>Ga0157374_10003488_pt1 | contig 13222 bp, 11 predicted proteins | sample M25metaG_FD_115308 | JGI IMG/M metagenome (GOLD analysis project Ga0157374, IMG submission 115308) | Miscanthus rhizosphere microbial communities from Kellogg Biological Station, Michigan, USA - M2-5 metaG | ecosystem: Host-associated > Plants > Roots > Rhizosphere > Soil | place: USA: Michigan...
ACCAGCACCGGCACCAGCACCGGCAACGAACGGCACGGCTGTGTTGACATGGACAGCACCGAGCGGCGGCACCGTGACCGGCTATCGCGTCTACTACGGGACCGCCTCGCACCAATACAGCCAGACTTTGGGCGGCGGCACTTTCGTCGCGAACCCGTCCATGACGGTTTCCAATCTCACCTCGGGCACGACCTACTATTTCGCTGTAACGGCAGTGGACGCCGCCGGAGTGGAAACCGCGTATTCGAACGAAGGTTCCAAGCTGATTCCTTGAACGGAATTACCACGCAACCTTTGTCAAATAATCAGGAATGACGATGAAACGAATCTTTTATTCAATGCTGCTGACGGCGTGCATGCTTCCCGCACTTTCCAACGCGGCCAATCAGTACGTGCGCCCTGGCGCCGCTGGTCGCAACGACGGCAGCGACTGGACAAATGCGTACACCAATTTGCCCGCCACGCTCAGGCGCGCCGATACGTACTACCTCGCGGGAGGAAGCTACGGCAACCGTGTCTTTGCCGATGCAACGAGCGGCTCGACACCCATCACCATCAAGAAGGCGACCGTGGCTGATCACGGCACGGAGACCGGCTGGCAAAGCACCTATGGGACAACGCAGGCCCTGTTCGGCAACATCAGCTTCAAGACGAGTTACTACACGTTCGACGGAGTGAGCGGCGGAGGGCCGGGCAACTGGGAGACCGGTTTCGGCTTCAAGGTGCAGGGCACTAACCACACCATCGACTTCCCGGCGGTGGTGTCTGACATCACGATCCGCCATACGGACATCCAGGGCGGCGGGCGTGCGGAAACCTCCGATACCGACCTGTTGTACCTGGTGAACAAGTTCTCCCGGATCACGGTGTCCTATTGCTTCTTGCACGACACCTCGCGCACGATGATTCTCACCTGGCCGGCCAATGGCGACGGCTTCGTCATCGAGTACTCCAAGTTTGCCCGCAACGGCAATGCGGAACACCGTGAGGCATGGTCGGCCGGCACGGACAGCAACGTGGTGGTCCGCTACAACCTCTTCGAGGACATCATGGGTACCGGCTTCATCGCCATCGTCAATAACAACGGCGACGCCACGAACTGGGACATCTACGGCAACGTGTTCTATTGGACCGGCAGATACACCGACGGGATCATCAACACCGGCGTCATCAGGAACCGCTACGACGGCAGTTCCGGTCCGATCAGTGTGCGTGCAGTCAACTGGCACATCTACAACAACATCATCGCCAACATCCGTGGCGGTTCGTTCACGGCCAGCATTGCTCCCGAAGGGCCGCTCAGTACCTACGTCGTGCAGAACAACCTCTGGTACAACAACGTGGCATCGTCGGGATCGGGTGGATCGACCGTCGACTACAACTGGTACTACGGCAACGGGTCCAATGGGGCCAGCGGAGCGCACGACGTTGTTGGAAGCGGCAACCCGTTTGTGGATGCGCAACCCTGGTTGACCGGCAACTGGGCCCTGAAGGCACCGATCGCGGGAATCCCGCTGTCTTCGCCCTACAACCTCGACTGGAACGGCAAGGTTCGCGGTTCAGATGGCACCTGGGATCGCGGCACTGTCGAGTTCGCAGGCCAGGCAGTACCCCTGGCTGCACCGACGAACCTGATGGTCAGGTGACGCAGTCGGCGCCGTCCGCTTGAGTCGCGGCGCTGTCAAACAACCAGGCCTCATGTACAAGCTCCATGCAAAGCTCCGGCATTTCGCATGGGGCTTTTTTCATGGTGGTGCACTGTGGGTGATCACGGGGATCTCCAACTGGACCAGGCCGTCGCTGTTGAACGTGCTGGCGGACTCACGAGCCTTCAGCGACGGCAGAAGGCGCAGCGAGAGTTCGGCGCTGGTCTCCACGTGCTGCACCACGAAACCCAGTGCTTCGTGGAAGGTACGCACGCGGCGTGCAGCCGTTGAAAGACGGAATGGCCGGTGCGCTCGCTGCGACGGGCCCCAGCCATCGCGCGCACCACGGTACTTGAAGTCGTACGCCACCCGGCTGCCGGCGCACAAGCTGCCGGCGAGCAAGCCGAGAAACGCGCTGAAAGACGGCTCGGCGATGTAGGGGCTGACGCCCTCGATCAGCACCAGCGTCTTCGCCTCGCGATTGCGTTCCATCCACGTCTGCAGCTGCGGCCACTGGTGGTTGTTCAGGTCGATGGGCATGTATTCGACATGGGCCACGGGCAGGTGTCGACGGGCAATCTGCTGCTTCGCTTCGATGGCACCAGCCTGATCGCATTCCAGGACACCGATGCCCTTTTGGGACAGAAGATGGGCGTAGCGATAGGCTCGCGTGTCGATGCCGCATCCCACGTTGACGATCCGCTGAACGCCAGCGGACATCGCATCGATGAAGACTTCGTCGTAGTAGCGGGTGCGCGCCACCACGTAGTAGTAGAACGGGTCAGAACGCAGCCGACGCAGCAACAGTTCACCGCGCCAGAAGCAGCTCCAGCGCTGCGAGGGGGAGAGGAAGCGCGACACGAGCATGTCGGGGTTCCAGTACTCTCCGGACTCCTTTGCGCATTGGATGCGACGCAGCTGTCCCACCTGCATCATCGCGCTGAAGTTCGGAAGCTTCGCGCTCTTTCGCCAAGAGCTCCATGCATTCATCGTCGCGTTCATGCTCGCCCTTTTTTTGTCATGTTCGCCATGCGGCGTTCGAGTCGCGGGCGATCGGGTCAAAGTGCTCGACAGCCGAGCGGCGGAACAGGCACCACTTCAGCACTGCACGCCACTTCCTCTCGGATGCGAGTCTTGCCGCGGCATTTTCCGGGCGCTCGATGGCCAGCCGTGAGGCGGCCAGCAGCGCGAGCCTGACCCCGGCCACGGTGAGCATGGCGATGCGATAGAGACCGGCATGGGTCCGCCCACGCGTCTTTGCGAGAAAGCGCAAGATCGATTCGCGCATCAGAATCACCGCGAAGTCGCTGGGCGCCTCCTGCGAACTGCCACCTCCGTGATGGACGACCGTGGCGTCGGCCAGGTAGTAGTTCTTCAGGCCCAGTGCCTGGGTCTTGTGGCAGAGATCGATGTCTTCGGCGTACATGAAGTAGTCAGTGCTGAACCCACCGACCCGCTCGAAGAGCTCGCGCTTGATCATCACGCAGGCGCCGGCAATGGCCTCCACCGTGTGGGGACCGGTGTCCGCTGCATAGAGGGCGCGGGTGCCCCACAAACGGGCTGTCGGCCAGCGCTGGCGGAGCCACTCTCCATCGAGCACCTGGTTGACGACCGAGGGAAATGACTGGATGCAGCTTGTCTGGATGCTGCCGTCGGTGTTGAGCAATCGGCAGCCGACCGCGCCCGCGTCTGGCAGACGTTGAAGCCAGCGATGCATGGTCACGACGGCAGGGCCGACAACCTCCGTGTCCGGGTTGAGAAAGAGCACCGAGGCGCCTAGCGACTGGGCAAATGCCTGATTGTTTGCACGTCCGAAGCCGAGATTGCGTTCGCTCTGGATGAATCGCACCGCGGGATGTCGCTCGCGCAGCAAGCTGGCGCAGCCATCGAAGGACGCCGAGTCGATCACAACGATCTCGTAGTCCAGACCCGATGTTTCATGCCGGACCGATGCGATGCAGGCATCCAGGAACTTCACGGAGTTCCAGTTGACGATGATGATGGACAGGTCCATTGCAAGCCCCCCAGGTTGTCAGGTTCGCATGAATGCGCGATGCCAAAGCTCCAGCGAGACGAGCAGGTAGATGTGACGCCGGAACTGCGCCTTGCCATCGCGGTCGAGCTTCAACATCTTCGCGATGTACGACTGGTCGAAGTAGCGCGCTGTGAACGAGTCCGCGCTCAGCAGGCATTCGTCGACAAAGGGCCGCATGCTCGATCGCAACCAATGCTCGATCGGATTGGCGAACCCTTTCTTCTGCCGGCACACCACGTCGGGTGCAAGCCATCTCTGCGCGGCCCGCTTGTGCAGGTACTTTCCTGTGAAGCCCTTCAACTTGAGCGCGGGCGGCAGGCTCTCGACGAATTGCACCAGCCGGAAGTCCAGGAAGGGCACGCGAACCTCGATGGAATTGGCCATCGAAGTCTTGTCGCCCACCATCAGCAAGTCATCGGGCAGATTGCTGCGGGTGTCGATGTAGAGCATCTGGGTGAGCGGGTCTAGCCCGGCCACGTCGCGCTGCAGACGTTCGAGCGCGTGGCGCGACCCGTAGCGATCTTGCAGGTGCTGATCCTTGATCGCACCCCGGAACAGCTGAGACTTGACGTCGGCGCTGAAGAATGAATACATCTTCGCCAGCCGTGTCAGCATGTCTGGTTCGGCCAGTGACGAGGCACCGCGCTTCAATCGCTCCATGCGGCCAGGCATGCGCGTGACCAGTCTTTCCACGGAACTGGTCACCATGCTGGGCATCTGGCTATAGACACCGGAGAGCTTCGCGCCGAGATGCCGCCCGTAGCCAGCCCAAGGTTCGTCGGCGCCCTGGCCGCTCAGCGCCACCTTCACCTGCGTGGCGGCAAGCCGGGAAACGAAGTAGAAGGCCGCAGCGGTTTCGTTGCCCAGCGGTTCTTCGATATCCGACATGTAGCGTTCGAAGTACTGCAAGTAGTCGTTCGGCCCGAGGATCTCGACATAATGGGCCGCACCGAACCCTTGCGCCATGTGCCGTGCATCATCGACTTCGTTGGTTCGCTCGCCGCCCTCGAAACCAATGGTGAAGGTCTGGACCTTCGTCCCGAGGTGCTCGCTCATGATCGCGAGCAGCATTCCGGAATCGATGCCTGAGCTGAGGAACAGTCCCAGAGGCACGTCGCTGCGCAACTGGAGCCTCACGGCGTCTTGAAGCCGAGCCTGGTATTCCTCCAGCAGATCGGCCTCGGACGGCGACGGGCGCGCAGTGGGTGTCCAGTTCCAGTAGCGCTCGATGGACACCCCGCGCCGCGACACCGACATCGAATGTCCCGGCGGCAGCTTGGCGACGCCGCGAAACAGCGTGCGCGGCGAAGGCACATAGCGAAACGTGAAGAGATCGCCCAGTGCCTGGAGGTCGACCTCTCTCGGGCACAGCGGGTGCGCGAGCAGTGCCTTCACCTCCGATGCGAACACCAGCTGGTTGTCGAGGAGGCAGAAGTACAGCGGCTTGATGCCCAGATGGTCGCGTGCCAGAAACAGCTCGCGCTGCTTCTCGTCCCACAGGGCGAAGGCGAACATTCCGTTGAAATGCTCGACACAGCGTGTGCCCCATTGCTCGTAGGCATGGACGATGACCTCGGTGTCGCAACGTGTGCGAAAGCGGTGGCCCCAGCTCTCGAGTTCGCGCCTGAGCTCCACGAAGTTGTAGATCTCGCCGTTGAACACCAGGTGAATAGAACAATCCTCGTTGCTGATCGGCTGTTGCCCCCCCTCGATGTCGATGATGCTCAGGCGCCGATGACCCAGGCCGACTTCATGATCGATCAATTCGCCTGCGTCATCAGGCCCTCGATGCCGGATCGTGGCGCTCATCCGGGCAACGATCGTCGGGTCGACTGGACGGTTGGCCATGTCGAAGACTCCGCAAATGCCGCACATGGTGACCTTTCCGTCGCATGCCTCGCCGAGGCTGCTGTTCACGAATGGAGATTCAGGCGCAGCAGCCGGCGCATCTTCTGCTGTTGTTCCGCGCGCAGGTACTGGACCACCTCGTCGGGCAGGGCCAGGGACTCGCGGCGGAACATGCCGTAGAGGTAGCGCACGAGCGCCGCACTGCTGCCGACGAAGAAGGGGAACTCGTGAAGGCGGTAGATGCAGCGAAGCAGATAGAACAGCGGGTCGTACCCCAGCGAGTAGAAGCGCCGGCCTTCGCACATCTTGGCGACGATGGGGTTCCCATAGGCAAAGCCGGTCGGGCGGTGCTCGTAAGCCGGTGTCGCAAGCGACTTGCGCACACTCCACCCCTTCATGCGCGCCATGATCTCGGCGGTGGCGTCGATCCCGCCGAATTTCAACGGCCGGTAGCCGCCGATGTCGTCGAAGCATTGGCGCCGGAATAGCTGAACCTTGCCGCCGACGCTGTCGAGCGTGGTGTCGTAGGTCTTGAACCGCCGCGTGAACTTGGTGAAGACGATGCCGCCGGAGATGCCAAGGCGCGGGTCGTCATCGAAATTGCGCAGGATGCTTTCGAAGTAGCCGGGGCCGAAGGACATGTCCGCGTCGACATTGCCGATGAAGTCGAAAGGCGTTTCTCGCAATTCGTCCAGACCTCGATTGAACGCATGTACCTTTCGCGCGAAATTGCGCTCGGGATCGCGTGCCTTGCGAACGAGGTGGATGAAGCTGTGCCGGGCCTCGTAGCGGGCAGCGATCTGCGCGGTAGCGTCGGTCGAGCCGTCATCGACGATCACCCAGCGCCGCGGGGGGAGCGTCTGCGCCACCATGGACTGGATCGTCCTCTCGATGAACTGGGCCTCGTTGTGCGCAGGCGTGATCACGACATAGTTTTTCACTGCGTCTCCTGGACTATTGACGACCGTGCGCGACCGATCAGCCGGCGCAGGCGTTTGCTGGTCAACTGAATCGGATGAAGCCAGTCGTAGGCACCTTCGAGCTTGGCCTTGAACAAGGAGAGGTCGTCTTCGTCGTTGATCGGCAGGCGCTTGAGGAACAGCGGGTTGTCTGCGGTGCTGGCGCGGCCGATGCGCGTGGTGACGCCGCCGCGGTATCCGCTGTCCTTCAGCAGCCTGTCGAGGCGGCGGACGAAGGCGCCGTCTTCCTCAGGGAAGCGGTAAGGGTAGGAGAAGAGCGTCACGCCAAGACCCGTCACGTCCTGAATCGCGTCGCGCGATCGCGCGATCTCTGCGGCAATGGCCGGGTCGCCGAGATCGGTGAGCCGGGGATGGGTGACGGTGTGCGAGCCGAACTCCACGCCGCGAGCCGCAAGCTCTGCGACCTCGACCTTGCGCAGGCATTCCTCTCCCGTGACGAAGCGGCGATCGAGGTACCCGCTTGAGAGAAAGACAGTGGCCGGAATGTCGAGGTGATCGAGAATCGGAAACGCGCGCGCGTAGAAGTCTCGCAAGCCGTCGTCGAAGGTGACGACAACGGGCTTGTCACCGGTCTCCACGCTGGTGTCTTGCAGCCGCCGCAGCGCCTGGCCGAGCGTCATGGGGCAGTAGCCGCTGTCGCGCAAGAAGACCATGTGCGAGTGAAAGCGCTTTGGCGTCGTGACGGTCTGGTAGTAGGGGTGGGCCTTCTCGTTCACGCGGTGAGAGATGCCGTGGTACATGAGGATCGGCAGCCGCGTACGCGGGGCGCCCGTGGCGACCCTGGGCAGCCGGGCAGCCACGCCCAGTGTCAGGAACCGGTCGAGCCTGAAGCATGAGCGTGCGTTATTCATGGACCAGCCTCGTGACGATGTTCAGGTAGTCGTACTTCTTCTGTGCCCAGGAGTTCCGCCGCGCGAAATCGAGCGCCCGGGACGCGAGGGCCGCGTTGCCCGCGCGCCCGGTGTACGCGTCGAGCAGTACGCGGGCGAGATCCTCGGCGTCGCCAGCGCGAAAGAATCTCACCAGGGACTCGTCGAAATAGAAGCGGTCCACGCGTGTGTCTGCGATCACCAGCGGCACGCCCAGGGCCATGAACTCCAGCGTCTTGGTGCTGAAGGCGTCGCCGCCGAAGGCATCGTTGCGCTTGGGCACGAGTCCGAGGTCTGCGTTAGCCATGGTCCAGGCGATGTGCCGCAGTGGCATGGGCGGCTTGAGGAACACGCGGTGACCAAGACCCAGTTCGTCGACGAGTTGCAGCAATGACTCCGTGGCGCTGCCCTCGCCGTAGATGTGAAAGTCCATGTCGGGTGCGCGATCTCGCAACAGCGAGAAGGCATGGATCGCAATGTCCAGGCCCTGGTGCCAGCTCAAGGTTCCTGGATACAGGACGACGAACCTCCCGTTTTCGACTCGGTTGCGAAGCCCGGGGTTGAAAACGCTCGAATCGGGATAGTTGATGAATGCAGAACACTTGTGGCTCTGGCTTGAGCGCGCGATGATCTTGCGAAGCCACAGATCATTGGCGACGATGACGTGGTCTGCGAAGGCGGCGGAGAGTCGCTCGATGTGCTGCAACGCTTTGAACACCATCGAACGTTCGCTGACCTTGAACTTCGCAGCGTAGAACTCCGGCACGATGTCGTGGATGTCGAGCACCAGCTTGGCTCCGCGCCACTTGGGCACGAACGCGGCGAAGACCTCGAAGTCGGGCACCGAGTGCACATGGATGAGGTCGTATGGGGCTTGCGCATGACGCCGTGTGATTTCGATCATGGAGCGAAAGAAGAAGCGCAACACTCGCAGGAAATGCGCGTACTTGCCGCGCTCGTTCTTCTGCCTCCCCTGGACACGGAGCACCCTCACGCCGTTGATGACTTCCTGCGCCGGCAGTCCCTCCCGGCGCAACACGATGGCGTCGACCTGCGCCCCCTCGCCCGCCAGCGCCTCCGCGTAGCGCATTACGCGAGCGTCGTTCTCGTAAAACGTGTAGGCCAGCATGCAAGCGCGCAGCGACCGCCGCGACGACGCAGGGAGTCCGGGGAAGGGTGCGGTCGACATGGCTTCGCGTCCTAGCTGCCCGAGGTCTTGTCCAGCACGAGGGGCCGGAAGTACCGACGCGAGATGATGCGGCGCGCTGTACCGATGATCGAGCGAAACTTGTGCCCGATGGGGATGTGCAGCCAGTTGCGAAACAGCGAGAAGCCCTCGAACCGAGGCGTTGGTATTCCGGCTGACTGCATGACAAGGACGCGGCCCCAGATGGCTCCTCGCTTGCGTTGCAGATCCGTCTGCGAGAGCTGCAGCACGTCGGGATGCACGGGGGCCATGCTCAGGTAACCCGCCTCCATGGCGGCATGCGCGATGCGGCGTCCGGTTTCGGTGCGGACCAGCAGCAGCGAGCGGCCTTCCTCGCCCGCTTCGATTTCGCGGTACCACGGATCGCCGCACGACAGGTCGGCAAACTCACTGGTCCCGTCGGGACAGAGATGACATCGGTAAGGCCTGTACTTCTGAAGGAAGCCCCAGGCCTCTTCGTAGGTGGCGATGTCTCGCCAGTCCGCGTCCCCACGAAGGCGGACGGAAAACTTGCCCGGCCAGCCGCGACCGCGGTATCGCAGATCCTGAACCTGCTGAGCGTCGATGCCGTGTTTCGCGAGCAAGTCCAGGGTGCCCTGCGTGCTCGGTGTGCCGGCGCAGAAGATGCCGATCGCCACCCCGACGTTCACATCGAGCGCCGGGCGAATGCGCTGGGCCTTGCGCAAGCCGTGCACGTCGCAGGGCTTACCCATGAAGACGCATGGCCCGCCTGCCTTCTCGATCACTGCGAGCTGGTCGCACGGAGACGCCGGCGAATACTTCGATCCGGTGGCCGCGAGCAGATCCTTCGACGACGTACAGAAGCGGCTGGCATTCGCGTACCGAACGGCATCGTCCGCGCCGATGTGAAGCACGCCGCGCATGTTTTGTCGCTCGATGCAGAACATGGCGATGGCAGTGGACAGTCCGCCAGACGATCCGTCGTGCCGGACTGCTTTGTCGGTCGCAAATCCTTCCCAGATCTCAAGCACGGGCCCCCAGCTGTGCTTGAGCGCCGCCATGCCTTCGCCAGGGCCCGCGTGATGGGCGTGCGACATGCCGATCCCGGGGCACACGCTGAGGCAATCGTTGCAGTTCGCGCAGGTGTGCGCGTCGCCGCCGTTGAGAACCGGGCGCAGCCCGTGTGCGGCGAAATCGACGAGGCTGAGCCGGCCGGCGCTGCATGCGTAGACACAGGCGCCGCAGCCATGGCAGAGATTCCAGCGCGCGACGTCGGTGGCATTCCTGATCGTGATCATTCGAAACTCCGGACCTGGATGTGCACTTCGCGTCACACCACGCCGGCAAGCACGTTGAGGACGTTGTCCTTGACGTGCGGCATGGTCTGCATGAGCTGCGATCGGATCGCAGACCGTTCGGAAAAGGCGTCTTCGATCAAATGCAAGATCTCGGTGATCGCAAGCTGTCTTGGGTCGGCCACGAGGTGCCCGACGCCGATGCTCGACAACACGCCGGAAAACTTCTGGCTATACGCAATGCCCACGGCGGGAACGGCTTGCGACAAGGCGGCAATGCAGGCATGCATGCGCGAGCCGATGAACAGCTCGCATCCCCCGATGACATGCTTGATTTCGTTCTGGTCATAGGACTGCGTCAGGCGAAACAGTTGGCCGGGGTAGCGATCCTTCAGCTTCTCGTAGATCGTCTCGATGGCCAGCATGTCGCTCTCCGCGGCGGCGCCGAAGACGTGCGGGACGAGCAGCACATTGGCTTGCTTGTCATCGATGAGCAAGCCGACGATCTCCTCGACCAGCTCCTGGTAGTCGCAGCGCAGAGCGAATTTGCTGTTGTATCGGGGGTCCGTGCTCAACAGCCCACTGACGTTCAGACCCACCAGTGGCCGTGTCGGGTCGGTCGCATTCACCAGCGCCGGGCCGGTGGCCGGCGCGCGTGGCTCGAGAATGAAGCCCATGTCATAGCCGAACCGGAGCTTGTTGCGTGCGGTGCGCAGGCTCAATAGATCAATGGTGGCCTTCACCCCGTCCAGGTCACGCGAGTACGACATCTGCGCGTGATTGATGATGTATCTGGCAACCCGCTTCGCCAGCAGGGAGCGCATGGGCCCGATCGTCTGGGGCAAGAGCACCAGGGGTTTGCCCAGCATGATGATGAGCAGCTGCGGCAGCGCCATGTAGACGAAGCGCGCCAGCCCGTAGATGTCGCTGAAGCTGTCGCCGCCCGACACGGCCACTGCGATGTCTGCATCGGCCAGTTGCTTCAGCCACGGGTTGCTGCCGAGTATGCGGGCGCGCCGGGACGGGCCCGACAGGCCTGCCAGCGCCGCCAGCAGCAGCAGTCGCACGATGCTGTTGGGTAGCCAGAACTTCTTGGAGAAGCGCAGGTTCACGAGCGGAATGGACATTTCGCGCGCGTTCACCTGCACGAGCGTCGTGGCCGCGACGCGGTTGTAGTCGACGAAGCGGATGTCGCAGCCGGGAAACTGATGAGCGAGGATGGCCAGGGCGCCCATGGCCAAGGCACCAATGCCTCGGTTGTCGCTCCCCAGCGTGGCGCCAATCAGCAGGATCTGAGCGGGCTTCATGTGGAAACTTTCGATGAAGGAGTCAGCGCACGTGCCACGTGCGCTGAGCAGGCCGGGGTGCGCTGTGGATCGAATCGACCAGCCACGGGCGCACCGGTCGCGCGGGCCAAGCCGTGTTCGGCTTCGTTGCAGTTTCCCGGATACCGACCGCCGCGATGGCAGCCAGCGTCAGGTAAAGGCTCACGAAGGACTGGTCGAAATACGAGACCGAAATGAATGTGGCGGCATGCGCGAACAGCGCTGCGCCGAGAGACCACACGAAAAAGCGCCGGTCCGGCTCGCCCGGCGAGGGCGCCATCGTGGCTGCAGCGCCGACGTATCGGAAGGCGGCAGCCAGCGTGAATACGAACAGGACGAGCAGCACGATGCCTCCGGTCACGCCCATGAAGATGTAGTGGTTGGTGATGTCGGCGTGGTCGGCATCGAGGCCGGTGGCCATCCAGTGGCCCGTGCGGTCGGTTCCTGCCAGCCACCACTCATCGATGTGCTGCAGGCTCGATTCGATGAGCCTCGCGCGATACCAGCCCGTGCTGCCGCCCGCAATGTCGATGCGAGCAATCAGGTAGTAGGGAGGCGCCTTCATCACCAGAGAAAGCGCAAGCAGCCCCAGCAGCGACAGCCGGCGAACGTGGCGCATGCGATCCCTCAAGGGCCACATCAGCAACGCGACGAGGCCGAACATCCCGCTCATCACCGGCCCACTGGACGCAGAGCCGAGAATCATGGCGACGCACGCCAGAACGCCGGCCAGTGCCACCGCACGGCGAGACTTCCACAACGCGATCGCGAGCGGCAGGCACACGGCGCCCACGGTGCCCGCGAGGATCGGGTGGCCGAACGGCCCTTGCGCTCGAACGTGGCCCTCGCGAATCTGTGGCCACTCGGGAGCACCTCCGAGAACGGCGAACGCGTTGCGCAAGGTGATGTGCTCGGAGAACATCTCAACGGCCAGCGGCGCCAGCAAGAGCACCGTCATCGCGCAAAGTCTGAGCGAGTCCTCGATGGATGTGCAAAAGACGCGCAGCAGGAAGTAGCTGCCGCAGGTATTGAAGACGATGCCGAGATTCGCCTTGAACGCCGTCAGCGGATCGTCGCGAAGGAGGCTGACGAGCGTGGCCCAGACGGCGAAGGCGATCATGAGCTTGTCCAGCCCGTTCAGGTCACCCGCGATGCGTTCGCGACGCAGGACAACCCGCACGATTCCGGCCAGCAGCAGCAGGCGGATGGCGAAGAAGTTGAACGGCCCGATCTGCAGGCCCTGGGTGAGCGTCATCGAGAACGTTCCGAGCAGCAGCGCAAGCGCGGCCCATCGCCGCGGCAGCGACAAGATGAGCACGATCGTCGCCAGCAAGAAGGCGAGGCCGAAACCGTTGAGTGCTTTCATTCCGAGGGACTCGCGGCACCCCACGGCCGAGGGGCATTCCTGCGCTTCGACGCCCGCACGGTATCGCCGGCGCGCTGGCGGGCGACCACCGAATGCTCCAATGCCCACCACGTTCTCATCATTCCGAGGGTTGCGCGGTGCCAGTGGCCCCAGCGCCCGCGGACCACGCTATGGGATTTCTCGACCTCGAAGCCCGCCAGCCGCAGCCAGCGGGTGACCCGGCGCAAGGAGGTCACCTGCACGCCACTGCGCTCGAAGTCGCCCAGGCCGGCGACCGCAGGCGCCCCGATGAATCGCCGCCAGCAGACCGCCGCATGCGTCAGGTTCGGGAAGCTGGCGATCAGCTGCCCGCCGGCTGCGAGCAACTCTCGGCTGTGCGACAGCAGTGCAACCGGATCCTTCATCAGGTGGATGAGGCCGGAGATCAGCACAAGGTCGAACGATTCACCGGCAAGGCGAGATGCCATCGATTCGACATCTGCATCGATGACACGCACGCCGCGCGCCGCAGCCACGCGCCCGATCACGACGTCCAGCGGGATGGCGGTCACGTCAATTCCTCGGCGAAGCAATGCTTCCTCGGTGTCGCCCCATCCGCAGCCGATGGATAGAACCCTCGCCGCGGCGGCAGGGACCAGTGCCACGAGGTCGTCGCGGCACGGCTCGTAGTACGACTTGATCCATCGAGAA
>Ga0157374_10003491_pt1 | contig 13212 bp, 14 predicted proteins | sample M25metaG_FD_115308 | JGI IMG/M metagenome (GOLD analysis project Ga0157374, IMG submission 115308) | Miscanthus rhizosphere microbial communities from Kellogg Biological Station, Michigan, USA - M2-5 metaG | ecosystem: Host-associated > Plants > Roots > Rhizosphere > Soil | place: USA: Michigan...
CCCGGCACGCCTAAGTCTTCGGTTTCGCCTTCAACCAACAGAATGAACTTCATGCAGCGTTTTCCACTTTGGCGGGTGCAGCATCCATCTGTTCAAGTTCTTTAGATCGATATAGAGTGCCCAGACTGTAGTCGGACAGCCAATGAGCAAGAAGGTCCGGATCGACAACTTTGAGAGTAGTTTCTCCGTTTTGAATTTCGGCAACCGTCACAGTAGGTGGATCGTCCTTACTAAATGCATCGAGAAATGCAGTGGAATGGGTTGTAAAGATAATCTGTGACCGGAGGGCGGCATCTGCGGCATATTCCGCGATGACGCGCATCATTGTTGGGTGGAGGCCGGTTTCTGGTTCGTCAATCGCAATAATCACTGGTGGATTGGGCAACGACAATGCTGTGATAATAAACAGAAACCTGAGTGTGCCATCTGAAAGATTCGCGGCAATCTCGGGGCGCTGGAGTGCAGACCATCGAACTCCGAGTTGTATCTGCTGCTCTGCAGCCGGCGGAAAAGCTAATTCCTTGTAGGCATCACCAAAGACTGCGGACATCCCCGCGTCAATACGATCTTTGAATTCGTAGTCGGTTTCGTAGAGGCTATGTAGAACTTCTGGAAGATTTTGACCGTTTTGGTCTAACTGGGTTTCTAGGCGAGATGTTACAGGTTGTCGTAGAGCCGCATTGCTGTCGGTGTGGAAGTCGTCAAGGATTAGGAACGACGAAAGTGTCTCTTGGGCGGCTCTTAAATGCTGCTCGGAAACAAACGGTGATTTTGCCGTTGATAGCAAGGTCTCTGGGCTGCCTGCTGCCCTCTCAAATCCGGCCATTGTGTTATCCGACAGATTAATCGAATCGAGTCCCACAATCTCGTGGTCCCGATCATATTCCGATTCGGTGCCGCCCCGCTTGTCAACAACTTGGTACTTTTCAGCAATACGATAATCGAGTGTCTTATCAACACGTCTCAGTTCCAATATATAGTGGAGGCGTCGACCGGTTGCTGTTTCGACGTCAGTGAGCGTCTCTATAGTGAGGTAGCGGTCTTGGCCACCCCATAACATTGATCCAATTCCACGATGAGAGTCGACATACTCCCTAAGGCGTCCATTTGTTGCCGCAGCAATGAGCTGTAAGCATTTCAGCAGGTTAGATTTTCCGCTCGCATTTTGGCCAATAACGACGTTCAGCGTGCCGGGATGCCACTCGACCTTTCTGAGCGATCGGAAGCCTGTGACTTCTAAATTGTATATTCGGCTAGGTTCCATGGCTGAATGCCCTCGTTCTTAAGCGCGATATATCGGCGGAGATGATTCCCGTGGGAACAATGCGCTAGCGCTACGGCACTGCCGTATTGTACCTGATCAGTTTTGGCTCATAGTTCCGACTTAACAGACAACCATGGCGTGCCGGTTGGCGTAGGTATAATTGGGCATGAAAACAGACAAGCCTGGGCCTAGCGACAAGGGCGTATTTCGAGATCTAACCGACCCGCGGCTGATGTATTTGAAGGCGGGTTTATTTCTCGTAATGGGGCTGCTCTGCGCAGGAGCTATTTTTGCACAGAATCCTGAGATCTTGACGCTTGCGCTTCTTGTGATCATGGTTTGGTCGTTCTGCCGCCTGTATTACTTCTTCTTCTATGTGATTGAGAAGTACATCGACAGCAGCTACAAGTTTGACAGCATGCATTCGGCGATCATCTTCCTGATCAAGCGAAACAAATCCTCTTGATGCCTAACGAATGCCTTTCGCGTGAGCGGCATTGCGCAGGAAGAATGCTATAGTATTACTCCGATAATTTTTCAAAATGTTTCGCTGCGACTATGGTCGTTCGACAAGACCGCAACTTATGAGTATTGAACAAACGCAGCCGAAACCAAAAGGCGATCTCCGCTTGCCGATCTCCTTTATGATTGCCGTACTGGTGGTTGTGTGGGTCATAGCCGCAATCGTTGATCCGGCCGCGATAGGACTTCCTTTCGACCATCCAGTGGTGTCAGATGCCGATGCCTGGAAGGCGTGCGGTGCTTCGTTCCACCACAAACCGCTAAGATATCTACTGCTGAATCATGTAGAAGATATAAAGGATTTGCTTTACTCATTCGCACAGCCATTTGTTCTGCTGCTCATGTTTCGCACGAATTTATGCAGCCGGATCGAAGGCCTAACCCGCCACAGTCGATATACAAAATTCCTAACGATTCCAATATGCGTACTGCTTTGCTTGGTGTTCCGATTCTACTTCGTATGTCTTTTAGACTTGGTATTTCACCACGCCATACCGTTCTTCTTAGGGTTTGTGCAGTTTAGCTCTTCTGGCTGGTTCGGAGACATGTACTCGCGCTCGATTCTAACCGCCTGGGCCTACGATGGGATGTACGATGTCGCGACGTGTGCTTTGATACTATGGCTGAGGAGGCTCGAGTTTAAGACGTGGCCAGTGTATCTTTGGGCGTTTCTAGCTATTGCGGGACAAATCGGCTGGTCGCCACCATCTACAAAGCCGCGACCGACAGCCCTGACAGCGTCGCCTCATCAGTATTCCTATATGTCTCAACTGGAGATGAAGGCAGGACTGGAAGGCACACGGTTTTATGATAGAGCCGACAGGACTTACTGGCTGAACGCGGCAACTAATGCCTATCATGGGCGTTATAGGATATATGTTGAGCCGACATCGTTTAGGTATTTAACCGACAATGAACTTCAAGCTGAGATTGCCCACGAATTGGGGCATGTTTATTACGATCATGCTCGAAAGGACCTGGTACTTTACCTGATTTTCGATCTTTATATCTGGATCGTAATTGGGGTTATATTGAGCCGGACGTTTAGAAAGTCCACTACTCCCGATGGTGAGCGGTTCGAACACAAGGGGCAGGCCATTCCCGTAATTCTGTTTGTGATCGCGATATCCCAAGCAGTCTTCGTGCCTCTTCAGTGCGCCATAAGTAGACATAAGGAAAGACTGGCAGACGACTACGGAAGCACGCTTGCGGGTGATTCGTGCTACACGGCTCAACTACAGGCCCACATGTCGCGTGTGGAACCGCACACCAACCCCCTCCCGATATTCCACTTTCTGCTAGACGGCCATCCATCTTGCCATGAAAGATTTGACCGAGCTGTGATGCAGCATTCCGGCATAGTCGACCTGTCCGGCAGCGATGTCTACGATCCGCTGATGTGGCTGAAGGATATGCGGTCGAACTAGCGTTATTTGTGTGTATGGACGATTACATTCCTGAGGGAATGGTTGGGATGGTTACCCCGCCTGGAGCGGCTCGCTGCGGCGGAGCGGCGGTTGGCCGTCCGTTGGTATTGAGCGATCCGTCTGGGTTTACTGTCGGGTAATAGGCTTTGCCCTGGCCGTAGTCCCGCACTTCACCGGTTGCGGGATCCTCGCGGAAAGAGCATCCTGGGGCGTTGATGATATCGTCGGTGACGCCGTACGGTCGCAAGTCGTTCAGAGTTGCCGGCGATTTGCCGTCGTTGGCGTCCTTGTACATAGATAGGGCCTGATTGATCTGGGAAACGTAGAGGTCGCAGTTAGCCCCTTTCGCCCTTTCAACAGGGGTGGCGGGCTCATTGGGTGCGGAGTGTCTGGCGGCCACTCGAGGATAGTAGACCGCGGCCAGGATTCCAATGATTACTATAACGACGAGCAGGCCAATAAGAGTAGCCTGCCCCTGGACCTTTGTGCGCGGGCTTAACATCGTTGTCCCCCGATTTACGTCTGGTTTGGCTTAGCTCAAGCGGTAAAGAGGCTGGCCGTATTCTACTGGAGCTCCGTCGTCCACCAGAGTCTCCACAAGGCTGCCACCGACCTGAGCGAGGACGTCGTTCATAACCTTGATTGATTCGATGCTGCCTACGTACTGTTCCGGCGTAATTTCGACGCCGAACTTCAAGGCAGGGCTCGGCAGGTGGAAGTGACCAACCATGGTAGCTGTCACAAAAGAGTATTTCTCTTCTTGGGGTTGCTGGACCTGCTCGGCAAGCTGAGGCGCGGCTACGGCTTCCGGAATATGCTCTTCTATCGGCTTATGGTGCGTGTTGGGGCCGCTCACAGCGGACACTTTGTAACCATCTTGCTCGAACGTAATCTCTGAGACTGGAAACTCTCTCAGCAGAGCGATAATTTCTTCAACTGACGCCATTGTTAATTAGTGCGCCCACTGGGGGGCGCTTTGGGGCCTTTCTAAAACTTGAGCTTGAAGCAATAGTACTCTATTGCACGCAGAACCTGAGACACAATGACGATGCAGACCGAAAGAATTATGGTCCACTCCAACGCAGGTGAATACTGGTTTTGAAGAAGCAGCGGCCCTGTGGCGTCGCTACTAAAGGAAAGACGATGCGTAACTCTTTCGAATCCATTGAGGCCCGCAACCACAAAGTTCTGCAAGGCGGCGGCATTCATGAAGAGCAAGACAGGTACTACAGCAAGAGCGACAGACACCATAGCATTGTACTTTTGCCGCTGATGCTCGTTGAATATAACGCAATTCTGGCAACGCTCAATCTTTCGCGCCTTTGACAATATCTGCGGAGGCGCAGAGACCGACCCTAGACCGGCATCCAGGCTAATGCTGCCGGAGGGCGCCCCAGAGGCTCCGCCGACTGCATTAGCCGTTTTCTGCTTCCAGTCCGAATCGATAACGGCGTTGAGGACGATGCGGTCGTCGCACATGCAGCCCTGCTTGTACCACCAGCATGGCCCACGCTTTTTCAAAAATATTGGGCACTTGACGCGAACGTTGTCGCGGCAATAAGCAAGCTCCCAGCAGCGTCCAAGAAATACATTGCGTTGAGTCTTCTTTGCCTGCTTTTGAACGTTGGAGCCGTAGCGCAAATTGGCGCGTTGTATGGCGGCGTTTTCCAGGGCGCTTAAGACTCGACGAATCAGATCTACGACGGTCCATATAACGCCTGGCACGCAGAAAAATATTGCGACTGCCTTTATGCCCTCGACTGCTGCAGTAGACGCTGTACTGTCCTTAAGGTTTTGGAACCCCAGAATCTCTTCAACGAGGTACGGGATGCCAAAAAACAGGAGCGCAGAAATGCCCAGAAAGACATAGCCGATGGCGCCGTCCTGAAAGGTCAAGACCAGCAAAGACAAAATGAACGCGAGAGAGGAGAACTTCAGAACAGACGTACATGCCGCAATGTTTGAATCGTGCCGCAAACGATCTGCGTGGGAAAGATGTGCGAAGTTGGGATTAGCGTAGACTCCGGCGAGAAGCCCCCACCCCAAATAGACCAGGATGCCAACGGAGGCAACTGCTGATACCCACACAATAAATCTGCACAGGTTGGCGATGGGCTCCGGCAGCTCCCATTCGGATTTGTGAACGGTGCCGCCTCCGGGACGCATCGGCGCTGGAGGCGGTGCAGAGGCATCGGATAAATCGAAAGTGGTCGGCATTTGTCCGGGTCCTATTAGAACAGTAGCGTGGTCGAAAACTATAGATTCTGTTCCCGGATAGCCGGACAGCAAATCTTAGCTGTTTACGCGCTCCAGGTACAGGTCCTTACGAGTGTCGATCTTGATTTTGTCGCCGACTTTAACAAAGAAGGGTACGGTGACTGTAGCACCAGTTTCAACTACGGCAGGCTTTCCACCGCCCGAAGCCGTGTCGCCCTTTTCACTGCCGGCAGTTTCAGTGACCACCAACTCCACAAAGCTCGGGATTTCTATCCCAATAATGTTCTCTCTATGAGAAAGGACACTTAGCTCCATGTTTTCCTTCAGATATTTGACGCCGTCCCCAATTTGCTCCTTGGTGACGCTGATCTGATCGAAGGTGTCTGGGTCCATTACATAGTAGTCTGAGCCGTCGTTGTAAAGATACTGCATGGGCCGGCGCTCAAGGATGGCTTGTTCCATCTTCTCACCCGCACGCCACGTCTTGTCAACGGTACGGCCGTTTTTGATATTCTTCAGCGTCGAACGGACAAAGGCTCCGCCTTTGCCTGGCTTGACGTGCTGAAACTCTGTTATGGTGTAGATATCACCATCCATAATCAGAGAAATGCCATTTCGAAAATCACTTGTGTCCATAAGCGGGGAAACACATACTCCTCGTCGTGTACTCGGGTGATGATAGCACAATCGCCACGGATTTCGCAAGCAGCAGGTGCAATATAGGTAATTTGGACTGATCTTACCTTACAGACGGAAGATATCTCCGATTGTTTATTGTATACGATTTATTTTAGCGATGAGTTTTGAAAAATAAATGAATTTTCACCCGCAATTAACACAGCGGGTATATTAGAGTTGAGAATGAACCGAAGATGGGAAGCCAAATTTTGATGTCAATACCCACGAAGAGTTGGGCAAAACAGAGCGCTGCTGTTATGGCCGCGGCTGCTATCGCGCTCGGTCTGGCCGGCTGTTCGGCGCCGCCTGTAACTACCAACGTAACCAAAGTTGTGGACGGCCTGTCGATAAACGTGACGTCTGACCCGCCGGAGCCGCATACCGGAAACAACAATCTCGAAGTCACGATCAGGGATGCAAAGACCGGTGTACCGGTAGTCGATGCGAACGTTGCGGGCACGGTTGTTATGACGGCGCCAAGGCTTACCGGCGTAACGCAGACGGGCCGATCAAAAGGCAATGGTCTGTATGAGATACCGACGGTCTACGCCACAGCGACAACTTATGACATCTCCATACAAATCGAGCGTCCCGGGCATGCAGCCGCGGACGTGAATCTCTCTCTCGAAGCTGCTCAGTAGAGCGTATTACCGCGAATAAAGGTTAAGTAATAGCATGGTCAACATTGAAGTCGATTACACGGGCAATAAGAAGTGCCGCCTGACTCATCAGGAAGGCGCAGTGATTACGACAGACGCCCCAAAGGATATTGGCGGCGACGCCAGCGCTTTCAGCCCAACCGACCTGGTTGCCGCCGGGCTTGCTTCGTGCATCTTGACAACAATCGCGATGTTTGCTGAACGGCATGGGGTGGATATTACAGGCAGTAAGGCGCATGTGGTGAAGGAAATGAATCTCTCGCCTCGTCGTATTGGAAGACTGCCAGTACTCGTGACCCTTCCAGCGTCGACGCCTGAAGACCTGCGGCCGGCATTGGAGCGAGCGGGGCATTTGTGTCCCGTGCATGCGAGTTTACATCCGGACGTGGATTCACCGATAGAGTACAAGTACGAGTAACCCACGTCCCTCAATGTGGGGAAGGAAGAGCTTCCATCACTTCGGTTATTCGTAGCGGAGGACGGTTTCGCCCATTTGTATGAGTTCGCCGGCGGATAAGATCGACGAGAGTTCCACGCGGTTGCCGTCGATGTACACGCCGTTGGACGATCCCGCGTCCGAAAGAACGTGACGCCCCTTTTCGTACGCAACCATTACGTGATGGCGGGAGACGGACGTGTCGGCCGGCAAGGCAATGTCGCAATCATTCCCGCGTCCGATGATGATTGATTCGTGGCCGAGCATAAAGGTTTGGCCGGAATAGGGTCCACGCATCACGAGGAAGTGTGTGCCCAATCCGCCGCGTGTCAACGGAGCGGCGACCTGAACGGTTTCGTTTTCGCTGCTCAGGCGGGAACTGGGCGTTCTGCTCGGCGGCTTTGGAAGCGGAGTATAGTCGCTGGGGATATTAAACGGCGGCTGCGCGTTGTCTGGGAACCGCGGCGTCGGTGGCAGTGTCGGCGTTTTTGATATTGCCGGAGCACTTCCCATCTGTGACAATACATCATCGGAAGCCATAAAGGACGCTGGACTGGCGAACGACGGTACGACCGAAACCGGATCATGCACTGCGTCTGGATTCTTTGCCTTGGCGGCCCTTGTGGACTTCTCCTGAAAGAGCAGCGTCCGCTTTCCAATCTGTATGGTGTCGCCGTCAACAAGCCATTGCTCGGAACCAACAACCACGCCATTTACCATGGTTGGATAGTAGGCCCTTCGCTTGTCCTCTCCACCGATGTGGCGCAGACGGTGCCGTCGATTTTCAGGAATTGCTTCAATCACCACATGCGTTGGGGCGACTTCCGGATCGCCAAACAGACCGATGTCTGCCAGTTCGCTTCTGCCAATGGTCGTCGTGGATTTAACGACCAGGTATTCTTTGCCTTCGTTCTTGCCAACCATCACCTTGATCCAGGCCTGTTTCATGAGGTTCTGAACCAGACCTACAAAGAATCCAACCAGGGCGCCGATGGTGATGAGCGCAGCAAGCCGCGCTAGGATGTCGATATGAGGGATGATGCTAAAGATCTGTGTGATTGCCTTAAAGATCACCCCACCTACAAAACCGCCGACCAGTCCCCCAAAAACTCCCTGCTTTATGAGGCGCATCGACCCGGAAGTTATGCCGGGCACCGAGCCGACGGCTCCTCCAATAAGGCCCCAGCCAAGAGCGCGGCCAACGAGGTCTGTTATTGCACTGAATGGATCGGGAGCGTCCGGGGCGACGGGAGCCGGTGAAAATAATCCGTAGATAATTTGACCGAAGAGCAAGCCGACTGCGCCTCCCGCAAAGCCGACACCCGCGCCTATGAGGCTAATTGGGACGAGCCGCTTGCCAGAATCCAGGGATAGACTTTCGACCAGGCCAAGGAGAAGCCCGAGCAGTGCGCCAAACACCGCCCCGTAGAGGAGGTATTTTAGCGCATGGGCCGTCATGTCGGGGCTCTCGAAGCCTACATAAACGAGGTGGCGGGAGTTAAGGACGTCTTGAAACCAGCCTGTGAGGTCCGTAATCATCCACGCAAGAAGGCCAGCCAGGCCGCCGGCCATCAGGCTCAGGAATGTTTTCGCTTGTAAGGACATCGTTGTTATCTATTGTACAACAGAGTTCGTCTCAGCGCCATCCTTTGCCACCGTTCTGCGCTGAAGCGGCTTAAGCCGTCTCAGGGTTCGGGCCACGTCCATCCATTGACGCCCCCTGTGCATCAGCCCGCTCCAGTCGCTTGCCGTTACGGCATGTCTAAACTCAGTTTGCACTTCCACAACTTCGAATCCAGCATTCAACGCTCGGATTGTAAGGTCTACTTCAACACCAAACCCGTCGGCAAAGGATCCACCTAGTTCTTCCAGAACGCTTCCGAGCACCGCGCGCTGGCCTGAAAGCGGCTGATTGAACTGGCGGCCAGTATGGCGCTCTATGCCCTTTCGAGCGAGATTTACAACAAAGCCCATGCCGCCGGATTCGCCGCTTTCAACGAAGGCGGGGTCTGGAGGCAGCATGCCGATGGTCATCGAGGCTATACCGTGGTCGATGGGATAAAGAAGCTTCACGCATTCCGTGGCGGAAGCGCCAAGATCGGCGTCAAGCAGCAAATATACATCGGCGTCGCAACGCGCAGCTTCGTAAGCGGTCGTTAAAGCTGAGCCCTTGCCGCCATTTTTCTTCGTAATCACTTCCGCGCCGGCGCTGCGAGCGCGATCGCTGGTGGCGTCCGTGGAGCCGTCGTCGACAACGATAATTCGATCGATTTGCCGCCGCGATTTCAAGGCGTCGATGGTCCGCCCAATTCGTTCTGCTTCGTTGTACGCCGGCACCAGTGCACAGACGCGTAGTCCCTTGGAAATCATGTTGTACCATTACCTGCTATGGATATGGGCAATATACGCTTTGCCGTGCCCTTGATGCCATAGTCGCCTTTATCTATGCCGCCGCGCAATGCAAATGGCAATGCCAGCTGGCCAATTGGTAGATCGATGCAGTCAACCGTGCCAATGCCGGCGTTCTGATAATCATTCATATAGGACGTTCCGGCCGTTGACGACTCACAGCCGACGACAGTAACTCGATTGTGAGATACCGCTTCAAGCCGCTGTATCAACGGCATGTCCAATTCGGTAGCGGGATCCTGATCGCCTGGGTCCGCAGGCGCATCGTTCTGCCCGCCGACAACGGCGATCATGTTGCATCCGTCGTCCAGGCTTCCGTCCACATTGACCATGCCCAGGGTCTCCAACTTCTCTAATTCCGCTTCATTCACAACGCTCTTCGCCGTTCCTTCGGTCAATATGGCAGCGAGTATGTCGAACACAGGCGAAGCTGCGTTGTCTGGATCCTGACTGGTTGCACTTGTGGCCTGGGTTGGGCCATGATTGGGATTTGCGATGCTCTCGATTTCTTCGCGCTCCTCGGCGCTGACGTTTGCCACGTTGTCTCCAAGTGTGACGGTAATTACGGTGGCGCCTGCGTCGTTGAGGGCGGTCACCGCGGACTCCACCGCATCGTGACTATCACCCGTCTGTAAAACTATAACACGTTTCCCATTAAGCTTGCCACGTACTATTCCCGGACGTATGTCTTCAAAGGCCGTCTGCAGCTTGTCGATTTGATCTTTGGACGCTTTATTTTGCTGCAGGACCGTGTCGACGGTTGCCTTTAGAGAAGCCAAAGACTGCGCTTGTTGTCTAATTTGGCTGGGGTATAGAGCAGCTCCGATGAGCATTCCTATTCCCAGCATAAAAAAGATTACAATTATATATAGTGTGTGTATACGAGTGTCGTGCATATGGATTGGCGAAAAGAGTTTAGTGGAAGTGAAGCCGCCAGAGATTCAGGCGCAGCCACAGGCGAAACGTGTCGAAGATATTTTGCAGAATGGTCAGCCGCTGCATCAGAATTACTATCGGGAACATGGCAGATAGGACAACAGCAAGAAAAGCTGTGGCTGATGGCGCCGGCTTGTATAGTTTGCACACGCCTCGCGCATCGACAAGCCGCGGTCCGACCTTCAGGCGCACCAGGAAGGTGCTCGCCATGCCGGCGCGTCCCTTGTCCAGGAAGTCTTCCAGGTTGGAATGCGTGCCGACAGCGACAATAAGGTCGGCGCCATGTTCGTAGGCAAGCAGCAGTCCTGCATCCTCGCTTGTACCAGGGACCGCGAAAGACTGCGCTTTCAGCCCGAGACTTCTAACACGCTCCATGCCCGGCGCCTCGCCGCCTCTTCTGGCATAGGCGTGGACAATAAGGCGGGCTCCACAAAGCAGGGATGCATCGGAAACGCTATCCATGTCTCCCAAAATTATATCCGGTGTGTACCCTATTTCCCGAAGTGCGTCTGCACCGCCATCGATGGCGATTAGTACAGGACGGACATCCCGAATATAGGGCTTCAGCTGCGCAAGATCTTCCTTGTAGCCTTCCCCACGCACGACGATGAGGGCATGGTGCCCGGCGATCTTTAAATCGCCCACATCGGGAACGTGCGTTGGGTCCAGCAGTAGATCTTTGTCGGTATCCAGGTATTCCAGGGTGTTGCGCGCGAAGCGCTCGAGTTCGATGGAAAGGTTGCCGCGAGCGTTTGCTGTTGCGGACGCGATACGCTCTTCATCCCAGAGACGCAGCTCGCACAAGGGCTGCTCGTCAACAATCAATTGGTTAAGTACATCAATGTTCAGCGTATTGCCGTCGTGGATGTGGTCAAATAGTTCGGGATCTGCGAGCTCGTACGTGGGGATGCCGGCTCTGCTTAGAACTTCCGGACCGCGGTTGGGATACCGGCCGGAAACAAAGGGCTGTGCGTTGATTACCGCCGACACTTTGCACTCTACGAGGCTACGGGCCATTATGGCGTCGATGTCGGCGTGATCGATAACGGCGATCTCACCGGGGCGTAACCGAGTGACGGCGCGCTTGGTTCGGCGGTCGACCCGAGCGAGCCCGGAAATTATAATCTGCTGATCTATGGAGGTACTCAGCCGAACAGTAGCCACTGTTTTGGGATCTCCATTGTTCGTGCGCAAAATAGGCTTGAACGTCTTAAAAAGTAGTATAGCATATTGAAGTGATGCGGGTCTGAATTTTGTGGGACATGCTTTTCGAAGGCTTTTGAAGACGCATGCTTATTCGAGGCGAACAAGCATGGCACACAAGCAATGCCAATTCTGTGAGGTTAATTGTCCCATCTTAGAGTTCGTTCGAGTAGACGTAAGGAACGTTCCTGGTTTACGGCGAGGCGTTCGGCTTCCGCCAGGTTAATTTCTTCGAACCATACCTGGTCTCCAGGGGCGAGATTCGCTGCGATGCTCAGATCGGTCGATATTACCGTGCCGATTCTGGCGTAGCCTCCAGTGGTCTGGTGATCGGCCATGAGCAAAAGCGGCAGACCGTCGGCGGTCACCTGTATAGTTCCGAAGAGTACAGCTTCGGTGACGATATCCGCGTGGGCTCCACGTTGGAATCTGAGCGGACGGCCATCCAGGCGAAACCCCATACGGTTCGACGATTGAGAGACGGTGTAGGAATCTGTAAAAATGTGGCGGCGAGTGGAGCGTGTAAAACGGTTGAATTCGGTACCGCGGATTATGCGAAGTGTGGGCCGCGGTCTTGCCGGCTCACTCTGGATGAGGGCGCGCCCGGGCAAAGATTTTGTTAATGGAAAGGCAAGGAGCACATCGCCTTCAAGGAGCGGACGACCTTCGAAGCCGCCAAAAGCAGCGGAAAGGCAGGTTGAGCAACTGCCCATGACAGAGGGAACGTCCAGGCCTCCACTTATGGCAAGGCAGGCGCGCGCTCCAGTCGATTCTCTGGGCCTGCGAAAAGTTATTCGAGCTCCAGCCTTCACTGGGTAGGAGCGCCACGAAGACGCGGGCTGACCATCGATTTGGGCTCCCAGGTCGGCGCCGGCAAGCGCTATCATGCAATCCGTGAGGGTCGCCAACGTCGGCCCCAGGAGGGTTATTTCAAGAGCGGCTGCGTTTCTCGGGGCTCCAGCAAGCAAGTTGGCGCATTGCAGGGCATAACGGTCCATAGCGCCACCGACAGGAACGCCTTGTTTTGTGAAGCCGGTGCGGCCGCAGTCCTGGACGGTGGTTAGCAATCCGGGAGATTCAACTTTCAGCGTTGGTATTGAAGAAGGCATGGATCTAATTGAAATGTGTCACGCTTATGCCGGCCGGCGATAATAGGGTTCTGACCTGACGCGCGAATTCACCGGCCCCCGGCGTGTCGCCATGAAAGCATATAGTATCGGCTTTTAGATTTAACTTCGCTCCGTTTGTGGCAGTGACGGTTCCGTCTCTAAGTAGTTCAATGATGCGGGATGTCACGACGGCGGGATTTGTTATGACGGCTCCCGGCATGTTTCTAGGCGTCAAGGAGCCGTCAGGCTCAACGGCACGGTCTGCAAAGACTTCATGAGCGACGCGGATGCCATGGCGGCCGGCGGCGGCGGCCAGGTTGCCCATGCTTAAAGCAAAGAGGGCGACATTAGG
>Ga0157374_10003492_pt1 | contig 13209 bp, 10 predicted proteins | sample M25metaG_FD_115308 | JGI IMG/M metagenome (GOLD analysis project Ga0157374, IMG submission 115308) | Miscanthus rhizosphere microbial communities from Kellogg Biological Station, Michigan, USA - M2-5 metaG | ecosystem: Host-associated > Plants > Roots > Rhizosphere > Soil | place: USA: Michigan...
AGATGGGTTCGTTGATGGCCTTGTTCTTCTTCTCGAGCCGCATGTCGTCAACGTAGAGCGCAACGGTGTATTGATGTTTCTTGCCGCTCGCTCCGCGCAGTTCGATCTGCGTCTGGCCAACGCGTTCCTTCTGTCCCTTGGAAGTCAGAGTGAACTCATAATAGTCTCGCTCGCCCATCCGCTTGAGCTGCTCGAGCTCTTCGTGGTTGCGCGCAATCAACTCGCCGTGCTCACCGCGCAGCTGGTCGATGCTGCCCTTGGTGGTGTCGAGCGCGCTTTTTACGCCGTTGACGTCGGTGCCCAGAGCTTTCACATCATCCGCGCTCGCCTTGGTCGCTAGCGTGGACTGCACGTCGTTGAGTTTTTTGGTGTAGTCCGCGCGGCTCTGCTTTACCTGATTGCGGGCGGTCGACAGTTGCGTCTCCGTGAGCTTCAGCTTGTCGCCCACCAGATTAACCTCGGCCTGTAATTCCGCATTGGTCCGTTCTGCCTGCGCCATCCGCTGTGTTAGCCCATCCTGGCTCTGTTGGAAAGTCTTGGTTTGTGTTGCCAGCGCCTGTTCCGCATCGCGCGCGTGCCCACCTGCATTCCACGCCAATCCCACCCCTACGAGTGAGAGAATCGCGAGTGCAACAACGGCGATCCCCATCCAGCGCGGCGAACCTTCCGTTGTCTCTTGGTAGTTCATATTCTCTTCCATGTAGATAATCTCCTTTGCGATTTCCCTCGCACCATGAAGAAAAGCAAGCTTGGAGCCAAATAGGCGAGGTGAGATAGAGGTCGCGTATCTCGCTGTTAGGGTTGACTTTAGTCGACTACAATTCTTGGGGTGTTAACCAATTGGACGCCAGCCGAGTGTGTAAGATTTACCGCGATTCTAGGGTATCTCTCCGATAAGGCCCTGAATACATTGATTTTGGCGACGAATACAGTTCGAATCGGAAATTACACACGGTGGCTCGGCGTCTTTAAAGGAAGCAGATTCAGAGGATTAGGCAACGCGCGAGCGTACTACAGGAGCGGCTTCCACTTCGCGGTCAAAATAGACTTCGAGGGTCAACGCTGCGGCGTCGAAAACGGTGCGGCAATTGTAGCAATAGGCCAAATGGCGCTGCACTTCACCAGCAACTTCAGGCGCGAGTCGCCCTTCCAGATATTCGCAAATCAGTCGAATTGTTGCCTTGCAGGTCATGCTCATGGCGGTTCCCCCAATGCCGAGCGACCTTTAGACATGCACGCATTCAGCCAAAATACATCTGAGGTTTAGTACCGTTTAACTATACTGTAATCAGGATATTAGCTATGACCCGTAAAACATTTCGGCGATGGCAAGCATTTCCAAAGAGAGAATTTTTTCCCACCAAGAATCATTCTTACCGTTCCGGGCACTGTTCTTGCCTATTGTCGCAACGCAGACTTTTCCTTTATTAGCTAAAACCTTGCAGATCGGTGGGTTATCGGGTGATGGTCATGCTACGCAAGGCCGCGATCCGCTCGGCGAGCGGGGGGTGGGTGCTGAAGAGGCCCGAGAAAACCTGACCTGCCGTGAGCGGCGCCACGATGAACAGCGAAGCGGTCGTTGGCGATACATCCATGGGAATTCGTTTATTGTACGCACCCAGTTTTTCAAGCGCGCTCGCCAAGCCGTTCGCATGCCCCACCATTCGGGCGCCCGAAGCGTCCGCGGCAAACTCACGTTGTCGCGAAATTCCGAATTGAATCAGCAACGCGGCGATTGGAGCAACAATCAACATGATCAGCGCTGCAAGCCCTCCACCCCCGCGTTCGTTATCGCGTGAGCCTCCGAAGCCGCCAAAAATCATGGCCCATCGACCCATGGACGCGATCCATGTGATGGCACCAGCCAGCGTCGCCGCAATGGAAGTGATCAGAATGTCATAGTTCCGCACGTGCGAAAGCTCGTGCGCGATCACACCCTCGAGTTCGTCATCATTCATGAGTTCCATTAAGCCCGCTGTTACGGCCACCGATGCGTGTGAAGGGTTACGGCCTGTAGCGAATGCGTTCGGCGCGGGCTGCGGAATTACGTACAACTTCGGCATCGGCAAGTTGGCTTTGGCGACCAACCGCTCCATCACCTGGTACAGTCGCGGAAGCTGTTCGCGCGAGACCGGCTGCGCCCCGCTTGAGCTGAGCGCAATCTTGTCTGAGAAAAAGTAGGCAATACCGTTCATCAACACTGCCATGATCAGGCCCAAAGTCATGCCTTGCCGACCGGCAATCGCTTCACCGCCCAGGACCAGTAGCAAAGTCAGCGCGGTAAGCAGAAATAAAGTCTTAATTGCTCTCATGATGTCACCCGCTAAAAAGCCGTCAACTTAAGTCTAGAAGCTTGAACAGGGCGCGTCAAATTTCGACGCGCCCTGTCGAATCGAATCAGCGCCGGCGGCCCGACTTTGCCGCCGTCGCGGCTGGCTCCCGCTCGTCCGCTTTTGCAGCCGCTTCTGGCTGCGCTTTTTCAATCGCTCGCTCAAAACGCATGGAGTCCGAATTCGGATCGATATCGACCCGCACCAGATCGCCGGGCAAAACGCTGCCATCCAGGATGCGCATCGCCAGCGGATCCTGAACAAGCCGCTGCACGGTGCGTCGCAGCGGACGCGCTCCGTACGCCGGGTCGTATCCGTCTCGCACAAGTCTCTCGCGAGCCGCGGGCGTCAGTTCGATACGAACTTTGCGTTCTTCCAGTCGTAGCATCACCTTGGCGAGTTCCAGGTCGATGATCTTGTTGAGCTGTTCCTGGCCCAGCGGGTTGAACAGCACAATGTCATCGATGCGGTTGATGAATTCCGGACGGAACGCCTGCCGCAGGGCTTCCATGGCTTCCTTGCGCGCGCGCTCCGGATCGCTTCCCGCGAGATCGAACAGCGCGCTCGATCCGACGTTTGACGTCATCACCAGCACGGCGTTACGGAAATCGACGGTGCGGCCCTTGCCATCGGTCAACCGGCCGTCCTCCAGAATCTGCAGCAGAATATTGAACACGTCGGGATGCGCCTTCTCGATTTCATCGAAAAGGATCACGGAATAGGGATGGCGGCGCACTTGTTCCGTAAGCTGCCCGCCTTCCTCGTAGCCGACGTAGCCGGGAGGCGCGCCGATCATGCGCGAAACCGAATGCTTTTCCATGTACTCGGACATGTCCAGCCGAATCATGGATTTTTCGTCATCAAACAAAAACTCGGCGAGCGCGCGAGCCAGTTCCGTTTTCCCTACGCCTGTCGGCCCGAGGAAAATAAACGAACCGATCGGCCGGTTGGGATCGGAAAGCCCCGCGCGATTTCGCCGGATGGAATTGGCGACGCGTTCGAGCGCGGAGTCTTGTCCAATCACGCGATGCAGCAAGCGCGATTCCATGGTGACCAGTTTCTGCGCTTCGCCTTCGAGCAATCTCCCGACGGGAATTCCGGTCCACTTGCTCACCAGCTTGGCGATGTCCTCCTCGCCGACTTCTTCTTTCAGCATGCCGCCTTTTTTCTGCGCTTCTTCCAGATTTTTCTGAGCGGCGGCGAGATCCCTCTCGGCCATCGCTAATTTTCCGTACCGGATTTCCGCGACTTTTGCCAGATCACCGCTGCGTTCGAGGCGCTGCTCTTCGGCTTTCAGTTGCTCGATCTGTTCCTTCACGCCGCGAATCTTGGCGATGGCCGCTTTTTCCACTTGCCACTGCGCCTTGCGCGCGCTGGATTCCTCACGCAACCCCGCCAGTTCCGCTTCCAGCTGTTTCAGGCGCTCCTTGGAATGGGCGTCCGATTCGCGCAGCAGCGCCTGCCGCTCGATTTCCAACTGCATGATGCGCCGCTCGATCTCATCGATTTCCACGGGCAGCGAATCGAGCTGCATGCGCAGGCTCGCGCCCGACTCGTCGATCAGGTCGATGGCCTTGTCCGGCAGAAAACGGTCGGTGATGTAACGGTGCGACAACGTAGCTGCCGCCAGAATCGCGGCGTCCTTGATGCGCACGCCATGGTGCAGTTCGTAGCGTTCTTTCAAGCCGCGCAATATCGCGATCGTGTCTTCGACCGTGGGCTCGGCGATCAGCACGGGCTGGAATCGCCGCTCGAGCGCTGGATCTTTCTCAATGTATTTTCTGTATTCGTTGAGCGTGGTGGCGCCGATCGCGCGTAATTCGCCGCGTGCCAGGGCCGGCTTCAGCATGTTGGAGGCGTCCATTGCTCCCTCGGCTGCGCCAGCACCGACGAGCGTGTGCAGCTCGTCGATAAACAGAATGATTTGCCCGTTGGATTCTGTAATTTCCTTCAGCACGGCTTTCAAGCGGTCTTCAAATTCGCCGCGATATTTCGCTCCGGCGACCAGCGCGGCCAGGTCCAAAGCTATTACTCGCTTCGGACGCAGCACCTCCGGCACGTCGCCCGCAACGATCCGCTGCGCCAGGCCTTCTACGACCGCGGTCTTCCCGACCCCCGGTTCGCCGATCAGTACAGGATTATTTTTGGTGCGGCGCGCCAGAATTTGCATCACCCGGCGAATTTCGTCGTCGCGCCCGATGACGGGATCGAGTTTGCCGCGGCGCGCGAGTTCAATCAGGTCGCGGCCATATTGTTCCAGCGCGCGGAACGTGGATTCCGGATTTTGCGACGTCACGCGATGGCTGCCGCGCACCGAGGTCAGCGCTTGCAGTATCGATTCACGTGAGGCCCCAAATTTGGCCAGGATCTCCGCCGCTTCATCCTTGCGAATCGAGGCGATGGCCAGCAGGATATGCTCGGTGGAAACGTATTCATCCTTAAATTGCTCCGCCTCGACAAAAGCGCCTTCCAGAACTTTGTTTGTGGCAGAGCTCATCTGCTGTTGAACCGCTCCGGTCACTTTTGGGATGCGCGCGAGTCGCGTTTCAATTTCACTGGCGAGCGAATCCGGGCGCACGCCAAGGCGCGCGAGTAGCGGAGGCACCACGCCGTCCTGCTGCGCGACAAGCGAACCGAGCAAGTGCAGCGGTTCGATCTGTTGATGATCGTGGCTCGCCGCGATTTCTTGAGCCGACTGCACGGCTTCCTGAGCCTTCAATGTGAATTTGTCGAAGCGAACCATTTGTTTTTACCTCGCAATCTAAAAAATCAGGGCCGGTCCATCGACCGGCCCCAATGGCATTATCACCAGCCACGGCGACGAACCGGTAACTTACTTTCCGTTGTTCGCGGCGTTAACGGTTACTTTTACCTGGCGTGGTTTGGATTCCTCGCGCTTCGGCAAGGTGACAGTCAGTACGCCGTTCTTGTATTCAGCGCCGATCGCTTCCGGGTTCACCGTGTTCGGCAGGGAAAAGCTTCGGCTGAACGAACCGTAGGTGCGTTCGACGCGGAGATAGTTTTCCTCGGATACGGACTTTTCAAACTTACGCTCTCCGCGGATGGTGAGCAAGTTGTTCTCGACGCGTACGTCGATGTCCTTCTCGTTCACGTCCGGCAAGTCTGCCTTGACCACAAGCTCATAGGGCGTCTCGTAGATGTCCACGGACGGAGCCCAGGTGGTCAGAGCCGATTCCTCGGGATGATTTCGGAAAGACTCATTAAAAAGTCGGTTGAACTGGTCCTGCAGGGTGGAGAGGCCTCGAAAAGGTTCGAGCCGAGCGATAGTAGCCATGATTGATGTCCTCCATCAGTATCTTTCTAAAATGTAACTGCATGCGGATCATAAAATATTAGTGTAATATTGTCAAGTATTTTTTCCAATCTCTGTTTCCGGCTAACATCAACATATGTCGCTGTAAATAAACATCTTAAACATTAAATAGAAACATGTGTTTGCGATTCGGTCCACTCCTGTTTTATAGTCTCCGCACTCAACCATGCTTCTTTCTGACTATCAATTTGACCTTCCTCCGGACCTTATCGCCCAGCAGCCTCTATTGGGGCGTGACGCGTCTCGGATGCTTATCCTCGATCCGAACGCGCAATGCTGGGAAGATTCCGAGTTTCGGGCGCTCCCGGACCTGTTGCGGGGCGATGAATTGATCGTGGTGAACAATGCCCGCGTGATTCCGGCCCGACTGTTCGGGCGTCGCGAAGGCCTTCGCTCTGAGAAACCCGGCCACAATCGCCGGACGGTGCGCGAATTTTTGTCCTCGCCCATCGAAGTCCTCCTCACGAGGCAGGTTGCGCACGACGAGTGGGAGGCTTTGGTTCGGCCGGGAAGGAAAATTCGCGTCGGTGAGCGCATCGACTTCGGAGATGGGGAGCTTTCGGCCGAAGTGCTCGACCGCGGCGAGTACGGACTGCGGCGCATCCGCCTCTCGGCAAAGGGAGACGTCAGCGAAACGATCGAACGCCTTGGCCACATTCCCCTGCCGCCCTACATTTCGCGGGAAGATCTGCCCGCCGACCGCGAGCGTTACCAGACGATCTTCGCGGATCGCCCGGGAGCCGTCGCCGCGCCCACCGCCGGATTGCATTTCTCACCGGCGATTCTCGAAAGGCTGCGGCAGCGAGGCATCGAAATGGTTTCCATTACACTCGACGTGGGGCTCGGAACCTTTCAGCCGATCCATGAAGAGGAAATTGAGAAGCATAAAATTCACGCGGAGCGCTACGAGATTTCCGCTGCGGCGGCGGCCGCAATCTGCAGGGCTCGCCGCGAAATGCGTCCGATTTTCGCGGTGGGAACCACTGTGGTGCGCGCCCTGGAAGACGCGGCAGAAAAATCCGCGTCGCGGCACGGAGAAAGTTGGGATCCCGCGAAATCGCTGGTCGAACCGGGCTCGGCGGAAGCCGCCATTTTCATCAAGCCGGGCCACGTGTTTCGCGCCGTCAATCAACTGCTGACAAACTTTCATCTACCGCAGTCCACGCTTCTCATCCTGGTCAGCGCGTTTGCCGGACGGGAATTTATTCTGCGAGCGTACCGCCACGCGGTCGACGCCCGCTACCGTTTCTATAGCTACGGAGATTGCATGTTGATTACGTTGCCTGCCCAGGAATAGAACATCTCGCCTCGCTCGAACACACATCCCCACGGGCTCATTGAGTGAAGGTTCACAAGTCTGTCATATCTTTGCAATATTCGGGTGACAGCATCAGCCGCCCCGCCAGACTAAATACACGGAGAATCCCTCTAAATGAAAAAAACGGAAAATCGAACGGGCATGCCCGAAATTGTTCGTCAAGCAGGCGCATTACTATTGATATATTTTCTTTTGAGCAGCGTAACCTTTGCCCAGAACGGCAGCGCTTACTTTGATCCCGCCAACCTGATAGTTAGCCGCAGCGTGTACGTGGACACCGGCAGCGTCACGGCCGGAACGACGGTTTTGCCGCCGGACTGCTCGCTCGATAATTGCCCCACTCCGGTAACCGCGGTCGTCGGCAGCGCCTATCCCTTCGTTTTTAATAACGACGGCATCGATGCCAGCTTCGGCATCGCCTCGAAGATTTTCCTCGACCAGATCACCACAGGCGGCACGCTGGTCAATTCCCTGGAGGTGCCTAACAGCCTGCAAAATGGAGTTCCCCCGACGAAAGACCAAATGGTCACCAGCTTTCCCTCAAAGTCTGAAATCGCGCTGAATCTTTCAACCGGCGGCGATTTTCTGACCTTCATGGGTTACCTAGCGCCGGTCGGCGCAGTTGACGTGTCCAACGCCAACACTTCCACGGCATTCGATCCGACCAATCCGGTCGGCATCACGGCCTTTCGCGTGGTCGCGCAAGTGGATCACCACGGGAAATTTCATTTCACGAAAACAAATGCCTACAGCGGCAACAATGGCCGGGCGGCGATCCTGAATGATACGGCAGGCTCGAATTTCTTCTACACGGCGGGCAATGCCGGCAACGGCAGCAACCCCCAACCGGAGGGCATTGTCATCGGAGCAGGCGCACAGATCATTACACCTGAGGTCAGAGCCGAAGTCGCCCAGGCCCCCGGGGATTCAACGCCGGTGGCCAGCTTCAACATCACACAGTTGGGCCTCGCCGCCGATAAAGTCGGAAAGGACACCAACTTCCGCGGGCTGACGATTTTTGACAACGTGCTCTATTTCACCAAGGGCAGCGGCAGCAATGGGGTCAACACCGTCTACTTTGTCGATTCCACGGGCACCGTGTGCCATGACGCGATTCCCGGCGGGGCGGCAGCCAATGGCGTGGGGCTTCCCGTTTCCGGCGCAGGTCTTCCGATTTCCGGACTGTCATTTGACCCGGCGACCGCTTCCACGCAGGGCCTTCCCGACAATATGTGCATTCTGAAGGGCTTCCCACAACTTCTTGCCAAATCCAAGAGCGGAGTCAGTTTTCCCTTTGGCATATGGTTCGCGAATGCCACGACGCTATATGTAGCGGATGAAGGCAGTGGAACTGTTGGTAAAACAGTCGCGGGTTTCTACACCCCGGCTCTGCCAGCGACGAACACCGCCGCCGGATTGCAGAAGTGGATATTCGGTTCTCCCGTAGCCGGCCAGTGGAACCTGGCCTACACATTGAAGAACGGGCTGGACCTCGGTATTCCGTACGCCGTAGCCAATTCCCCTGCCGGAGACACATATCCAACCGGAAACAATGACGGAGCCGGAGGCACAGGATTTCCCTGGGCGCCGGCCACCGATGGGCTCCGCAACATCACCGGAGTCGTGAATGGCGACGGGACCGTGACGATTTACGCGATCACGTCGACCGTCAGCGGGAGCGGCGATCAGGGCGCCGATCCCAACAAGCTCGTCACGATCACCGACACGCTGAGCGATAACTCTCTTCCGGCAGCCGAAACCTTCACCACCCTGCGCACCGCGGGCTATGCGGAAGTTCTGCGCGGCGTGTCTTTCGGTCCCGGAGGGAGCCACTAGCTCTTCCAGTTCTGCGATGTTCCGATTGGCAGGCTGCTCAGGCTTCGAGTAGCCGTTTGCCAGAAAAAAAACGGCCGGAGGCTTCCAGGAAGCTCCCGCCGTTTTTTTCTTTTCTTTAAGTTTGACGGTCGGTTGCCGCGTTTCAGAGCCCACACGGGCTTAACACGCTGCGGAAATACTCAAAACACTGTCATTCTGAGCGAAGCGAAGAATCTCTCTTCGATTTAAGTTTAAGAGAAGAAACAAAGAGAGATTCTTCGCTTCGCTCAGAATGACAGAATAAGTCATTTTTTCCGCGGTCGGTGAAGCATGTGCTACAAAGAACAAAGGCCGATTCGTAGTGTGGGGGAGAACAGCAAATGTCGTCGTCGCCGATTGGAAAGCATGCGGGTCCCGCGCCCTCTGGTGGGCAGCCCGCTGTTCCCGAACCTTCATTTGCTGAACGGGCGCGCACGCTCCTGCACGTGGGCCGCGTGGGTTCGCTATCCAGTGTTTCACGCAAGCAGCCAGGGTTTCCTTTCGGTTCCGTGATGCCTTACGGCCTGGATGAGCACGGCCAGCCTGTGTTCCTGATCAGCACGATGGCCATGCACACGCAAAATTTACAGGCGGATCCGCGCGCGAGTCTTCTGGTAACGCAAACGGATGCCGCCGGCGATCCGCTGGGCTCCGCGAGGGTGACCTTGATCGGAAATGTGATTCCGGTCCTCGCAGCGGAAGTGGCCGGCACTCGCCAGCGCTATCTCGAGCGATATCCCAACAGTAGGAACTGGGTGGACTACGAAGATTTCTCCTTTTACCGCATGGACGTGATTGACGTTTATTACGTGGGGGGTTTTGGGGTGATGGGTTGGGTTTCGGCTTCCGACTACCGAGAGGGTCAACCGGACCCGCTTGCGGACGTTGCCGGCGACATCATCAAACACATGAATGCGGACCACGCCGATTCACTGAAGCTGCTCGCCGCGAAGTTTGCCGGCATTGAGGCTCTGGAAGCCGCGATGACAGCGGTAGACCGGCTCGGTTTCCACGTGCGCCTGAAAACAGCGGACGGCTTGCGTGGGGCGCGCATCGCATTTTTACGCGAAGCCCGCAGCGCTGCCGAAGCGCGAAACGTGCTGATTGATATGGTGAAGCAAGCTCGCCAGTAGCCGGGAATTTCTTTGCCGAAAATTTAATAGCGTAGTTTATTGGGTGCGCGGCTTTGCGATGTGCTGCAAAAACCCGCACAGCCAGGAGTGGCCGTGCTATTGAGGCTGGCCAAATGTATTACATGCGGCGATTGTGCCGTTGCTCAGCCCTTCATTGAACCAGTGCATCCGCTGCTGCGAAGACCCATGAGTAAAAGAATCCGGATTGACGTGACCCGTGGACATTTTTTGCAAGCGGTCGTCGCCCACGGCGGAAGCCGCGCCCATCGCTGATTCGACGTCTCCTTTTTCCAGAAGGCCGCGCTGTTGCGTGGAGTGCGCCCATACCCCTGCAAAGCAATCTGCTTGCAATTCCAGTTTCACGGACAAGGGATTCACTTCGCGCGAATTGCTTTCCTGCAGTTGGTGAACTTTGCGTTCAATGCCCGTCAGTTTCTGCACATGATGTCCTAGTTCATGAGCCAGGACGTAGGCCTGCGCGAATTGTCCGGGCGCGCCGAAGCGCCGGCTCAACTCATCGAAGAAGCCCAAGTCAATGTAGACCTTTTCATCGTCGGGACAATAAAAGGGGCCTGTGGCGGACTGGGCGCCTCCGCAACCCGATTGGGTGTAATCGCGGAAAAGTACAAGTTTGGCGTGGCGGTAGGGCGTACCCGTCTGCTGGGGCAGGAGTTGCGTCCAGGTGTTTTGGGTGTCATCCAGAACAAAGGACACGAATTCCACCACGGGCTTTTCCGCGGCGTCGCGCGCGGTATCGGGCTGGCTGACCGTGGTCCCGGGGCCCACGGAACCTCCGCCAAGCAGCGTAAACAGGTTGGTCCTGAAAACGAAACTGAGAATGGCCAGCACGATCGCGGTGCCAATCCCGATGTGCATCCCGCCTAGCTGAAATCCGCCACCTCCGCCTTCATCGCGGCGATCCTCGATGTCTCCGCTTTCACCGCCAGGTGACCATTTCATTTTCGTACTCCCTCAGCAGTCAGATCCGCTGCGGCATCGCCGTTTCAATCCCACTGTCAGGGACGCTAGCACGATGGCGGGGACGCGGCAATACAGTCATTACCGCTTAACTCGGGAAATCATTCTTTGAGAGATTTCTGATGCCGCGGATGCAGCGCGGCTGATTTCGTCTATAATCTGGGCGGACCGAGGGCGTGGCCGGGGTGCGCCATTAACGATGCGACTTCTCCTGTTGAGCGATGTTCATGCGAATATAACCGCGCTCGAAGCTGCTCTGGACGCGGTAAAGGGTCATTGGGAACGCATCTTCTGTCTCGGTGACGTGGTCGACTACGGCCCCGATCCAAACGAGGCAACCGAACGAGTGAAGTCTCTTTCGCCGGTCATCATTCGCGGCAATCATGACAAAGCGGTCGCCATGCTGACCGACCTCGAGGATTTCAATCCGGTCGCGCAAATTGCCGCGCAATGGACGCGCACGCAGATGCGGCCCGAAAATCTTGAATACATTAAACAATTGCCGGCCGGGCCGATAACGGTGGGCGGCATCACCCTGGTCCATGGCGCCTATGAGGACGAAGATGAATATGTATTCGTTCCGGGCCAGGCCATGGGCGGGCTACTCGAATCGCCTACGGACGTCACATTTTTCGGGCACACGCATCATCAGGGCGGCTTTTCATACCGAAACGGCCAGATCGGAATGATTCAACTGCGGCCCGAACACGGCACGAATTTCGCGGCCCTGCGAATGGAACCAGGAACGCGCTACCTGTTGAATCCCGGCTCGATCGGACAGCCAAGGGACGGCGATCCGCGCGCCGCGTTCGCCATTGCCGACCTCGATCATCAAATCATTGAATTTTGGCGCGTTCCGTATGATATTGCCGCTGTTCAGAAACGCATGGAGAAGGCCGGCCTGCCGTTCCCGCTGGTGGAACGGATTGGGGCGGGCCGCTGACGGAAAGTTCGTTCCGGAAAATAAGAACACATCCACCGGATTACATTTACTGCTAAGAGTAGAATTCGGGTTCAGTGGCGCGGGGATTCACAGGCTGCGGACAAAATGTCTTGTTCTGTCATTCTGAGCGAAGCGAGGAATCTCTCTCGGTTTCTTCTCTGATACTTAAATCGAAGAGAGATTCTTCGCTTCGCTCGTAATGACAGCGGTTTGAGTTTGTCCGCAGCCTGTTCAGCCTGCGGACTTGCGCGGATCGCACAAAATATAATTTCTTGCAATGCAGCGGTATAGGCGAACCAGGAGGATTTCCGACTTGATGCCCACAGAAGAACGCAACCGGCTGCCGGTCGCATTTCTGGTCGGAATTGTCATCGTCGCCCTGCTCGTAGGCGCCGCCATGCTCTACAGCAGGTATTCGAAACCGGCGGAATCGGAAGATGACAAGCCCTTGCCGATGGAAGCGGCCGGGGCGGCCTACGCGCCGCAAATCCATTTCCTCGATCCGAAGATGAGCCGGGCCGCCAATTTCCTCAATCAGGAAGTGACCTATATTTTTTTCACCGTCGAAAATGGCGGAAACCGCAAAATCCACCAGATTGAAATCACCCTGGAATTCCATGATCCCTTCACCCAGGTCATCCTGCGCGATAAGCAGCGCTTGTTTCTGCCCACGGCTCCGGATTTTTTACCCGGCCAACAAAGAGACGTGCAAATTCCCTACGAGCACATCCCCCCGCAGTGGAACAACGTCTTCCCGTCGGTGAAAGTAACCGGACTCGCGTTTAAATGATTTTTCAGTAGCACAGGCTTCAGCCTGTGGCTTTTGGGCCTTGCACGGACGAACTGCCACAGGCTGAAGCCTGTGCTACCAAAAACCCGCCCCAGAGTCTCACGATTGTCACGAAAAATGACTTTCTCTTTTTACAGTCCTGAATGATAATCCGCCTCCATGGAACTAGCCGACGCGTTGCGCCGCGCCCTCGATGGTCTGTACGCGACAGGTGCGCCCGAGGTGCGCGAGAATGGCGAATGGCTGGCGGGGCTTGAGGGCGTCCGCTACGAAGTGTCCACGCAAGGACAAGCGGCCCTGCTGCACATGTGGAGTTCGGAGCAGTCTCTGGTTCGCCGTGTACTTCGCGTCGCGGACGAATCCGAAAATCGCGTCCTGCTCGAAGTCAGCCGCTTAGGGTATTCACGTCCTGCGCAACTTGAATTTGTTGCCGGAGGCGTGCCGCGCGAAACGCGCCGCGTAGATCGCGAACAATTTTCAGGGCGCCTGCGCAGGATTTTAACGGACCATTTTCAGGACGAAACCGTCG
>Ga0157374_10003493_pt1 | contig 13207 bp, 11 predicted proteins | sample M25metaG_FD_115308 | JGI IMG/M metagenome (GOLD analysis project Ga0157374, IMG submission 115308) | Miscanthus rhizosphere microbial communities from Kellogg Biological Station, Michigan, USA - M2-5 metaG | ecosystem: Host-associated > Plants > Roots > Rhizosphere > Soil | place: USA: Michigan...
ATTTCGACCAGTTAGGATTGCCCCGTCTCTGCCCTAACTAAATTGTTCGAACCGCCGTATACGGACCCGTACGTACGGTGGTGTGGTAGGGGTGGTCGAAAGACCTCCCTATACCGATTGTTTTTATAAAGCGTTTCATTATGTGAAACGATATCAGGGTAACATTCAATATGGAGACTGTCAATCCAAGTCTTCTTGCTGTTAGGCTTCGGGAATTGCGCGGTGAAAAGAGTATTTACGGGGTTGCGAAAGCGGCAGGTGTATCCCGTGGAACGCTTTACCGATATGAACAAGGGGTTTTGGTGCCGGAAGATTTGACCTTGGAGAAGCTGGCCAAATATTATGAAGTTTCGTTCCGAGAGTTGAAAAAATTGATGCTGGCCGACATGTTTCCAACCCACTCGGTTAAACGAGAAATTCTCATTGAATGGGTTCAAGAATTGCTGGATTGCAGACCTTAAAACAACCATAGTCTTCTTTACTTTCTTTGTGATAGCGTAAAACAGTAGCCATCGTCCATCCGGGCGGTGGTTTATCGTTTTTATATAACGTTACCAAATCTGGTAACGTTACGGTAACTATTATTATGGCATCTGTCAAGAGTAAGTTGGCATCCAAGCTGGTTGAACTGCGTGGTGAGAAGACGTTGTATCAATTGGCTAAAGAATCTGGAATAGCCAGAAGTATTCTGTTCAGATTTGAGACTGGGGAACGGATTCCGACCAATGATTACCTTGAAAAGCTTTCGGTTGCTTATAAAGTAAACATTACTGAACTGAAAACCCTTTGTTTTGAAGATCTTTACCCAGAAGGTTCGGCAGATCGAGAACTTTTGTTTCAGTGGGTTCTGGCTGCTTGCCACAGGGTTTCCGGTGAATAATGGAGAGCATAAAATCAATCCAGTTTCATCCAGCCTGGGGAGGTGTCTATCATAGCCTGATTGATCTCTCCCGCTTTTTTATGAACTCCGAAATAGGGGCGTTAAGGCCCTTTAAATGATCCGCGCCATATCACACACCTAAATCGACTTTTAGGGGCCTTGTTGGCCCCCAGCTTAGAAACCCGCTCGCCGATCCACTTCTGGCTGGGATGCTTCATTAGCTCGGTAAAGGAACTTTGAAGCAGGAAATGGACCCGTTTTCGTTCCAATGTTTGAATCCAGTTCCAGGATTTGACCCCGATGATGGCCATACTCCGCTCTATGCTATCCAAATACGCTTGGTTCTGGAGCATGGTATAGGCATCAAAATCGAACTCCTCTTGAGTTTTGCTCAGCACTCGCTGCCAAAGGCTCCGTTTATCAACAAACTCTAGCATCGTTTTGGGTCAAAATCGTTGCGAAGATAGTAATAAAACGTGCCGCCCAGAGAGTTGGCACCCAGTTTAGCTTTGGTGTGCTCCAGGGCATACAGCAAGCGTGCCAAGCCAAACTCTTTGCCCGCTTTAATCATCGCACCAACCCCAATGCCCCAGCCACCTTTGGCTTCCGGTGTCAGGGCATCCCGGAACAGAGGGCTTTTCATAATCACTTGGCGCATATCCCCATAGCGTTCGAGCAGGCTAGCGACCTTCGGGCAATTGGTTGGGTTTTGGTAAGCCCCCATTGGGAACTGGACGTTCAGGCTGGCACTTCCGCTTGCTTGAGATGCCTGGGAGCTTGGCGATTGATGGGGTTGATCTTTCTCTGCCTCTGAAAACAGCTCTGGGGCGGCAATCACCTTGACCTGAACAGGCTTCTTGGCCAGAGTGGAAATGCAGTCGGTGAGGGTATTCAGCCAGCGTCTGGTGATTTGGGAGCGGTTGAACTCTGATGCCACAGCAATGATGGCCTGACCTGGTTCAGTGGAAACTAGTTTACAGGGTGCAATCCAGGTTTCATAGCTGGCTTGAGGCAAATTCTGCTTTAGTTCAGCCTGGACTTTGGTCCAAAACCGCTCCAGTTTAGGCGAAGGTGCGGAGAATACTTGTTCCGAAGTGGGTTTTTGAGGCTTATATGAAATCAATGAAGTAGCGGCTTGGGTAGAGAGCAAACTATTCAAGCACATTCTTACATCCTTACCTCCTTCCAAGATCCACGAAGGATGTAGGTCATTGGTTTGTTTTAGATTCCTTTCGGGCGCATGTGCATGCACGCGTGGGGACGGTGCAACAGGGCTCAGGGCTTGAGCTTGGCCGGTGATTTGCTGGTCGCAGCGAGCATTTCGCCCTGGCGCGTTGAGGTCCAATTTTCCTGCCAGCTGGGATAAGTCGGCAACTAAAAATGACTCGAAATTTTGTCGAGTACTCATCTCTAAGATCTCCATGCTTGCGCCCACGAAGAGACTTGACCGCGCGATCGCATAGCGGTAAGATCTTTACGTGAGCTTTAGACGGCTAACAATAAATTTTAAAAAGTCTCTGGTTGCACCCAGGGGCTTTTTTGTATTTTGGCTTTTTTACTCTCTCTCCTTTGTCTTGCTGCTTTCTAAATGGTGCAGATCCGATCATAGAGATCTTTTCTCCCTAGTCAAGCAGTTGTTTAGTAAAGTAAATGTAGTGTCTTTTGGCAATAACTGTCCTATTGCCTAAGTTTCAGCCATGAACTATTCTTGAACAATTAGTGGATTATTCTGAACTCTTTGATGAACAATTCATGTAACAAGATCTAAACAGTTCAAGCTGAATAAGGCAAGCATAAAATGAACAATCCAAATTCTCATCTGAATGATCCGGAAGAGCTAACTGTTGCAGAATACGCCAAGAGGTTTTCAATTTCTGAGAATACTGTTAGGACAAGAATAAATAGAAAAAAATTAAAAACAACCAAAGGTATTCGCGAAGGACGTGAAACTATACTAATAGTTTTAGAGCCATCCATGGATCATTCATATGATGAGTCTGAACAATTAGAAACAGTTCATGGAACTATTGAAGAACAATCCTATGCAAAGGATGAACAATCCGATAGATTGTTCGATTTCATGAAGGAAACATTTTCAACAGTTCAAGCTTACAATTCTCAGATTGTTGAACTATCCCGTGAAAACGAAAGATATAAGCTGCTTACAGAGAATAGTACACGCACGGCGAACAGTCTTGAACAATCTCTTGAACAATTGAAGAATCAGCTTTTTGAAAAAGATGCAAAGATCAAACAGCTAGAAGACACAAAACCCACCCATGAGCTTGAGGCAAAAATTAAACAACTAGAGGCACAGTTGGCTGAAAGAGATGCCCAAATCCTTTCATTAACAAAAGACTTGGAAGGTGAGAGAGCAAAAGGCTTAATTACAAGGCTCTTTGGTAAATGAGTGCTTAATAATATTGTGAACTGTTCATGAGTGATCCAATGAATGGCTCATATAAGTTAAAGCTACTGTTCTAGGGCTTCGCTCGCTCCTACCGTTACGTCGTTGCATTGTCTCGCCCCTGTTTAACACCGGGAGGAGTAACCTCATGAAAGCCTAGGGCTATATTAAATGTCGATTTCAATCCCAACTTCTGTTAAGATTGTGTTGGAAATTGGGGTGTAAATGTCTATATTAGGCTGATTTAGAACACGAAGAGAAACAATTAATGCATATCTTATGCTTCGCTCAGAACGTTTAAATGCTGGCTTTTCTTTCCACCAGCCTCCTACAGGGAATATTGCAATGGCGTCTTTTCTTGCCAGATCAACAGCGTTTCCAGACCAAATATCTGAATGGACTGAGCCTTTACTAATAAAATTAGAGCCAAAAAGCCAGCCTGATTGATCATCACCGCTTTGTCTGTAAATTCCCTCTTCTGCTTCCTGAGCCGCTTTATTAATTTTTTTACGGAAAGTAGTGAGATTATCCTCGGCACTTTTAACCCGAAATCTTAGACCATGAGAAGCGTATGTATGCCTTTTAGTCCATCCCCGCTCACCGGGATTTGGTTCGATGTAATAACTCAGGGTAACACGCATTTGAACTTGAGCTTCCCCAAGCTGCTCCAGGAGATGTCGGGGCCAAGTAAAGGAATGCAGCATCATATCTCTTGTTTGAGGCTGAGGCATGCCCTTGGCATGCTCAAATGGCTGCAATTGATCTTCAATAACCAAGGTCACATCATTATTGAGACTGCCCATAGCTCTTGAAAAATCAGGGACACCGTAGCCATACCGCCGAACTAATGTGCGATAATCCGATTTTTTCGGAGTACTTGGTAGCCTTTGGAGCATTGCTTCTGTCCATTCCGCAGAATGAACCATTAAAGCACGAACTGTTTCAGGCCAGAGGTTAGGTCTTGTTGCTAATATTTGTGCTCCTAGTCGGGCGGCAAGGGCAGTGGCAGCGCTAGTTGCCTGCGTCGTTGTGAATTGGCGCTCTTCTGGATTTTTATAGGTAGTGAGCAATTCTAAAGAATCAACGGGAAAACCTACCCCTGAAAAAGAATCCAAACCAACATTCCCACCCTCCAACATAATATCAGGCTTATTAAGCCACTCTGTTGACCATGCAACGCCTGTCCGGCTATGCGGTGACAAGTCCCCGGCTTTCCCTAGAACCTCCCAATCCTGATAATCTGGCTCTGTGATATTTATTTTCTCGGTATATGCTCCCACTGTAAGGGCATTCCAAGCTTGAGCTGGATTTTCAACAGGTGATGTGTCGTTTAGGTCAATATAATCAGATTTCACAGGATTTTGAGAAGTGTTTCCTGCAGATACGACTATTAAACGGTCTGATTGGCCGTCACTGTATAACAAATCATCCAATGCGGCAGACCATTGGGTCGGCTGGCCAAGCATCTTTGCGCTGGGAGCCGTCACTGGGAGGCAAACCACTCGTCTTCTTTCTGGTGCTTCTAATTCTGCAAATGCAATAGAATCTCCAGTAATTAGGCCATACAGCTCAGGATTGTTTTGGCCAGTATCAGGTAAAATTTTCACGGACTCTAAGCAGTGGGTTAGAGCTACTGGCTCATGAAAATTGAAAATATCTACAAGGTCACCATAAAGGGCAATCCCAGACATTTCTGTACCATGCCCCTGCCATTGCTTTCCTGTGTCTTCAACTGACCATGAAGACTGCCATGCTTGCTGGTCTTTTGGATTTAAGGCTGGTTGAATCAGGGGATGTCGATATGTAGTTCCACTATCCAGTAAGCAAACCGCTGGCGCATCATCGGCTGGAGGAATGAACCGGCCTGTCAATTCCTGACTCCAAGCCTTTTGCTCATAGGGAGAGAGCCTCATAAAAAATGTAGGATTATCTTTGGCCAAACGCACTTCGGCAAGTGCATCGGTTAATTCCAACAATTGAGCCAATAACTCTGGCTTAGCAAGTGCCAATAACACTTCACGCTCGACAAATTTAACACTATGCTCAGAAAATTGGATGCCAAGTTGTCTTGCCGTGTGCTCAAAATGCGACCGAGTACCTATTCTTAACCAAATTTCCCACCAGACTTCTTGACCCGTCTTGGGAAATGATGGTAGTGCATCCGTAAATAAAAGTTGTAGGTTAGAAAGCCGAATAGTCTCAATGCTGGCCACGAGTTTCTCATTTTTGGGCTTATTCGGCGCAATATCCTTTCCTGGATCTGCATACTCATCAATTTTTTTGGTATAAACATCCAAGCGTGATTGTGGCACAAATACTGTTGCATTTAGCTTTCCATCTTCTGCTTTTGTAACAGTAAGCAGCTCAATGGGTTCTTTTCCCTTACGTCGATCCTCAAGGCTATCCAGTACCTTCTTGCTCTCTGGAATTAGCTCAATATCCAAGTAGAGTCCTGGTGTTCCTGTGGCTTGGGTGGGGTCCCTTTGCTCCAGTTTTTCCAAAGCAGTGCCTATAGCATTGGCAAGAGAATCTTGCAATTGTTTTGCATGCAAAAAGCGCTCACGTGGTGGTGGCATATATTGACCACCTCCCCCTGAATTTCGGGTGTATTTTTCACGCTTTCCATGTTTTTGAAGATAGATGTGCGATAGACTTCTCTTTGGGGTGTCGGGCATTAAATCTTCCTATTACAAGCAGATATTCTTTCTGTTAAGGCACTTAATAAGTCTTGTTGAGTAATTACATCTCTGTTTTTGAGCACAGCATTCTTTGCAGCATCATCACAGGCTTTCACTAATTCAGCATGACTTAACCCTTTGGCTTTTTTAAGAATTGTAGACCAATTTAATTTTTCTAATCGAAACGTAGCAAATCTTACCTCAATAATGCGTTGAACCACAAATTCATTGGGAAGTGCATATTCGATGACATCATCAAAACGCCGAAATAAAGCTGGGTCTAATAGCTCGACATGATTAGTTGCAGCAATAATAATACTTTCGCCATTATCTTTTTCTAAGAACTGTAGAAACGAATTTAAAACTCGGCGAATTTCACCAACATCGTTTTTTTCAGAGCGTTTTGACCCTAAGGCATCGAATTCATCAAAAAAATACACACCTCGACTTTGGGCTATGGCATCAAACAGAACCCGTAGTTTAGAAGCAGTTTCACCCAAAAACTTAGTGATGATTCCGTCTAAAAGCACAGTCATTAAAGGTAGCTTAAGCTCACCAGCAATAGCAGAAGCTGACATTGTTTTACCAGAGCCTGGAGGACCTATAAATAAAATTTTTCTTCTAGGATTAAGCCCATATTGCTTTAAACGTACTCGCTGCCGATTCTCTAATAAGATTCGCCTTAAACTTTCCTCGATTGATTCGTCCAGAATCATACTAGATAGCCTGATATCAGGATAGGAGGCCGCAACAATATTACCCAGCTCACCCTTTGGTTGTGCAAGTAGGGCTGGTTTGTCATCATGATAAACTTTTGGGGTGGTTCTCCCTGCTTCAACTAGTTGTCGTAGCTCCTGGGCTAATCGCCCATGCCCTTGCTTGGCTTCATTTGCAGCCACTTGTAGAGCAACAGAGTAAAACTGATCCTCATCACCATCTATGTGGCTTCTAAGTAAAGCTAATAAGTGTTTACTGGTTGCCATTCTGCTACTCCTATAAGCATATTTTACTCAGAAGTCCTTCTAGATGCACCCTTTTATATAGAAAATGCTTGGGCCATTATAGCGATATCTCTGTGGATACAGGGAAAAGACAATAACAATCAATCATTACAATGAGCAACAAACTATTGAGCTTGTTTGCAAATAAGATAAAAAAAAGCCACTTTTGGAATATCCTGAGTGCCAACTTTGCCGTAAAATAATGTCGTGAACATTTTTCTATAGGCAGGGGCTGCAAGCCCAAATTTGCATTGATTGCTGGGCTGCACGGTAAAACTGCCACTTACAAGCTTAAAGCTGGCTCCTTGACAGGCCGTATGGTGGGGACGATATCGCCAAGGTCGAGGTTGACTGGAATAGGTGGAAGCCATTTTAAAACGGGGATTTGTTCCTGACTGCGTGGACCGGTCCAGTAAGTATGCCAATGAGCGCGCCTGATATGAGGACGTGCAGAGGTTTTTTGGCTTGTCTCGGCCACTTCAAGACTATTTTCCTGCAAGGCGCGCGCTTCCCGTAATGCCGCACCCATGCGATAGCCAACCTCCCATTGAGTGGGCTTGTTGGGTGGAAAGTAACGTTCCCCTTTCTTTGTTCTGGTTGGAGTTGGGAAAGCGGGCTTTCCAGCACCAGTTGGATGATTAATTTCACCGGCTTGACTGGCGACATAAAGGCACAGAGAAAGGAAAGGGGCAATATCCTCGATGGTTTCTAAATAGGTGGCCTTTATGGCTGGTATATCGCCTGATATTTTGTTGTATTGTAAATCATTAGCCTCCTGTAGGTGTTTAAGGCAATCTTCTAGGCTTGCATGAGCTAATAACGGTACGGATGCTTCATCCAGTCTTCCATTGTGATTGTAGATGATATTGAAATAATACTCTGGAATTGAGGTTCTTGGATTTGGAAACGTGTCGATGTATGCGAAAAACCCTAGTAAATCTAAGCCGTTTCTTTGTTTCCCTGGGGTTGGAATATAGATACACCACTCTGGCAGTTTAAATAGAATCTCGACTGGTATGTTCCCTTCAATTGGAGTGTTCCAAGCCTCCTCAAAAAGATCTGGATCAAATTCATAGATGCCTTGTGTTGTTCTCCAGGCGGCTATGCCTGCCAGTGGGCTTAAGGTGCTTAGAAAATCAGGGATTACTTTATGCGGTATTTTATCGATATAACGTTGAGTAATTGCACGGCCAACCATTAAGCGGGTGATATAAACAAAATCATCCAACTCATTTTTATGACTGCTTCTCAGTGTTTCGATAAATCTCCAAGTATCAGGAGACATTTCGTTATAAAAATTAAAAATCTTGTTGAATTGATGATCCATGTTAGCTAGCTCCTAGCTTGAACACAATGCCTACTCGTGTTTGACAGTTTAACGTATCAAAATATTTTTTGCCATATGTTGGCCTAAAGGGCGTGTCGGTGTGTGATTGGCCAGCATGTCCTGGAAAACATTCTCTAGCTTGGTTTTTAGCTATTTATTGTCTCAAAAGTATACCTTTTCTGCGGTGACCCCGCGATCGGCTTTCCACCACCGAAATCCACTCCAACCTATTCAATTGCTTCTTCAAGGTGTCATGACGAGAACAATAACCGGATTGGATAACACCAGCGCGCCTTCCGCCAGTGCCAGCTGGATATCCGCATCGCTGATACAATCAGACTGGTCATCCAAACCGGCCAGCGCCTGGAATATGTGAACCTGTCGCAATAGGTTCACCATTTTCTCTTCCTCGTCATTACATGGCTGGTATTCTCTCAGTTGTTCCAGACTGACATATCCATCGGGGCTAATCCGATGACAGAGATCCATTAGATGATGCGCCTGCAAGTTGACAACTTGCTTGGGGTGTTCTACTTGAGAGCCTTTATTCCGGCTTACCCGGCTGCCTACCCGCTTAATGACACCACCAACCACCGGACTGGCATCATCGACCTTCAGCGTTAAAGGCGTGGTCTGGAAGAATACGGTTGGCGTCGAGTCGTAAATGGCAGGATTCCAGAGTAGGCTGGTCAACATCCGAAGCATTTCAGGAGTGACCATGTTGTCATAAGGCGCGACCAAACGCTCCAATACTTTCGCGATAGCAGGGGATTGCAAAAAGCGCAGGCCTTGTACCCCCCGATCCCGTAAGAAGGCGGCTTCTTCCGCCTGAATTGCCATCAGTTGATCGAAGGTTATACCGCTGGGATTAAGCTGCCGTAGTGTGTCAATCAGGTCCTGCAATTCCTCAGCGAAATCCTGCACAGCGCCGCTATCCTCCAAGCCGGTCGTATGTAGCGGCGTTTCCTGTAGATATTTCAAGTCTTCATCCGACAACACAAGCTCATTGGTCACTTCTGGTGATTCGGCCTTTCTGAAAAGTTGAGACAGATCAGCTGCTGGAAGGGGTACTGATTCAAAATTCAGGTCAGGAGTTTCCAAAAGTAAATTTTTGATATTCTCGGGCAAAGGGATTGCCTTTGGAATCCACAAATTACAATGTTGTGCCTCTATCTCAATTTCTTGACCCAGATACCAGAGTTGCGCAATAGCAGCTTCCTGACTAGTACCTCTGGCCGAAATAAAAACAACAGTGGTTTCTTCGCGAAGACGCCGTGCAAATACCTCAAAGTGTTTGCCGATAAATGCTTTTTTCTTTTCAAAAGCATCTGGCAAATCGACAACTTTCAAATAGCCGAAAATCCTGTAGCGATAACCTGTTTGAGTATTGGCTTGATATAGATACAGTTGAAACATCTCTCCTGGTAGCAGTTCCAAGTCACTGATTTTCAATAGTTTCTCATCAAGTTCTATACTCGAATTGTCATAAAGTTTCTGAAGCCCTTCTTGTATTGTATCTCTCTCCATGCTTGTGTGGTCATTGATCAGGTTCCTAATTTCTGTTGGCATTTCTGAAGAATCAATATCTTTTGTTTTTAATAATTCTTCGGTGTAAATTATATATCTTGCGTTTTGAAAGGCCAGTTGGAATTGATCCAGACCGTGGGGTCCTTTGTTGACTGCTTTTCGAGCTGCGGCCAAGTCCCCTCGGGATAAGGCATCTCGGATGTCGCCTTCATGATCCTTTAGGTAGGCGGCCAGAATTCGAGCTGCAATGACCGGATCATTGGCCAATTCGGGCGTTTGTAAAAGCTGCTCGCCCAAACCCACTTCCTGTGAGTAACGATTGTAGTTATTACGGCCCGTCAGTTGTACAAAACCCCGTCCTTTAAACCTCGCGCCATCTCCGGGATTACTGTTTCCCAAATCCGTGCGGAAATCGTAAAGCCCGAATACCGCGCCGCCCGGCGCGGTATTGTAGGCGGACTGATATTCATCAATGGGCGCAAAATTGCCCGTTTCCACTTTGACGGTAGCCAGCGCCATCAGGACCATTTCTATATCGCCTAGACCCAACTGATTGAGATTCTGCAAAATCAGGGGTAGATAGGTTTGCAAATTCGCGACCGGCACATCCGGAAAAATTTGAGAAACCGCAGCCACTGAAAAAGGGTCATTATCGGAAGTGGCAAATGGTGGCACGCTTTGATCGATATCGTAACCTAATGCCTGCAAGGTCAGGAGATCGATCACTCCGGTGGAAGATAATCCGTTCGCGTGTTGGAAGGCTGTCACGGCACGAGCCGTAATATTGTCATACACCCCATCAATCAATCCCTCGAAAAAGCCGAGCTTATAGAGGCGAAGCTGAATGGTTTTGACTGCAGAGCCTGTATCGCCGGGATGAATTAAACCCAATGTGGGCATCCAATCCCCTAAATCGACCTGTTGATTGGCCATTTTTTGGTGCAAAGTAAAGTCTTCATAAGATCTGGAAGTTTGGCTTTGGAATTTATTCACAACTGCAAACTCCTTTTTCATATAGAAAATTCGCGATTAACAATAGGTCATCCTGAATCCATTTTACATTAATTTGGTTGCCAAGCGCCACTTTGTCCAGCTCCTTTAATGCGTCCCGAATCCAATATAGCAAGCAAGCACGGTCTCGGGCGGTTGCGTCATTAGGCAAAGTATTTGCAGAATTTGGTGGTTGCAAAGGCGGTAAATTTCTTACGATGGTAGGCCACTTTTCACGTATTGTTTCTATGCGAATTTCTGAATCTGGTGCGTAATGTTGTAGGAAGAGGCTTTTAGCTCCATTGTCAGGTAGAATTGTTTTATTTGGAATTATATTAGAAGGTTGAGTTGCATACTCACTATGTGTAAAAGTATCTCTTGATAGTGGCTCACGAGATGGGATGTGAAAGTCTTTGGTAGTGCTAAGAGTATTCGGCGACACATTCAGATGAGATGATGTGTACTTTCTTATTCTATCAAATAGTTTCTTTTCTTGGATGTCCATCGGGTACTCGGGTTGACTTGCATCTAAAATTTAGGCCAAAAGCATTTGGAGTCATAATGGTTTTTTAAAATTGTTAAGCCCTGCTACTACTATCTATAAAGTTCTAACTTTATAGACAAGAGGATACGGAAAAAGTCTGTAATTCCACTTTTACGACTCTGAAAAGAAGCTTCCTGCTTGAAAGTGTTTTTTCTAAAATGCGTATGCACAGACTTTTTCCGTATCCTCACAACTGGAAATGCTATGTTTAAACTGTTTTATAAATCGTTTTTTGATATTTACGGGTGAAATTATCTATAAATCCATTTAAAAGACGATTTTGAAGTCATTATATGGCTATGCTTGCGTTTCAACAACTTCCCTATGTCAGCAATTAACTCAATACCTGTCTGCCTGGAATCTTGAATGCCTTAACGTTCTATGAGGAGTATAGGGAGACAAGATGGGGGTTTTCTTTCCAAAAACCATCCAGGTTGGCATCACCTGTAGGCATAGGATCTGGCAGAGTCTTTTTAGGTGGTAAAGCCAGAATGCTGGACCTTTGAGCCGCTTTTCTGATAGTACCCGAGCCAGTATGTCCTGCAATAAAAGGGTTTTGACTCAAGGGATCGCGATTAAGAGCAGAAACGCCTGATGGTGCTTGGCTCTTATTTTTCAATACGGGCTTTAGAGGCTTTGCGCTTGTAGAAAACAGCACCTGACGGGCAGCCTCAAGCTTCTGCCGTTCTCTTTCCACATAGTTTTTAACCGCGTTAAATCCTGAGTCATCTTGCTGCCCAGCCCTGATTGCTTGTTGTTTAAGAGGGGTTTTATTTGCAGTATCACCTCTTTGAGGTTGGAATGTATCGCTTTTACTCACTGAATGTGATCCCGCTAAATTTGATTCTGGCGCTCCAGATGCAAGAATTCTAAAATCTTTGGGGCTACTAATTTGTAGAGGTTTGCTAGGTTTTCCACCCCCTCTACGGATGGCCAGAATTGTTTTGGGCAAATTAACTGACATTCTTCCGAGCATATTAAAAACCTTTAACAAAAATAAAGTGATGAAAGCATGGCTTACTGTACAACAAAAAATCTCACTTAAAAAATTGCCTGCCAAAATGAATAGCTGAGTTATTCAGCCCGTAGATATTGATAAAGCGTCTCACGGCTAATGCCAAACTCTTTGGCCAGCGCAGATTTCTTCTCGCCTTGCCGAGCTCGCTGTTGGAGAATCTGAGCTTGCTCGGGGCTCAGGGTTTTCTTACGGCCCTTATAGATGCCTTTTTGCTTGGCAATGGCAATCCCTTCTCGCTGGCGTTCTTTCAGCAAGGCTCTTTCAAACTCGGCAAAGGCTCCCATGACAGACAACATCAAGGTGGCCATGGGTGAATCCTCCCCTGTAAAGGTCAAATTCTCCTTGATGAATTGAACTTGAACCTTTTTCTGAGTCAATCGTTGCACAATGGCTCTTAAATCATCCAAATTTCTAGCCAAACGGTCCATGCTATGCACAATGACCGTATCGCCTTCCCGAACAAAGCCCATCAAGGCTTCTAATCGAGGGCGTTGGGTATCCTTGCCTGACGCTTTATCCGTATAAGTCTTATCCAACTGGATGCTTTCCAGCTGTCGTTCTGGATTTTGGTCATAGGCGCTGACCCGAATGTAGCCAACCCGTTGTCCTTTGGTCATAAAATCTCTCATTTTTGTCAAGTTAAAGTCTAAGAGGTTTTGCCAGTATTGTCAAGAAATTGAAAAATTGAGTCTAATCTGACGGGTTTGGTTGGGGTGATCTGACATCAGGTTAGGGTATACTTCAAGATGACGACTGAGAGTGTTACTCATTTTTTGACAATATGAAAGCTAGATATTCAAATTGTCAAAATTGGAGTATGATGTTTTCATGAGAA
>Ga0157374_10003494_pt1 | contig 13207 bp, 5 predicted proteins | sample M25metaG_FD_115308 | JGI IMG/M metagenome (GOLD analysis project Ga0157374, IMG submission 115308) | Miscanthus rhizosphere microbial communities from Kellogg Biological Station, Michigan, USA - M2-5 metaG | ecosystem: Host-associated > Plants > Roots > Rhizosphere > Soil | place: USA: Michigan...
AGTTTCACTGAAAAAAAATCTTCATCTTCTTTTCTCCCCATCAATACCGGTTTTCCCTTTCCCCAATCATTCAACTCTTTTACGTTTCCTGCAATAAAAACCGTTTGACCCTTTTTGATCAAAGGCGCTTTTATTTTAAAAATGTGTGTATAGGTCAGTGGTTCAGCAGCATCAACCGAAGTAAAATTATTTTTCAGCAGCACTTGCTGAAAAGGTTCTGTATAAAAAGCATTTTCATAAAAGCCGGCGAAGTTCCATGAATCTATGATCACCGTTTCTTCCGAAGTGAATAATTCAGCAGTAATTTTTTTATCGCTTCCCCAATCATAATGCAAATCACCAGAATCATTTTTTACAATATAATTATAAACTATTCCTTCAGGTGATACAGTTGAAGTATCCAATTCAATTGTTACAGTCCAAAATTCTTCATTCCAATACTGCATCGATAATGCTTTATTAACATCGCCATTTCCAAAAATTTCATGTTGTCCCGTGATATAAAGTGTTTGCCCAAACTCCGTATGAAAACGTAAAAAAAAATTCAGTTTTATTTTTCCGAAAACAATTTTTTCACGCGGAGCAATTTTCGTTATACGTGCTTTTGACTGTGCTTCCTTTACATTCGTTTTTGCAGTTTTCTTTTCAGTATTCTTTCCGTGATCAGTTATATCTTTTTTATTGGCAGCCTTCTTTTCAAACTGATTAATCACTTTGGGTTCAATGCTATTTTTCTTTGCTGATTTTTTTACACTCTTTTTTTCATCATCATTTTGTTGCACATTCATAGGTTCTTCGGCAACTTTTTTTGAAGCATATTTCTTTTTGTTTGCAGTAACTGCATTTTCTTTCGTTTCATTTTCTTCTCTTGCATCACCTGTTACCTTCTTTAATGATTCGTTTTCTTCAAGAGTTTCTTTCATATTGTTTGTTTCGATTGCCACTTGTATGGATTTGAAAATTGCGAAAATAAATAGGATGCTTTAGTTCCCGATATTGTTTCTTTTATTGATTTTACATTTATGAGCCTGGCTTTTGTTAATTATGGCATCATCGGTTGCGTCGCACTCTTATACGTTCATCTTTCAATTGAACAAATACACAACACAATATTGACATGTTAATTATAAACAAAGTTGAAGTCAGGAAATACTATCACAATCGTTTTATAAAAAGCAAAATAAGTAATGTGTAATAAATACACAAATCTTTCTTCCTTCATTCCGCATAAAAAATCGATTTGGTCTAAATGATATTTCTGAAATTCGCAACCATTTAAAAAGTTATAGAACAATCAACATGAAAAACAGGAAGCAGGCTGCGCTTGGATTTATTTTCATTACACTACTTATTGATTCAATTGGCTTTGGTATTATCATACCCGTAATGCCAACATTGATCACTCAAATGATCCATGGCAATCTTAGTGTTGCTTCTGAATACGGTGGCTGGCTCACCTTTGCCTATTCGTTCATGCAATTTATATGTGCGCCAATTGTCGGCAATCTTAGCGACAAATATGGAAGACGACCGGTTCTGCTTTTTTCTTTGTTTGGTTTTGGCGTTGATTATCTTTTTCTTTCTGTTGCTCCAACAATCTGGTGGCTATTTGTCGGACGAATAATTGCAGGTATAACAGGTGCAAGTTTTACCACCGCCTCCGCATACATTGCCGATATAAGCACCCCTGAAAAACGTGCACAAAATTTTGGTTTAATAGGTGCTGCTTTTGGTTTGGGTTTTATTATCGGGCCGGGAATTGGAGGACAGTTAACAAATTATGGAATACGTTTTCCTTTTTTTGCAGCCGCGGTCCTTGCATTATTAAACTGGCTGTATGGATATTTTATTTTGCCTGAATCATTATCAAAAGAGCATCGCAGACAGTTTGAATGGAAGCGTGCAAATCCGCTTGGTTCTTTGATGCAGCTAAAAAAATATCCTGCCGTTGCAGGATTAATAGTTTCACTTATTCTGGTTTATATTTCAGTGCATGCCGTGCAAAGTACATGGACATTTTATAACATGGAGAAGTTTAACTGGACACCACAATTAGTTGGTTACTCTCTCACCTTTGTAGGAGTTATGATTGCATTGGTGCAAGGTGGTTTAATCCGCGTAATTATTCCAAAACTTGGCAAAGAAAGAAGTGTTTATGTTGGTCTCTGTTTATACAGCATTGGATTTCTTTTATTTGCTTTTGCCACAAAAGGCTGGATGATGTTTGCATTTCTCATTCCTTACGCTTTGGGCGGAATTGCCGGCCCATCTATCCAGGGAATTATTTCAACTCATGTACCACCAAATGAACAAGGAGAACTGCAAGGAGCATTAACAAGTTTAATGAGCGCTACTTCTATTGTTGGTCCGGTTTTAATGACGTCTTTGTTTGCATATTTCACGGATAAAAATGCACCGCTTATTTTTCCTGGTGCTCCTTTCGCAATGGGAGCATTCCTCACAATGCTCAGTTCTCTTCTTGCCTACAGAAGTTTGAAAAGAAATTAAATGTATAAATAAATTAAAATAAAAGCTCCCGTAAAGGGAGCTAAAACTTTATGGTGTTGTATTCATGCACACTGAACTGTTCGTTCAGAAGTGCGACGCAACGGCAGCATGATGCACATATTTAAAATTATTTATTCTTCTGTTGTGGCTGATTTTCCTGCGATTGTTGACCCTGTGGAGGAGGTGGCATATTGCCTTGCGGATTCAATATTTTCATTTGATCTGCTATATCTTCTGCATCGGGATGCGGAATTCCTCTATGACATGTAACACAGGTTACAGCATTGATCGTATCAGTACGTGCAGAATTATTAAAGTTGAAATATTTTGCATTGATCTCTCCTGTCATTTTCAACATATAACGCGCCGCATTCTTTTCCGGTTTATCATCACTTGCCATATCCCAGCCGGTTTTAAAATCATCGCCTGTATGCACATGACAAAACATACATTTCACTCCCAGTGATCGCGTAAAATTATGCATCACATGATCCAAACTATCTTTACTGATGTCTTTCGGCAACACCTGCAAATTTTTAAAGAGCGAAGTGTCATTCATGTTCTGAGATGCATTCCTGTTTTTAGGTGGATTATAAGCAGCGATACCAAAGGCTACAAAAGCTGCGAGAAATAATATTACCGTTGCTTTCTTTTTGTTGGTTGTGATCATGAAAAAAAATTTTGCTCAAATTAATAAAGAAAATTTTAATCGAAAAAAATATAGTCGAATCACAAAAAAGTTGCGACGAAAAGCCGAAAATGTATTTGAATATTTTTATTTCATTCCTGTTATATTCTTACCGTTACAATAAACAATAATTTAAAATTTAGGGCAAACAACAGCATCTTTTGTGGTGTTGCCACGATCAAGAAATCCTGCGTAAGAAATGGATAATTCAAATCCTCCGCGTCCCTGACTTACTGTTTTCAACTGCGAAATATTTGCATCGTAGCTAAGACCGATGGAGAAAGGATTATAGTCAATACCAAGAAAAGGAATGAACGCATCTTTTGCCCTTATATATCCGCCTATATGCAACACGTAAAGTGGATGCTGATAATCGTCGCCTATCTTCATTGAATAGGTAGCACCGCCAATCGCTTCACTGTATTCGCCTTGTTTACTGTAATCAGCCTGGATGGTAATGTATGAAATCTCAGAAGCTGTGAAGCGAATACCGCCTGATGCAACCCACTTGGGATTTAATTCAATGCCCGGATCTTTATAAAAAGAATTTAACGGACGATTGAAATGATGATATGCAAACCCGATAAAAAAATTATCCGTTTCACTGCCATTGATAGATGAGTTGTAAGACATTCCAAAACTTCCGTCCCAATAACCAAAATTTGATTTCGTAAAAACTTCACCATCAGCCAAAGCAGGATCATAACCATTTGGTCCGTACTGACTGTTGGTTGTCATTTTAGATCGATCAATTCTTCGCTGAACATATCCACCCATGAAACCCAGAGAAAGATATCTGCTCTTTTCATCATTAAGCGCCTTATGATAATTTATCGCAGGAAAAATATAAGTGGTGGTAAAATTTGTTGTGCCCGCTTTGTCGTATAATAGTTGCAAACCGGTTGTAATAAAATCATTTCCTTTTCCAATAGGTTGTTTATACTCTCCGTTAAATGAACCGGTTTGATAAGGCGTAGTAACGCTTGCCCATTGATTTCTGTAAACCATCTGCACCCGAATGTCTCCTGCGAAAAGCCCCGCCAGTGAAGGATTGCGCAACAACGGCGCTTCAAAGAATTGGGAGAAATGCGGATCCTGCGCTTCGATAGAAGATGCAATAAGGAGAAATAAAAATATGCATAGGCTGCGTTTCATTTTAAGGATATTGTGCTTATATAAAATTACAATTTTCATTTCACTGAATAAGTTGTTCAATAATTGTATTACTTAATATTTTGATACCGGCAACAGTTCTACGTGGCATCGCCTGTTGCGTCGCAATCACTTGATCATTCTGAACATTTATCATCGTTGTGAGTTTCGTTATTCTATTCACTAATTGACCATTCACTATTCACATTGATCTATCTTATCAAAGTAACGTTGCCTTTATAAGTCAAAACAGTTCCGTTATCGCACATAATATCCATCACATAAACATACACATCAGTTGGTTGATCTTGTCCATTATATTTTCCATCCCATCCATACGATTGATTATTTGCAGGAAAATTTGATCTCTCAAATACCATAACGCCCCAACGATTAAATATTCTAAGCGATTTTATCGTGAACAATCCTTTTCCCTGCGCAAAGAAATAATCATTCCTTGAATCATTGTTTGGTGAAAAAGTATTTGGTATAAAAACATTCGCATTATTACATAAAACACTAAAAGTAATATTATCTGATGCAGCGCAGCCAAAACCTGTTACCGCTGTTGCTTTGTAGGTTATGTTTCCTCTTGGTTGCGCCAAAGGCGTTGCACAGTTTGAACAACTTAAACCAAATGACGGAAGCCATACCCAGTTTACAACATCCGGTGATGAAGTTGTTTTTATCTGGTAGGTCGAACCAACATTCAGTGTAACAAAACTGTCACTAATATTAAACGTTGGAATTGGCGCAACAAGAATCGCAATCTGTGCAGTATCGGCAAAACATTTTTTATTATCTGCACCGATAACAGTATAAGTAGTTACACCAACTGTTGGTGGAGACGCAACAGGGTTGCTGATATTAGCATTGCTCAATCCCGTGGATGGTTGCCATGTGTATTGTTGAGCACCGGTAACATTTAATTGCACTGAACCACCCAAACACACAGTATCTCCCGGTGTTAAAACAGATAATTGTGTTGGTTGTATAACGTTTATGTTTATTGAATCAGAAGCTTTGCATCCGAATGCATCAGTTCCTGTTACAAAATAAGTAGTGCTTGAATCAGGGCTTGCAACAGGTGAAGTACAATTGGTGCAACTTAATGAAGATGATCGTTGCCATACATAAGATGATGCCCCTGCAGGTTGCAAGGTGATTGATTGTTTCAAACATAAAACTGAATCTGCTCCTGCATCAACAGGAGGAAGCGCAAGAATATTTATAATTTTATTTGCTGTATCTGCACATCCTGTTGAAGCGGTTGATGTCACACTCACATTATATTTACCCGGCGAAGTATAAGTATAAGAAGTGTTTTGCAAATTTGATGTATCACCGTTATTAAAGTTCCATGACCATTGAAGAGAGCCAGTTACATTCGCTGTATCTTTTGCAACAAAATTTATTGTTGTGTTTACGCAAACAGAGTCGGGAAATGTTGATTGTATTTTCGGGGCTTTATTTATTTGAATCGAAACAGGTAATTCATAGTGTCCTGTGCAACCTGAATCAGTAGTAACATCAAGTGTTGTTGTGTAAGTGCCGGGAGTTTTATAATAATGAACAGGATTGCTTCCGGTTTTTTGTCTTCCATCACCAAAATTCCATGACCAGTTTGCTATTCCATCAAAGCTTAACACAGCAGACGAATCAATAAAAGCAGCCATCGAAGAATCACAACCGGTTTGTGTGTTCGCAACAAATTTTGGAATTACTCCTGTTATCTTGATTGTATCTTTTGAAACAAAAGGAACTCTGCAACCTGCGGCATCCTGCAGAATAAGTTTAGGTATGTATGCTCCCGGCGTTTTGTATTGATAGCTGACCTGGTTTGTTACAGTGGATTGAGTTGAGCCATCATTAAAGTCCCAGGTATATAAGATCGCATTTTTGGCCACCGCATTAAACGAAACTGTTTGAGGAAAGCAACCGGATTGCGGAGTGAAATTAAAAGTGCCGCTTGGACCTTTTAATGTTATCAATTGTTCTGCTGTATCAAAACAATTTCCATAACCGTGAACAACAAGGGTTAAAAAATATTGACCGGGAATTGTATAAGAGTGAAAAGGCGTATCAATCGTTGAAGTATTTCCATCACCAAAATTCCAGAAAGAGCTTGTATAATTTGATGATGCATTTCTTGTTTGAACAGGAAGAGGAGGACACGTTATACTTGTATCATAAATGGCAGTAAAGGATGCATGCGGATCGGATACAGTAACAATATTTGGTTTGATGATACTATCAGTACAACCAAACCTGTCACGCACTTTTACACCAACCGTGTATATGCCTTCATTTGCATAAGCATGGTTGGGTGATGCTTCGGCTGAAGATATACCATCACCAAAATTCCATAAATAAGTTAGTGATAATCCAACGGAAGAATTAATAAAGCTATCAAGAGCCGTGGTACACCGGAGAGAATCAAATACAGTAAAATCTGCGATGGGTTTTGTTATTAAAACTCCTGGTTTCGATAAAGTATCTTCACAACCATTTGTATCAAACACTGTTAACTTAACATTATAGCTTCCCGTTGTATCATATACGTGCGAAGATGAGCCTGCAGTGAGTGTATCGATTGTTCCGTCACCATAATCCCATATCCATTTTGTTAATGAATGAATGCCATCCGATAAAGAAGAATCTTTAAAAGTTATTGCACTGTCTTTACATGCTCCCGCAGAATTAGAGAACAACGCCGTAGGTCCGTAAATATTAATTGCTGTTGCATTCTTTGCAGTGTCTGTACATCCGTTGATGTCAGTTGTAATCAATATAGGATTATAAACACCTGCGTTATCATAATTGTATAAAGCAATATTATCTGATGCACCGGATAAATTATTTCCATCACCAAAGTCCCAATAGAAATTTGTTACGTAAGATGTATCGTAATTTGTTGTCGTAAATTTCATCGTGTCCTCTTTACAAAAATTTGTATGCAGTGGTGCAACAGTGAACTGCGGATTTTCATCCAATGCAGCAATCACACGTGTTGTAGTGTCGGCGCATGTTCCGTTTGTAACAATTAGTGTTGCGTTATAAACTCCGTTTTTTGTATAGGTATGTGTTGGGTTTTGTTCAGTGCTCGTTGTTCCGTCAGCAAAATTCCAATTCCATGTTACTGGTCCTACAGATCTATCTTTAAAATTTCGCGACATTTTATTGTTACAACTAAAAGGAGCTGCAAATGCCGCAACCGGGGGATTGATATGAACGTAATTTGGAATGGTAATTGAATCTTTGCAGCCATTATCTTTTACGATCAGCGTAACAGAAAAATAACCGGTGTCACCATATTTGTGCGATGGATTTTTATTATTACTTATCGTTCCGTCACCAAAATGCCACTCCCAATAATTAACTCCTCCTGTTGATTGATCAACAAATTCAACTTCCTGGAATGCACAAGTGTTTAATGGTGCACCTGAAAATTTTGCCGTTGGTTTTGAACTTGTAACAACCGCAGAATTTAAAATCAAAGTATCACTGCAACCGCTGTTTGAAACAACAATAAGCGATACATCATAAGTACCTGTATTATTGTAAGTGTGCACAGGAGATCTGCTTGTTGAAGTAGTGCCATCACCAAAATTCCAGAAAAAAGATTTTATTGGTTCTGTAGAATCAATATTTGCATTAAACGGAACAGTTGCGGGAGCACATTCTCTGAAAGGAAGATTTACAAAACTTGTTATAACAGGTGGCGAAATTTTTACAAAAGCTTTTTGAGTTATTGAATCGCTGCATCCACCCGCGCCATTTGAAGCAATTAATGTAACATCAAATACACCCGTAGTTGTATAAGTATGTACAGGATTAATATCAGTAGAAGTTGTTCCGTCACCAAATCTCCAGAAATAAGTTGTTACACCTGTTGATGTGTTTGCGAACTGCACAGTTAAGGGCGGATAACAAGATGTTCTTACAGAAGGAGAGCTAAATGAAACAACCGGCTTTGATACAATGGTGATAATTTTTTTTATACTGTCTATACAATCTTCAAAGTTTGTTTTGTAAGTAATTGTATAACTGCCGGCATTATTATAAGTATGTGTAGTTGTTAAGCCTGTTGCAGTAGTGCCATCACCAAAATTCCATGAAGCGCTTACCGGCACCGGCGTTGAAGAATCCCGCATGACGATCGCTTGCCCTATACATCCTGTTGGTGGCAAAATAAAATTTGGAAATTTAGTTCCGACAGCAACAGTTTTTATCGCTGTATCGCTGCAACCATTTTTATTTGTTGTAATCAAAGTGATATTGTAATTACCGGGCGAGGTGTAAATATGAGAAGGATTTATTGTTGTTGATTTTGCACCATCACCAAAATCCCATGAGTAAGTTAATGTGGTTCCGCTTTTTGAAAGATTTGTGAAGTTAAATGTAGAAGGCGTATTGCAAATACTTGAATAGGTATAAGAGAAATCAGAAGTAACAGTATCGGCAACAGCAATGAATGAATTTTTGAAATTAGACTGTGTGCAACCAAAACTATTTGTAACGGTGAGCGTAACATTGAATGTATCTGTCAGTGAATATGTATGTACAGGATTTTGTTCCGTACTGCTTGTGCCGTCACCAAAATCCCAATGCCAGCTTTGTCCAGTGCCACTCACAGGATTGGTTTTGTCGCTGAACTGAACGGCGAGCGGAACACAACCATTAGAAGGGCTTGCGCTAAAATCAACAATGGGCTTTGCATAAACGGTGATGAATGAAGTTTTAGTTATTGAATCAATATTTCCTGTTGCGTCTTTTATAACCAGCTTTACAGAATAAGTGCCCGGAGTTATATAAATAGTGCTTGGATATTTTTGATCAGAAACAGTTCCGTTTCCCAAATCCCAACTCCATGAGTTTGGGTTGCCGGTTGAAATATCTTTGAATGAAACAACAAGTGGAGAACATCCGCTGGAATCTGATGCACTGAAATCTGCTTTCAATTGAGTGTAGCCGGTTACATTAAACAACACAAATAAAATTATAAGAGTGCTGCTTTTACAAATAAACTTTACATGTAACAATATTTTCATCAACAAATAAAAAATAAAACAACTGCACTTTCTTTTGAAAATTTTTTGTTTACCGGCAATATCTCTTCGATACGCTTTGCACATTTTATAAAAGCATAGGGTTGTTGATTGTTATGGAAGATGTTTCTGAAAATAATATGCTCCAAATTTTTTCTCTCTGTCTGCAATTCAAAATCCTGGTGTAAAATGTTGTGGTCATTTGGCAAATAATGCGCCGAAAAAAATTTTATCTGTATTTCTTTTCCACATGAGTCATTGTATCAATCTCTATTGCTTTTAAATGAACTTTTTTTTGTTATTCAATTTTTAGTACTCAGGTTGCTGCCATGAAACCGAAAGTACAAGTGAGTGACACAACAACAGCTCCGCAAAGCTTCTACTGCTTGTCCACAAAAAATATTAAATAACTCGCTGTGCGATTAAAGAGTTGCATTTTCTTTTTTGATTTTTTTGGTCTTTAACCTTAGTAGAAAAATCGTTCATTGATTATTTCAACCTTATTACCTTATTAAAAAGAGTGCTTCCGGAAAATAACGTAATAAAGTTGAACTTAAAAACTAACTTTTTCTACTAAGGTTGTTGTTGCTATGACTATAAAAACTTTAATCGAACAACGGGTTTAAATAAGTGTTTTTCACCTGCTCAGTAAATCAATGTAATATTTCCTTTGAACGGAACAACAACACCATTGTTGCACATCACTTCTATGATATATACATAAACATCTGACGGCAATTTTTTTGAATTGAAAGTTCCGTCCCATCCTTCGCTTTCAACATCAGGAGTAAAGTTTGTTTTTTCAAAAACCATTTGTCCGAGCCGATTAAAAATGCGCATTGATTTTATGAGATACAATCCCTGCCCACGCGGATAAAAATAATCGTTCACATGATCACCATTTGGTGAAAATGTATTTGGAATAAAAATGACTTCACTGTTGCACAGCCCTCTGATGAGTATATTGTCTGAAACGCTGCATCCGTAGGCGGTTGATGCAATGCCTGTGTAGCGGACAATCTTATTTCCTTTTGCAACAGGCTGCGGACAATTGGTGCATGACAGATCTGTTGGAGGCGACCATTGCCAGCTTATTACATCAGGTGAGCTGCTGGTTTTTATAAGATAAGTTCCTCCTGCTGCTATCGTAACGTTTGTATCAAGAATATTGAATTGCGGATATGGAGCAACAGTTAAAGTTGTTGAAGCTGAATCAGTAAAACAATGTATGCTATCAGTTCCAACTACCGTGTATGTTATCTTGCCCGTTTGAGCCGGTGTTGCTATAGGATTTGGAATGTTCGGATCGTTTAAACCAACCGGCGGCTGCCAGCTATAAAGTTCAGCACCAGAAGCTGTTAACTGCACTGAGTTTCCAAGACAAACAGTATCGATGCCTGTTAATGAAAGTGTGAAAGGTTGTTTCACTTCTACAAAAACTGAATCTGATGCACTGCAGCCAAATGCATCCGTTCCTTTCACATAATATGTAGTAGTTGCCTGTGGTTTTGCAACCGGGTTTGCACATTGTAAACAACTTAGTGAAGGATTGGCCGCCCATGCATAAGAATTTGTCCCTGTTGCGTGCAATGGAATTGATTGACCTAAACAGATTATTGAATCTCTTCCTGCATCAATAACCGGTAATGGTAATACGCTTACACCTTTTTTTGAAGTGTCTGAACATCCGGGCTCTGTGCCTATTATAAGTGTTACGAGATAATCACCTGTGAATGCATAGGTGTGTGAAGGATTGGCGAGTGTTGATGTAGTGTTGTCACCAAAATTCCATGTGCGCCCAAGTGCCGATCCCAGCGAATTATCCGTGAATACAAGTGAATCAGAAAAACAATTAGTCGTATCGCTGACAGCAAATGAAGAAACAGGTTTCAACACTGTTGTCAATGCATTTAATTTGTTAAGCGTGTCTGTACATCCGAGTGAATCAATGACCTTTAATTTTATGTTGAAAGTTCCTGTGGTATTATAAACATGAGAAAACGGCGGCGATGAAGATGTAACAATCGTGCCATCACCATAATCCCATGTCCATTTTTTTATCGGATCATTTCCGTACACCGTAGATTGATCTGTAAATATCACAGGGTTTTTTATACACGTGGCAGCCGTGTTTGTAAAAGCTGCTGTCGGGCCATACACGGTAATATTAGTCTTTACTGAATCAAAGCATTCATGATCATCTTCAAAAATAAATGAAACAGGATATGTGCCTGAAGTGTTATAAACATGAGAAGTTGTGTTGAATAAACTACTTGTTCCGCTTGAGTCTCCATCACCATAATACCATGCAAATGAAATAAGGTTTACAGGATTGTAACCACTCGCAGATAATTTTATGGTATCATTTCTGCACAATAGAGAATTATAATTGATCTTTGGTTGTTCGTCAATGATAACTACTAATCCGGAATCCGTATAATTACATTCTTTTCCAAAGGAAACAAGTTTGAGTGGATATTGTCCTGTATCAGGATAAATATGATAAGGAGATTTATCAATAGATGTTGGACTTCCATCGCCAAAGTCCCAATAATAGCTGACAGGTCCAAGATATTTCGCTACGAAAGTTCGCGCATAAGGACTATCACAATTGATGATTGACCGAAGTCTTACATAAGGTGGTTTTACATAAAGATTTGTTGTTTGCAAAGAATCAACACATCCATTGTTTATTGCCCGTAAAATAATCTTCATATACCCCGTATCATCGAAATAATGAAGGGGATTTTGTTTGGTACTTGAGTCGCCATCACCAAAGGTCCACAACCATGACGTAACGGTTCCTGTTGATCTGTCGAAAAATTTAACAGGATCAGATGCGCAGGTGTACAACACAGGATAAGTAAAATTTGCAGTAGGTTTTGTTCCGGTGTGAATGAGCGAATCAACCAACAGTGTACTACCGCAACCCTTTGAATTTTTCACGGTAAGTGACACTGTGTATGTCCCTTGATTATTATAAGTATGAATAGGATTTTGTACGGTAGATGTTGAGCCATCACCAAAATCCCATAACCATGAAACAATTGTTCCGGAACCACCAACGCTTTGATCGGTAAACGTATCAATCAATGGAATACAACCGGCGATCGTTGAAAGAAATTGTGCCCGCACTGTATCTACAGCTATGTAGTTCAGTTTTTGTTCAACATCCCAGTTAATTGCATTTTTCGCGGTTAATGTTACAGTATAAACTCCCGGAGTAGTATATGTGACTAAAGGATTTTGAGCAGTGGATGTTTGACCGTTACCAAAATCCCATAACCAGCTTGTAGCGCCACCTGTAGAAAGATCTGTGAACTGAACGTTCAAAGGACTGCACCCGCCGGTAACCGATGCGGTGAAATTTGCGTTCACCTGGGCAAACACAGTAATGCATGTACACGAGAAGAGCAGCCACAACAATAATGTATGATAAAATTTCTTTCTCAATAGATTAAGTTCCTTGTTTAGATATTAGATTAACATGAAATGTTGCTTGTTTAAACTTTAAAACAGGAGGGACGTTAAAGTGAAATCAGATAATCATTTCAGGCACTTCATCAGTAATGACCAATCTTCCTGAAGTTTTGGTTTTTATTTCTTCCACACTAACTCCGGGTGCTCTTTCTTTCAACAAAAAACCATCAGGAGTAATTATCATCACAGCAAGATCTGTAACGATCATTTTTACACATTTCACACCGGTCAGGGGCAGTGTACATTCAGAAAGTAATTTACTTTCTCCTTTGGGGTTTGTATGTTGCATTGCTACAATAATATTTTTTGCGCTTGCCACAAGATCCATTGC
>Ga0157374_10003495_pt1 | contig 13206 bp, 15 predicted proteins | sample M25metaG_FD_115308 | JGI IMG/M metagenome (GOLD analysis project Ga0157374, IMG submission 115308) | Miscanthus rhizosphere microbial communities from Kellogg Biological Station, Michigan, USA - M2-5 metaG | ecosystem: Host-associated > Plants > Roots > Rhizosphere > Soil | place: USA: Michigan...
TATATCATCCGGGAACACCGGCCCAACAACCAAATTGCTGGCACGGATTGACGCTTCATAAGCCAGGTGCTGTGCCTCGGCTGTTTGATCCTTGGTATCGTACAATTGCAGCTTGAAGTTATAGCCTTTGCCTGTAAGTGAATCCAAAGCCAGCTTAAACCCCTGGTAATAATCCAGCGAAAGATTGGCGCTGGTCAATGAGGAGCTTGTATACTGATAGCCGGGATTTAAATTATCCAGGTTGAACGGCAACAGCATGGCGATCGAGATCACCTTATTTTCAGCCGGTTTGGGCTGAACTTTTTCGAGCTCTTTTTTGACTTCGGGTTGTATGGTTTTTACCGGCGCAGTTGCAACAGGCTGTATTTTTGGCGTACAAGCTGCCGCCAGCAAGATCACGCAAACAAAAAGCAACCGCCTATTCCCACTCAATAGTGGCAGGCGGTTTCGAACTGATGTCATATACTACCCGGTTTATTCCCTTAACATTGTTGATGATCTCGTTAGATATTTTCGCCAGCAGGTCGTAGGGCAAATGGCACCAGTCGGCGGTCATTCCATCCAGCGATTCTACCGCTCTCAGGCAAACCACGTTCTCATAAGTGCGTTCATCGCCCATTACGCCTACCGATTGTACAGGCAGGAATATCGTGCCCGCCTGCCAAACCTTATCGTAAACACCGGCCGAGCGCAAATTGTTGATATAAATTGCATCGGCTTCCTGTAAAATTTGCACTTTTTGCGGGGTAACTTCGCCCAATATCCTGATTGCCAGGCCCGGGCCCGGGAATGGATGACGTCCTAAAATATTCTGATCGATGCCTAAGGCTTTGCCAACCTTGCGGACCTCGTCTTTAAATAAGGTATTCAATGGCTCGACTACTTTCAATTTCATAAAGTCGGGCAAACCGCCGACATTATGGTGAGATTTGATAGTAGCTGACGGGCCTTTAACCGAAACTGATTCGATAACGTCAGGGTAAATAGTACCCTGGCCCAGCCATTTCACATCCTGTACCTGGTGCGCCTCGTCGTCGAATACTTCGATGAACACGCGGCCTATGGCTTTGCGTTTTTTCTCGGGATCGGTCAAGCCGGCCAGGGCGTCGTAGAAGCGCTGTTTGGCATTAACGCCCTTCACATTCAGGCCCATGTGCTTGTAGGATTCAAGCACCGACTCAAATTCATCCTTGCGCAACAGGCCGTTGTCAACAAAAATGCAATAGAGATTTTTGCCAATGGCGTGGTGCAGTAACACAGCAGCAACCGACGAATCGACGCCGCCGGAAAGTCCAAGCACTACTTTGTCATCGCCGAGCTTCTCTTTAAGCGAGGCTATGGTAGTTTCTACAAATGAATCTGGCGTCCAGTCCTGCTTGCAGCCGCAGATATCGACCAGGAAATTCTCATATACCTGTTTGCCGTCGATGCTATGCGTTACTTCTGGGTGAAACTGTATACCGTAAGTTTGGGTGCCCTTAATATGAAAAGCCGCTATTTTTACGGTATCGGTACTGGCGATGATCTCAAAATCCTGTCCAAGCCGGGCTATGGTATCTGCGTGCGACATCCAAACCTGTGAACCCAGTGGAACATCCTTGAAAAGCGGATTCCCCTTTTCCATGTATTGCAGGTTGGCACGGCCGTATTCGCGGGTGCTTGATGGCAATACTTCGCCGCCGTTGAAATGGGCTATGTTTTGCGCGCCGTAGCAAACGCCAAGTATAGGCAGTTTGGTGTGGAATTTCGCTAAATCAAAACGCGGTGCATCGTTCTGGCGAACCGAATAAGGGCTGCCGGAAAGAATGATACCTTTTACGCTGCTGTCAAGTTCGGGAAAGTGGTTGAAAGGGTGTATCTCACAATAGATATTGAGCTCCCTGACCCGGCGCGCTATGAGTTGGGTAAATTGCGAGCCAAAGTCAAGAATGAGGATTTTTTCTTGCATGGGCAAAGATAGGGTTTAGATACGAGATTTGAGATATGAGATTTGAGATTTAGTCGGGAAGTCCGAAAGTCCGCGTAAGTCCGGAAGATTGTTTGCGGATTACTTATCACTCAACAAATCCACACAATTCTTTTTCAATTCCATCAAGCGGCTATTTAGCGAATTTAACCCCTGGTCATCATGGATATTCATGTGCAGCGTACGGATCAGGTCCATGGTGTCATCATCCGGGTCGCAGGCCTGGGCTTTTTCGAGGTAGGGGAGTGTTTTGAGTACGGCCTTGCGGTAGTCGTCGGATAGTTTTTGATAATCGCCGGCGTGCTTTGGGGTGATATAAAGCTTCAGCTGACAGGCTTCAGCTTTGTCATTGTATAAATAGCCGAGTGCACGCTGAGCCACGTAATAGTTCGGTTCGGCGGCGGCAACCTTTTCGTAGTAGAAAGTCGCTTTTGTGTCTTCGTCGGTGTTCTCATAAGTTTTGGCCAGCTTTGCGAAGAAGCTGATGCGCTCCTTTGCGTTCAGCTTGCCGGTATCGGACAGGATGTTTTCGCCTAACATTACCGCGTGGGAGTTATCACCGTTCAGCGTCGACATGTCGAAGTCGGCCAGTTTATTCAGCAATAGGGTATCGGTTGTCTGCGCTTTGGCTAACAGCACAGGCAGTACAAGTGTAATTATCAGCAGGACTTTCTTTAACATATTGGAATGGCAGTGTATACAAATATCGCATTTTCATCTCAATCCTTTCCATCTCAAATAAGCTGCGCGCATACAATGTCCGCAGGGGCGGTATTGATTTTCTACTGCCTCGTTTTCGGTACTGAAAAACACCCGGTTTTCGGGTTTCATGCGCTTGCCGGATGAACAAGCTAACGTGCCGTAAATCCTTAGTTTTTTATTTCCGGCAAAACAGATTTTACCCTCGTCGATAAGCTCTTTTAATTTCCTGCTACGCGCGAAAGTATGTTCGCCTAATTCTAAATGTCCGTTCATGAGGCATCGTGAAAGATGATACCCAGGGTGTGCCGGCGTCCGGCGGTAACTTCGCTTACGCCGTGTTTCATATTCACCCGGTAATATCCGCGGCTGCCTTTTACGGGGCGAAAGTTTGTTGTAAACACCAGGATATCCCCCTTTTTCGGTTTTAAAACTATTGCTTTTGATTGTGCCCGCGGCCGTTGCTCTATCAAAACAAATTCGCCGCCTTCATAATCTTCGCCCGGTTCATCAAGAAATATGACCATTTGCATCGGGAAAAATACTTCGCCATACAGGTCCTGGTGCAGGGTGTTGTAACCGCCCTGGCCATAGCGCAGTATCAGCGGGGTTGGCCTGGTTTGTTTGTGAGCGCGGCATAGTTCAATCAGTTCGGCGTGCGCAAGCGGGAAGCTTTTTTCAATATTCAAAACCGCCATCCATTTATTGGCGATAGGGGCAAGATGCGGGTACACTGCCTGCCGAAGCTGTGCAATGATCTGCGGCAAAGGATAGCTGAAATATTTATACTCGCCCAAACCGAAACGGTAGCGTTCCATCACTATGGTTTTGCGGTAAAGCGCAGGGTTGTCATATTGCGCTTTGAGGGCATCGCATTCGGCATGCTTCAATAGATTTTCAAGGAAGGCGTAGCCGGTATCGTTCATCCGGCCGGCAATATCTTGCCAGTCGGATTGGTCAATTCGTTGTTGCATAGCGGGATGGTTATACTGCCATTTTATGAACCTGTGCTGCCTCCCAGCCTATCATTGCCGTTTTGCGGGTAGAGCCCCAGTGGTATTGGCCAAACTCGCCGGTGGAACGGATGACGCGGTGACAGGGAATGAGGAAAGCCACCGGGTTGTCTCCCACAGCGCTGCCCACGGCTCGGCTTGCTTTAGGCAATTGTATCTCTTTGGCAAGCGAGCCATAAGTTTCCAGTCCGCCCATCGGTATCCTTAGCAAGGCATCCCAAACTTTTAACTGGAAGGGCGTTCCCTTCAGGTGCAATTTGACGTTAGATAATTTCGACCAATCCTTTTGGAAGATGAACATGGCCTCCTGCTGAATATGATCTACTATCTGCAAGTATTTCGCATTCGGGAATTGCGCTTTCAGATCATTAAAGGCTTGTTCCTTATCATCGGCAAAAGCCAGGAAGCAAATTCCTTTTGGCGTGGATGCTACGAGGATATTCCCAAAAGGGGTCTCTGCAAAGCTGTAGTTGATGATAAGCGCCTGGCCGCCGTTCTTGTATTCGGCGGGTGTCATACCTTCGATATTGATGAACAGGTCGTGCAGGCGGCCGGTTCCTGAAAGGCCGGTTTCAAAAGCTGCATCGAACAATGTGGCCTGTTTTTCCTTCAGGATGTTCTTTGCATACTCAACGCTCAGGTATTGCAGGAATTTCTTTGGGCTGATGCCTGCCCAATCGGTAAACATTCGCTGGAAATGGAACGGGCTGAGGTTTACTTTTTCAGCAACATCGTCCAGGTTGGGTTGATCTTTAAAATTGAGCCTGATATAATTTATTGCATCGGCTATACGTTGATAGTTGATATTTTCCTGTGTTTCCATGGTCTTAAATTTTATACATCAAAATTACCATGGCACAGGCAGCGATAAAACCCGGAACTTGCTCAATTGACTTTTTTTCGTTCATTTGTACGTAAATCTAAATCATAAACAATGAAGAAGCTATTTATCTCGCTGCTCGTTTTAACGGGCATTTACACAACCGCAAAAGCCCAGGCACCAAATTCGGCTGAATTTGGGGTAAATATCGGTGTTAACCAATCTACTGTACAATATTCGGGCACCGGTGAAAATGCGGATTACAAAGGCGGTATTAACCTGGGCGTCTCGGGCGAATATTACTTCACCGATCGCTGGGGTATAAAAGCAAAAGTAATATACGATCAGAAAGGCTGGGCCAACGGCTTCCTGCAATTACAGGATGGTACTGAAATCGATGGAGTGGATTATCACCTGAATTACATTACTATCCCGGTAATGGCCAACTGGCATTTTGGCCGCATGCGTAACTGGTACCTTGATTTCGGCCCTTCATTTGGTTTCTTAACCAGCGCCAGCGAAACATCGCACAGTGCCGATATAAAGCCCCTGTTCAATAGCACTGAAGTAGGCATAGCATTTGGCATAGGTGTAAAGATCCCGATCTCGAATAAGGCGAGATTGTTTTTCGAGTATGAAGGGCAAGGCGGCCTGACCGAGGTATTCAGTCAAAGCGACAGCAACGGCACGTTCCAAAACATCCGGTCGAGCCTGAACGTAGGCGTTATTTTCCCGATCAAATAAGAATTTCCGGCAAAAGCTTTTAACGGACTTCGGTAAAAGCTTTTGCCTTGTTTTTGAAGAAGGCCCATATCGCCTCGCAGGCATTGAGGTTGTGGCTTACTGTACCGACGATCAGTTTTGGGAGATATTGCGTGCCGTCGGGCCAGGTATGCCCGCCGCCAACGATAGTGTATCCCACAACCACCGCTCCATATTTATTATGGTATTCTTCCCTGATCACGCTCGTATGGTCGTTCACTTTAACGGGTAAACCGATGACGATGGGCCTGCTGTCGCAACTATCAACCGCCGCCCATTTCTTCAGCACCTCTTCGTGTCCATAGATATCACCGCCCGAACCTTTTTTCATAGCGCCGCCTTCAAAAGGCACCAGCGGGTCTTCAGTTCCCTGGATATACATTACCGGCATATCCGCAGGCGCGTATCCCGCATCTTTATCCATCGAGGCACCAACCACAGCTATTGCAGCTATGCGGTAATTTAACTCACAAGCCAGGCGCGATGTCATGAAGCCGCCGTTCGACATGCCCGTAACATAAACGCGGGTGCCATCAGCATGATAGGTCCTGGTAATATATCTGATCAGTTTGTCAATAAACTTCACATCATTGATGCCCTTTCTATGTGCGGGTGTTCCGCGGCCGTCATTCCAGCTGCGGTCTATTCCCTGCGGGCATACGACGATGATCTTTTCCCTGTCGGCCAGGGGTTTGAAATCGGCAAACTTCATTTGACGATCGGCTGTACCCAGCCTGCCGTGCAATGATATAATGACGGGCAATTTGGCGGTATCGCTGAAACCGGCTGGAAGATAGGTAATAAACTCCCGGTTGAGATCGTCAACGGTAATGTTTTCTTTTTTCTGCTGTGCCGAAACGCTTAGGCTGGTTAGCAGCACCAGGGAAAGTAAAATATTTCGCATACAGGATTTTGACAATAGTTGATACGAATAGTTTAACTATTGATCTGGTATGCAAAAATAAGCTAATGGTGAGAAAATGAGGACTTAAGCGCTTTTAAACTTTTTGTCGCATTTGGAGCATTTGATATCCCCGTCGCCGCGGTCCTCCCAGTAATGGTCGCAATTGGCCCTCAGATTGATACGGGCAGTTATATACGCAATGGTAATTACGATGAATATGATGGTGAGGAGTATGCAAACAATTAAGTACATAATCGAACGTATTAAGGGATCAGTAGCCGTTTTCTATAAGTATTATTTAGCGAAACCATCAATCGGGGTAAAATGTTTGATGATTATTCAATAATTTTTTCAAAAAAGCTAAAAGTGTCTGACTGCCAAAAGCTAATCTAAATATTTTTTTCACGTTTGCAATACACTATGGTAATTTTTTTTATTTAAGATTAAAAACGCATTAACTTTTAAACTAATACAGTAGCCTTTTGTTAAATAAGAAAACCAGCGATGGCCATTTACAACATAATCTATCATTCAAAGGACAATGAGAGCTTCCTATGGAACGGCAGTAGTTTCGATAAATTAGGCAAGGAGGAAAACACAGGGCTTTTCTACAGCGGAAAAACCTTTGATGAAAATGATGTTGCAGCAGCAGTTAGCAAAAGCCGGAAGGCAGCGCATAAACAATTCCCGGACGATACCAGGCCGCAGATTAAAAAAACAGAGATACCGGTAAACAACAGCGATTCCGAAGGCGGTCATCGCCATCATATGACATCCTGAATCAGGAATGAATATAGCTCTTCAGATGCTCTATAGTTTCCAGGTGTGTGAGTATGGTTTCAGTCACCAGGTCGTTGATAGAAATGATACCGCAAAGCTGATCGTTTTTAAATACAGGCAGATAGCGGATATTATTCTCGCTCATGATATGCATACAGGTTTCCACCGAATTATCAGGGATGATATGCGGCAGATCGGTTGTCATGATCTCGCGGACAGTGGTTTCGTCGGATGATTTGCCCCTGAGGATAACTTTACGCGCATAGTCACGCTCGGTAAGCAGGCCAACGTATTCGCCGCCTTCGGTAACAATCACCGAACCGATGTTTTTATCGTCCATCAGCCTTAATGCATCCAGAACCGATGTTTCGGCGTCAATAGTGATGGCGTTGCCTCCCTTGCGGGCAAGGATATCCGATACTTTTTTCATAACTAACAGTTTAGCAGGTCAAAACAGGCTTATAACCAAATATACAAAACGAATAATAACAAAAGCATAATAATTTAGCCGCGATTAATTATTTTAGGCTAAAGCTTTATTAAACATGCAACGGAAACTATTTTTCAGCTTTGTGATTTTCTTATTTCTTGCTTGTGCGAACTCATTTGCGATGCAGGCTGATTCGGGCAAATTTTATACCTCGCCGGGCGGGGTGAAGGTTTACTACGAAGTAAAAGGAAAGGGTTATCCCGTGGTGCTTGTTCATGGATTTACCGGGACTAACCAGGGCTGGAAACGCGGCAAGCTTTACGGCGATCTGCTTAAGTCCGGCTATAAGGTCGTCGTTATGGACCTGCCGGGAAACGGGCGTTCGGACAAGCCGCATGACGATGCTGCCTATGCCGATAACGCCGAGGCCAAAGACATTATGGGTATTGTTAGTGAATTGGGGATAAAGCATTACGATGTCATAGGCTATTCACGCGGGTCGATCATCGTATCGAGCCTTATGGTGATGGATAAAAGGGTGAATAAGGCAGTAATGGGCGGCATGGGGGATGGCTACACCGACCCCGAGTGGCCCCGCCGCGTGCATTTTTATAAATCACTAATGGGCGATACCAGCTTTCACGAAGCGGATGGTTTGATCAGACGTGTTGAAAAGGACCATCTCGACCGGATGTCGTATGCTTTACAGCAAAAGTTTCAGCCGTCAACCAGCCCGCGGCAATTGGCCAAAGTGAAAAAGCCGGTTCTCATCATTTGCGGCACGGAAGATAAGAACGGAGACGGTTCGGAAACTTCGCTCCAGAAAATGATACCGGGCTCGCAATTAATTTATGTGCCGGGCGATCACAATCAAGCATCTTTGAACCAGCAATTTGCCGATGCTGTATTAAAGTTCATTCGATAAGGCTATCCGAAATTTTACATTTATTTAAAAACTTTAAGTATTGGTTTTTTCGTAAATGTTTTTATATTTGGTAACGCGATACTATCGTGGTAAGTTTCCGATCCTGAACAGCGTGACCCAAGCCAGTTTTTGAAACGCGATACCTGCTTTTATCAACAATTTCTGCAATAAACAAACTATGTTAAAGCGCATTTTGGTCCTCGACGATAACGAGGATATATTAGACGTCGTCCATGAGGCGCTGTCCTATTCTCAATTTGAGGTGACGAGCGTTTCGGAAGCGTCCCAAATTATGGCCACGCTTGAGACGTTCAACCCCGACCTGGTATTGCTGGATTACCTGGTAACCGGGACGAACGGCGGCGAGATATGCCGGCAGATCAAATCTCATCCAAAATTCAATAACGTGCCCGTCATCATTTTTTCGGCTTACATCAATCGCGAACAGGATATGATGGCGTATGGTTGCGATGCCGTAATGAGCAAGCCGTTCGATCTGTTCAACCTGATCGAAACCGTTAATAATCTCATCTGCTGAAAGCCGCATCCGGCGATAGTTTAACAATTTGATAACACCAATTACCCGGCCCGGAAACGGGCACCCGGTTATATTTGTAATTAATTTAACTTATACAATAAGTCCAAAATTGTATTACAATGGTAACCGCCGCCGGCTTTCATGACAGGCTCCAGGGTCTGGCACCCAAACTACCCGACTGCCCTAAATGTAAAGCGGAGTTTGGCTACCGGGTACGACGTGCCCTTGTGTTTAAAACCATATTCAACTGGCTGCCATTGAAACGATATTATTGCTACCGGTGCAAAAACAAACGATATGTCTGGCGCTAACCCGATAGGCCCGGCGGTTGATTATTATTGCTGAAACTAAATCCTTAATATTATATTTGGCGTTTTGTATCAATCCTTTATTACCAACAGGCGGCATTGACTAAAACGACTAAATTTGAGATAACAACGCATTGCCCAAAATGCGGTTCTTCGTTCCACTACCAATTGCACCGGCCATGGTTTGTAAAAACTTTTTTGTTTTTTCTTCCGCTCAGGCGATATTTCTGTGCCAAATGTAAGAAAGCTTATTATGTCCGCAGGGGCTGATACGTTTTTGTAATACTGTATATTCTCCAGTACCTGGTGTACGAATTTCTGTACTAATTTCGTCGTTGAAGGACAAACTGATAATTTTCAATTAACGCTGTCTTAACGGGGTGTCTTATAAATAAATGAAAAAAGGCCGCTTTGGTATAATAGTTGTGCCTTTTATGGAAATATTAATAAAGATGAGACGGATATTAGTTGTAGACGATAATGAAGATATACTCGAAGTGATCAAGCTGATACTTGAGGACTATGATTATGATGTAGTAACGCTGGCAGACGGCACTTTATTGTTTGATAAGGTACATGATAGCCACCCTGACCTGATATTACTTGATGTAATGCTGGGTAAGGTTGATGGACGTGATCTGTGCAGGGACATTAAGACCAGGCCGGAAACCAAGGAAATACCTGTTATTTTGATATCAGCCAGCCACTATGTACAAGAGCGTTATGCCCTGAATGGTGCAGCACCCGATGATTTCCTGGCCAAGCCATTCAATATCAACGATCTGCTGGAGAAAGTACAGGCTCACACGGTAGCGGCTTAAAGAATTCTCTGCTGTACATCTAAAAATCGCCCTTTAGGCACAGCTATTTTTTGACTCCAAGGGTTCTAAGCTCTTTATCTGTTTTTTCATCCCACTGTTTCTGTCCATAGCTGTCCGCGCCGTGGTGGGTTTCCTTATCATACTGCATTTGCATGCGGTGCAATTCGCGCAGTGTCTCAAAGTATTCTACATTGATCTCGCCATCATAATTATCGGACGTTAAATCCATAGTAGCAAGTTTTTGCTTAAAATGTTCACCCACAATTTTGGCGATATCAAAATGGCGTTGTTCGTGATTCAGCGCATATTCATCCTGCCCCTTGTTGCGTACCCAGCAGTCGTTTTTTGCCAGCTCAACTTTTATGCTGATTTCAAGATTGATAGCGCCTTTTACCACTGACGCCTGTTCCGTAAAACCGACGCTGGTGAATATCTCCGCGTCAAAATTTCCCGGCATTGGTTTCTCCCTGAAATCGGCCCAGGTTAACGGCCTTGCGGCAGAATAATAAAGTGTATCATCTTCCACCGGTTTAGTAAAATCCGATAGCTTGACTTTTACTGACCTGGCCAGCCTTGGACTGGTTTCGGCATTATCGTTTATCCATTTGTTGAACCAGGCCAAAGCTTGTTCAATTCCTTGCCTGATAGTTGGCTCGGCCATATCGGCTGACCCATCCGATCGGGTATAGCGGATGCCGGCATTATATGCTGTCAAATGCAACGAGCCATAATTCTTTTGCAAGCCAAAATCGAGGTCGATACTCAGGTGCCCGTTTACGCGCCCGGGCGATTGGCTGGTTTCCGTTAGCTTCAGGCTTTTGATAGAAATAATAACTGCCCGAAGACTGGTATTACGGGGCAGGTTATTATTGATAAACAGTTTGATAGCTATCGCCGGGCCGTTTTTCAGGTCGAACGTGCGTGGAGCGTAACCATGTGCTTCATCTTTATAAAGTAGTGATGCAATGGGGCTTTTATCTGCGCGGTCGTCGGCAATTTCGGCGATATAGAATTCTTTTGGAGTGAAATTGAGCTTTTCATCACGCAGGACAATCGAGCCATCGGCGTTCTGCATTTTAGTGAACCCGGCTAACAGCAAAATACTAACAATTGAAAACAATACGATAGGTAAGCGGTTAATGCACATGATTAATTGCAACGATTTGAAAATGATTTTATTGTTTGTCGCCCGAAAGTTTTCCACACCAATAACAAGCCTTAAATATAGTCGTTCAATAATTTAAAACGTGTTGTTCACATTTGTGAATTACTTGTGTGGATTGCATTTTTGCGATATAATTACTTTCGCATTGATTACTGCGCGCTTATGAATAATTACAAATACATCGCTCTTTTTACCTCTTTATTTTTTGCTCTCACAGCAAGCGCACAGCAAGACCCCTCCTACGACGTTTACCGCACTTACCACATCGCTACCGACCTGATGAATAAAGGTAAGTATGTTGCCGCAGCCGAACAATTCCGGCTGGTGGAATCGTCGCGCCTGGAGACAAGCACGCAGCCAAAATACGAATCAAAACTTTCGCTGGTAAAGGAAGATGCCCAGTATTACGAGGCGTTTTGCGCTATGCAACTGGGTAATGCCGATGCGGAAAGCCTGATCCTGAAATTCAGCAAGGATCACCCGGAAAACCCGCTGACCAAGCTGGCATTTTTCGAGATCGGCAAATTGTATTTCAAAGAGGGTAAATACCCGGACGCTTTAAAATGGTTCGATAAAGTTTCAGCCGGCGAGCTGAGCGGCTCTGAGAATACGGAGTACAAATTCCGCAAAGGGTATGCCTATTTTGCCACCAATGATTTTACCAAAGCGCAGTTGTTATTTGCTGAGGTAAAGAACACCGATTCGCCATACACTATTGATGCGACCTATTACTTCGCTTACATCGCCTACCTGAATAAAGACTATCACCTGGCGCTGGTAAATTTTGAACGGCTGAAGGGCAATAAAAAATACGAAAGCAGCTATCCTTATTATATCAGCGCGGTTTACTTTCTCGACAGGCGTTACAATGATGTGCTTAGTTACGCGGTGCCTATCGTCCAAAGAACACACCAGCAGCATGAGACCGAGATGCTGCGTATCATAGCCGCGTCCTATTTCGCCAATAGTGACTATAAGAACTCGGTTGCTTACTACACTCGTTTTGAGCAACAGGACAAGGGCCGCACGCAAAATACGCAGGACAGCTACCAAATGGGCTACGGCAATTATAAGGTAGCCAACTATCAAAAAGCCGCGCAGGAATTAGTGAAGCTGGTTGACCAGAACGACATCTACAGCCAGAACGGTAACTATGCGCTTGGCAATGTGTTTTTGAAGATGAACAATAAGCAAAGCGCACGCAATGCTTTCTTTGTTGCCTCTAAAATGACCTATGATGCACAGTTGCAGGAGGATGCGCTTTACGAATATGCAAAGCTGTCGTATGAGCTTGATTTCAATACCCAGGCGCTGGATGCGACAAGGCTGTATCTGAAGAACTATCCCCGCTCGGCCCGTACGGATGAAATGAAGACCTTATTGGGCGAGGAGTTGCTCAATTCGCATAATTATAAGGAAGCTGTTGAGATACTGGAGCCGATACCCAATAAATCTGCAAGCGCTAAAACAGCTTATGAAAAGGTGACCTACTATCGCGGCCTGGAATTTTATAATGAACGCGCCTTTGAGAACGCCATCGGTATTTTTCTGCGTTCGCTTAAATTCCCGATGGACAGGAAGGTGGAGGCGCTGACGGTTTACTGGATGGCGGAATCGATGTTCGAGGTGCGCAAATATGGCGAATCGGTGCAGAACTTCGAGAAGTTCCTGGATATGGACTATTCCAGCAACCTGCCGGTTTATAATTATGCAAATTACGGATTGGGCTACGCGGCGTTCGGCGGAGAGCAGTACCGTAAGGCTGCTACCTATTTTGAGAAATTTTTGAAAGGCGGAGAAACCGACCGGAACGTTATAAATGATGCAGTGACGCGCCTTGGCGACAGTTATTTTGTGCTGAAAGATTATTCAGCCGCGCGCCAATATTATGATCGCATTATCTCGCAGCATAGCAAAGGCGAGGATTATGCCTTGTTCCAGCGTGGTATGATACAGGGTTTGCAAGGTAACCCGGATGCTAAAATAACTACATTGAACGATGTGCTGAGCCAGTTCCCGAACTCGGATTATGCGGACGACGCTTCGTTCGAGATCGCTTATACCTATTTCCTGAA
>Ga0157374_10003497_pt1 | contig 13205 bp, 9 predicted proteins | sample M25metaG_FD_115308 | JGI IMG/M metagenome (GOLD analysis project Ga0157374, IMG submission 115308) | Miscanthus rhizosphere microbial communities from Kellogg Biological Station, Michigan, USA - M2-5 metaG | ecosystem: Host-associated > Plants > Roots > Rhizosphere > Soil | place: USA: Michigan...
CCGCTCGCCGTTTTTCCGATATGTCGCTTACCGTGCCGGTCATTCGCAACGGTTTCTTATCCGCATCGCGAGCGACCACGATCGCTCGGGCAAGAACCCATTTCCATTTGCCCTCCTTACATTGCACGCGATATTCGCTACGATAAAACGAAGCCGCTCCATTCAAACAAGCATTCAATGCGGAAAGCATCGCCGGCAAGTCTTCAGGATGTATGCGTTGCTCCCAATTTTCCGAATAGTCGAAAAAATCGTCTTCAGAATAGCCAAGTATTTCCTTTAGCCGCCTGGAACATATCAGCTCGTTCGATTGAGGGTTCCAGTCCCATACGCCATCGCCGGAACCTTCGAGCGCTAAGTCCAACCGTTCATTGCTGACGATCAATTCTTCTTGCGCATTCACGGCATCGGTGATGTCAATGGAGATGCCGACATGTCCTGCATATCGGCCATCTGCTGTAAACCATGGCGCTCCATAGGATTCGAGCCAACGCCATTGGCCATCTTTACTTTTTATTCGCACCCGTTTTTTAAGCGTGACTCTTGCTTGCTGAGCATGGGCCACCGCTTCTATATAAGACGGCGCATCTTCCGGATGTATCACGCTACGCCATGCAAACGTCGATTGCTCAGCCGGATCGACAGCCACTAATTGCGTGTAACGCGGATTCATATATACGGAGTTTCCCTCAGGGTCTAACTGCCAGATGAGAACCGGAGATGATTCCGCCAAGGCCCGGAATCGCTGCTCGCTCTCACGCAACTTTTCCTCAGCTTGCTTGCGCTTGGTAAGGTCAAAAATTACTGCGAGCACGGTGCGCGGTTTGCCGCGTTCGTCATCCAAGCGAGTCAGGCCACTGCTCACCCAGACGACCGTACCATCCGGACGCATACATCGCTTGTCCACGGAAGCTGGATTACCGGTCTCGATCAGTCGTTGGAGCAACAGTAGGCTACGGGGAAAGTCGTCCGGATGTGTTACATCGCGAATGCTTGCTTCCAGCAATTGTTCGCGTGAGCGCCCGAGCATCCGACAAAGCTCATCATTGACGGTCAAGAAACGTCCTTCAAGTGAAATTTCAGAAAGCCCTACCCCGGCTTTAGCGAATATCGCCGACAAGCGTTCTTCGCTTTTTCGCAGTCGATCGGCGGCGTGATGCTCCGCTGTGACGTCTTGCAATATGCCCGTGATTCGGACTGCGTGGCGCTCGCTGTCTTCTCCTTCGAAGTGAGTTTGTCCGATTTTTTTTAGCCAGACTTCCTGGCCATCGGGGCGTATTAAACGAAATTCGGCAGCTAAACGCCCGTCGCCATTCGGGTCGAGCGACTTTTGCAGCACTTTCGTACACCATTCGCGATCATCGAGATGAACACGATGTTCCAAGCAGCTCGCAAACGACAAATCCGCGTCAGGCCCTTCTCCTAAAATGTTCCGATAAATTTCATCGGCGGAGGAGATGTCATGCACGGCGTCCCACGACCAAGTTCCCATGTGGGCTGCATCCAGTGCAAATCGAAGCTGTCGCTCGTTTCGGCGCAACTGCTGCTCGGCCCGCACTTTCTCGGTCATATCGTTAATGACTAAGAAAATACCGGCGGGCTCGCCGTTTTCGTCAAATATCGGTATGTAGTCGAGGTCTAACCAAACCTGTTCAGCATGACCATCACGGCAAAGCGTAAACTCTTGGTCGCCGTATACAATCGAATCGCCTTTCAATCCTCTCTTTAGAAGATCGACGTTTAGCCACTCGCCAGCATTGGCCGGTTTGTTCTTAAAGAAATCGCAACCGAATAAATTATGGTTCGACTTGCCGGAAAACGCATAATAAGCATCGTTATAAACCACAACGCCGTCCGCGCCCCATAGCATTACGACGGGTGCGGGAAAACGCAACAAAATATCTATCGTGCTTTTAAGGCTTTGTGGCCAAGTTGATATCGGACCGAGGCTGGTTGCGGACCAATCATGACTTCGAATAAGTGCCCCCAGCCTGCCGCCAGCACTTGGCCAATCGAGGTATTGTAGTGCTTCCATAAATACCCCTTTCCAGTCAATTTGCGGGGCACCGTATAACAGGGGATGGTGTAATAATAGTTGGAAAACTTCCATCAAGTAGGACAGCGATTTTGAAGTTTGTTTCAACCATCTAGGTTCTACTCTTCTTCGACACGTCAAGTTTTACATTTAAAGGAGATAGCAGATGAAACGTGTATCTTTTTTGACCTTCGCAATAGTCATGGCCGGCATTGGGTTAAGTGGATTCGCCGCAGCCGCCGAAGAGATTTCGCCGGTAGGGAATTGGAAAACGATCGATGACAAGACAGGGAAAGTGAAGTCCATCGTTCAAATTTCTGAATCGAATGGTGAATTCAAAGGTAAAGTCGAAAAACTGTTTTCGCCGCCGGCAAAAAGCGAAAATCCCATTTGTGATAAATGCGAAGGCGAGCTTAAAGATAAGCCGGTGCTGGGCATGGTTATCATGTGGGGCCTGAAGAAGGACGGGAAAGAATATACGGACGGACATATCGTAGACCCTGCCGAAGGCAAGATATATAAGTGCAAGATCAAGTTAGCTGAAGACGGAAAACAGTTGGAGTTGCGCGGCTTCGTTGGCATATCGTTGCTTGGCCGTACCCAAACCTGGATTCGCGAATAAAAGGCGTAGCGAAAAATGACGCAACTATTGGAATGGGCAATCGTAGGAGCGGGTCCTGCGGGAATTGCCGCAGTTGGCAATTTGTTGGACGCCGGTGTAAAGCCCGCCGAGATCGCATGGATCGATCCTCAATTTAAAGTCGGTGACTTTGGTAGGGCGTGGCGTTATGTAAACAGTAACACCCCTGTCGAATCCTTCGTAAAGTTTTACCAATACAGCAAAGCGTTTCGCTATCTTGATTTGGATCGTCCTGCATTCATGGTCGACAAACTATCGCCGCAATCGAGCTGCCCGCTCATGCTCGCAGCAGAGCCATTGCATTGGATAACGAAATCTTTCCGCGACACAATCAATACTTTGCAAGACGAAGTCAGGCATTTAACTCCCATTAACAATGAATGGGAGTTAACACTAGCGTCGGAAAAAATGCTGCATGCTAAGAAAGTTATTCTGGCCATTGGTTCAAATGCCAAAAAGCTAAACTTTTCGGATACGCCTTCCATTCCCCTGAAAACCGCATTGGATCCCACTCTATTACATAATGAGATTCAACCGGACGACTCCGTGTTCGTCTTTGGCTCGGCGCAGTCGGCAAGAAGCGTTGCAGAAAATTTATCGAAAATTAAAACCAAAAGAACGGTGATTTTTTATCGTTCGGAGCATTCTTTAGAGCGCCACTTTCGTGATGATGGCCTCGAATCAATCGAAAGCTTGCCGATGACACCGCGAAATTTAATTGCCGAAATGCCTACCTGTACTAAAGCGATTTACGCGATTGGCTTCGAACGCCGCCACATTCCTATTGCGGGTCTTCCTGCCGATTATGGTTATGATTGGAAAACGGGAGAAATCGCGCCGGGTGTATTTGGTCTTGGAATGGCGTTTCCGGAGATCTTGCCTTACGAACTCGGACAACGAGAATATCGCGTTAGCGCCATTTGGCCGTTTATGAAACGGTTGAAAAAAGTATTGCCGTATTGGTTGTCTTAAAGCGGATTAGCCGCGTTGCAGATCTAGCTCAGCAACCAAACAGCCAAACGGGGATTAATTACATTGCTCCCGCTTTTTTCAAAACCACGGCGACCGCTTCAGCCAATTGGCGATAACCCGCGGCATTCGGATGAGCAATATCCGATTTCAACGTGTTGTTACTCAATATGCCCGATAACACATCCGATTCGATCGGCGCCTTCGCGTCTTTCGCGATGTTTGCATAGTAGTCGGGCGGCGCTAAGCGCAAGCCTGGTTTCGGCACAGCGATAATCATCACCGCGATGCCTCGCTCTTGCGCTAAACGAACCATCGCGCGCAGATTTACTTCGGCCGCCGCTTCTCCTGTGCGGCGGAGCAAGTCGTTGCCGCCGTGGCAAAGAATCAATAATTGAGGCCGCACTTGATCGAGTACCGCCGCCAATCGTGCTGCGCCTTCTCCCGATAATTCGCCTGGTATTCCGGCGTTCACCACATTGCGATGAATCAGCATTTGCAAAATAGCCGGATAACTCTGGGCCGGCTCTGCACCGGTGCCGGCGGTCAAACTATCGCCGAATGCGAGGATGACGGCATCGCTTGCTAACGGCGGTAGCTTGGGCGTTCGCGCGCAAGCGGTTAGCAGCAGCGCGCAATAAATCGCTAGAAGAAATATTCGGGCAGTCATGCGGATTTTTACCGCACACGCTTCGCCGTGAATTCTTCTTCGATATTATCGCGGTAATAACTCCACATCGATGATGAAGTGGATAAGCGCCGATACATTTCCGGAGAAATATTCGAATACTGAAACGTGCCTGCCGTGGTTTCCACTTGCAACAGGCGTGCGCGATCGTCGTAACCGATAGCGCGTAAATTGCCGGCGTTGACCTTTTTCATTTCCATTGACGGCCTTCCTTCAATCGACATAATCCAGCTGCAAGCGCTGCAAAGAACCATCGATGGCTTGGCGCAGATACTTGCGGTTCAAGATGTTCTTTCATTTTTGTTCTAGAACACCGTAATCGATGGTGTAGCGGTGGCTAATCCGCAGCAAGTACACCATTAAAGCGATAGCCGCCGCCGCTAAACTCAAGCCAGCCGCGAGCCACATACCGAACGGCCCTAGCGCCGGCGCCGCGATGTTGAACGCATCGATCGATAAACCTTTAAAGGTCAACCACCAGCCACCGGCAAGACCGATTCCCCACAATGAGGCCACATAGATCAGCGTCGGCACAAGCACTTCACGATAAGCGCGCAACGCATTTACCGCCACGCCCTGCACCGAATCGCACAAATGATAAAACACTAATAATGGCAAAAGCCGTAAGGCGATTGCTAACACCGCCGGATCGTCCGTGTATAGCTTAAGCAATCGAATATTTAGGATGGCAATGATCGACGTGGTCACAATGCCGATGCACACGGACACTTGCATACCGGCAAACGCGTTGGCTCGAGCTCGTCGCGGATCACCGGCACCAAGTGCTTGACTCACTAACACCTGCGTACCAATCCCTAAAGAAAGCGGAACCATGAATAGCAAAATCGCCAAGTTGGCGATGATTTGATGGGCCGCGGAAACATGGGGACCTAGTTTAGCGAGAAACAGCGCGATGAAAGTAAACGAAGTGATTTCCACCAATTGCGATACGGCTATCGGCAGCCCTAAATGCAGAATCTCTTTCAAGATGCGCCATTCCGGTTTCCAAGAACCATGCCATATGGTGAATTGCCGATAGTATGGTTCGATAAAAAGCAATCCGAACGACAATAGAAACATACTCCAGAACATCACCATACTGCCCACGGCACAACCGATGCCGCCCAATTCCGGCAAGCCGAAGCGTCCCCTTAGCAACACATAGCTCACCGGTATTTTGATGAATAAGGTACATAGATTAATCAACATCACCGCGCGGGGTTTATGTACCGATGGGGAAAAAATATAAAACACCCGCGCCAGCATCAAGCCCGGCAATCCCCATGAAATGACCCGTAAATACCCTTCCGCGACGGGCAATACTTCCGTTGGAACTTGCGCCATCTCCAATATCGGACGAGGAAAAGACAATAGAACTACACCAATGACGCTCAGCCCTAGCGCAACCCAAACGCCTTGACGCACCAGTTTGCCGATAGCGGGATTATTACCGGCGCCGTAATAGCGAGCCATCAACGGCGATAGTCCTTGCAGCACACCGAGCAACGTAAAAAATACGGTCGCATACATCCCTGCGCCGATGCCGATTCCGGCAAGATGCGCTGCATTGTAATGACCGGTCATGACGGTATCCGCCACGCCATTGGCGAGAACTGCGAGTTGTGCTACGAGTATGGGCCAACTCAGTGTAACGATGGCGCGAATAGATTTAAAACGCATGCAAAAAAACCGCTCAAAAAACCTTTCCAAGTAAAACCGTTACACCGGTGAACACCGTCCAGTCCGACGATGCATGAGTGAGTCCGGCGCTCAATCCCATATCGAACACTACTCGTTTAGAAAAATTATAACTAGCGGCAGTTAGAAATTGCGCCGTGGACGGAGTACCCGATTGGCGCGAGCCTGAAAGTTCGCCGACGATACCCCAGCGATCGTTCAACGAACGGGATAACGCCGTTGCCAATGTCGTCTGCCAACGTCCTTCATCCGGCGATATGCCGCCTATTCGCGCTTGAATCAGATTGATATCGAGGTGCTGCTTTCCTATATCGGCGCTAAAAATGCCGTTCAACCATTGATCGGCCTTGCCGCTGCCAAGGCCATCCTTCGCGGTAGGCGATTTCACGCCGGCTTCGAGTCCGAAGGCTTTTTCTTCGTCGATGGCAAAACGCCGCTTGAGCACAAACACCGTATCGCCGACACCGCTTAATCGATTTCCGTCGAGATCTTTATTGATGACTTGTAATTCGCCGCCCAAACGAATGCCCCAATCGGGAGAAAAAGCAAGCTTTAACGTATAGGGCAGGCTATCGCGCCGCACCGCATCGCCGCCTTTGCTTCGCTGCCAGCCGAACTCCGCATCGAGCCAACCGGGTTGCGACAAGGCTGCGGGTGTGGAAACGCTCGGTCGATAAGGAGTTGCCGTGGGTTCGTCGTCCGCATAGACGAAGCATGCGTAAGGCACCAATACAAACGCCAAGGTGAATCGTCGAAGCGAGCGATTGAGCATCTATAACCCCATCGAAAAAAACGATAGCGATAGATATACCTTACTTTTCAGCCAATGCCTTAATATTTTTCAAACCGGCCTCTAAGTCCGGCCCTACGATTACATCCATGAGCAACGCCGAATAACGAGCTAACGGGCTAGCGCCGGCATCGCCTTCATTCGTCCATGTCACTTTCGTCGTCGCGCCTGACGATATCAATTCCAACTTTCCGTCGGAGGTCATATTGAATTCCGGAAAAGATAATTTGTATTCGATTAATCGAGGGGCTTCGGCTTTCACGAAAACCATTCCGCCATCGCCTTGGCTTCTGCTTTTCCAAGACCAGCGCGCGCCCTCGCCTTTTTCTGCGCCGGCATAAGTGATTTCCATTTCAAGGTCACGCTGATTCCAAACCGCCCACTTGGCCCACTCGCGCGGATCTTCTATGTAGGGATATATTTTTTCCGGCGGCGCGGAAATTTCTATGCTGCGCGCTATCGCGTAATGACGCGGCAGAAAAAAACCGGCAAGGGTCAATATGACAATCAATGACGCGAAGCCAAGTAGGATTTTTTTCATCGGACGCATGATCCACTCCAGAGTTAGCTTGATATTTTGGGGGAAGCCAATTTAGCAGATGTACAGTGAAGCGAATTACGCAGCCAATGCTTGGCTTCAAATCGTTCCGCACAACGCGCATCGTTTAATCGGCATTGAACTCATGCATATGATTCGCAAAGGCTAGCTTCGAACAAATATAAGGCGCAACTCCATCCGCTGCACAACAATTCTATTCTTTAGCTGCCTAAATCACATTCTTCGCTACTCGCGTAACTTTTAGCAGACCAATATTTTTCTTAACGGCTTATCGCGACAGAGTCCAACGAAACCTATTTCGAATAGATTTTTAAATGAACAACGGATATTCAAAGTTTGGAAAGACAAGCATTGATTTCAAGGCTTTAAAAAATTCCGCGTGTTTGTGTCTAGCCCCCTTTTAACGAACCGAGACAGTCCGGATGATGACAGAAAGATCAAACGAAGTAGGCAAGCACGCCCGATGCGCAGCCTACCAATGCAGCGCCTCCTGCAACGTATAACAACCAACGTTTATTGGTGAGGGCGGTTACCGAAGCAAGCGCGATCGCTATTTCTAAAAACGTCATCGATATCTCTAATTTCTCATAGGGATGCAAAGCTTCCTCGGAGCGAATATTGGCTTCCCTCGATTCCTTGTCGAATGCCTCTGCCTTAGCTTTGATCTCGTCCTTTTCTTTTGCGTACCGCTCGGCTTCCTTTTTATAGAATGCTAATTTCTCCGGATCGGTAATAAGAGAACCGGCGAATTTCGCCAGATTTTCCTTCTGGCTCTTCGACTGGTAGAAATTCCACTGATTCGAGGCTTCCGCTTTCTTCAGTACCGCATCGTTTTGGTGGTAAAGCGCCTCGTTTTGCGTATGCGCGCCAAGAAAGCTCACTACCGCAGCGATTGTCGCCAATATGGCCGTGAAAATGGCAATAGGCTGAATCAGGCCATCGCTATGTTGAACCCCGTGTTCATGTTCGTGCTTATGCGCGTGATGATGTTGTCTTGACATCGTTTCTCCTAGTATGTAAGAGATCACTATTTTTAGTTTTAGGGTTTGCGGCATTCCCGTTGCCGCAGATCTTGTAATGGTTATCGGCAGCGGGACAGACATACTTAGAGTTTTTTTCTAATTTAGGACTTATGCAGCGCTCTCCGCCTTGAAGATTGGTTTTGGGTGCTGACCGTGATCGGCAAACGGAATAAGAAGCCGAAAATGTTACTGCTGAGCCTCCCATCCACCTCCCAACGCCTTCACCAAATCAGCCACCGCCACCCGTTGAGCACGCAGCGCATCGACTCGATTCAATTCGGCGGAGAGCAAACTCCGCTCCGTAACAAGCACGTCTAATTGGCTGGCAATACCGTTGTCGTAACGCAGCTTGGCTAACTTCAACGATTGGGATAACGCAGCCATGTGCCGGCGCTCCGCATCGAGTACTTCTCGCGCATTAACTTGCGTACTCAAGGCATCCTGAACATCGCGGAAAGCCGATTGCACCGCTTTTTGATATTGGGCCACGGCTTGCTTTTCACGCGCACTCGCCGCTTCCACTTGCGAGCTGAGACGGCCGGCCGTAAGCAAGGGCTGCGTCAATTCAGCGGCGAACTGCCAAATGCGGGCAGGCCCCGAAAAAAGATCGGCTAACGAAGTACTCTCTCCGCCCAAATAACCGGTCAACGAAATGGAAGGGAAGTACGCGGCACGCGCAACACCGATGCGAGCATTAGCGGCGACTAAACGTTCCTCCGCTTCGCGCAAATCAGGCCGACGCAGTAAAAGATCGGACGGCAAGCCCTGGGGTACGATCAACTCGTATTGCGCCTCCAGATTCATTGCCGCTCGCTCGATATTACTTTCGACGATGGCCTTGGGACTACGGCCGAGGAGCACAGCAAGCGCGTTTTGCTGCTGCGCTCGCTGTCCTTCGAGCGTTGGTAATAAAGCTTCGGCCGATGCCAATTCAGCTTCAACAGAACGCAAATCGAATTCCGATGTCACGCCGGAAGAATAGCGCTTCTTCTGCAAGGTTAACGCTTCGCTCCGCGTCTCGATGGTGCGGCGAGTAATCGCCGCTTGCGCATCTAACGCAATCAACGTGAAGTAAGCGCGCGCCACATCCGCCGTCAACGCGAGTCGAACGCCGTCTCTAGCGGCTTCCGATGCAAGCAAGTCAGCGCGTGCCGCTTCGGTTCCGCGTCGAAATTTTCCCCACAAGTCCAGTTCATAAGAGGCTTCCAGCGTCGCTCGATTATCGTTATTAATTAGCGGGAAACTTTCAGGCATCGGCGTAGAGCCGACTTGCGAATTGCGCGTGCGGGAACGATCGATTCTTATGCCGGCCTCCGGAAATTGGTCGGCGCGAGCAACACCAAGAAGCGCACGAGCCTCATCGACCCGCGCCATGGCCAATACGAGATCGGCGTTTTGCACCAAGGCTTCATCCATCAACCGATCAAGATTCGAATCGGCATACAGACTCCACCAACGTTGGCTCTTGACCGCGCCGCCCGGCTGCGTCACCGACGACCAAGATGCCGGCAATTCCATCGTGGGCCGTTGATAATCCGGCCCAACGCTGGCGCACCCTGCAATGATTAATGCGCTAGCAAATATCGACAGTACCGGCAATCGGTCATTAAGAAAACGATTACTCATGGCCTTCTCCCTTCGGTGCCGGCGAGTGACGAGGCTTATGAACTGCCGCATGAGACTGACGATGCGCATGCTCGACTTCTGTTTTTAGTTCGGCAGTGGATCGCGGTTCGGACAAGCTTCGATCGGTAATGAACTTGAAAAATAACGGCACGAAAAAGATCGCTAGGAACGTAGCAGCCAACATACCGCCCATAACGCCGGTACCAACCGAGTGCCTTGCGCCGGCGCCCGCGCCGTGCGAAATGGCAAGCGGCAGCACGCCGAGAATAAACGCCAGCGATGTCATCAAGATGGGCCGGAACCGCAGCCGCGCCGCTTCCATCGCAGCCGCTGCGGTGGAAAGACCTTCATGTTTTTTCAGCGACGCATACTCGACGATCAGAATCGCGTTTTTAGCCGCGAGGCCAAGCAACGTAACAAGACCGATCTGGAAATAAACATCGTTGCTCATGCCTCGCAGCCAAACGGCCGCAAGCGCACCGAACGTACCGAACGGCAACGCCATCAATACAGAAAACGGCAACGACCACTTCTCGTACTGCGCAGCCAAAATCAGGAACACCATCACCACACCCATGCCCAAGGCCAATGCCGATGTGCCACCCGAGCGCTTCTCTTGGAACGTTGCGCCGGTGAAGTCGTAATCGAAATTCGGCGGCAATGCTTCCTTGGCGATTTCTTCGACTTTGGCAATCGCTTGCCCCGAGCTAATACCAGGCGCTGCGGAAGCAAAGATTTTAACCGCCGGCAAATTGTTGAAGCGGTTCAACGAATCGGGACCGGATGTGTATTTCACCGATGCCAATGCCGACATCGGCACCATATCGCCTTTATCGGAACGGACATAAATATCTTTTACGTCATCGGGCCGCTTGCGGAAATCGGACTCCGCCGACATCAATACTTGCCAAGTACGGCCATACTTATTGAAGTCGTTGACGTAGAACGTTCCCAAGGTCGCTGCCAATGTGTTGTATGCATCGTCGATGGGCACGGATAAAGCCTTGGCTCTCTCACGATTCATATCCACATAAAGCTGCGGCACATTGGCACGCCATAGGGTGTTCACTTGAATGAAGGTCGGATCTTTCGATAAACGACCGAGGAACTGTCCCATGCCTTGTGCCATTTCCGCCGGACCGCCATCGCCGCGATTCTGCAAATACATCTCGACACCGCCCGCGGTACCAAGGCCGAAAATCGGCGGCGGATTGAACGCCAGCACAAGCGCTTCTTTGATATGTGCTGTTTTCATGAACAGCTCGCCAACCAATTGCTGCGCGGTAACAGGACGTTCATCCCAATGCTTTTGCGTAACGAAGATCGTTGCCGCATTGTTGCGATATCCGCCGCCGAGGAAGTCGAAACCGGTAAAGGCAATTGCGTCCTCATTGTATGGATTGGATTTGATCTCCTTCAGCACTTCGCCGACCACTTTGTCGGTCCGTTGCAAGGTAGCGCCATCGGGCAAGATCACCGCTGCAATATAAAAACCTTGATCCTCATCGGGCACCAGCGAACCGGGTGTGATACGCCATAATCCGAAGGCCAGCGCGACCATGCCCAAGAATAAAAATAACCCAATGGCGCCACGGCGAATCATCCATGCCACGCCATCCGCATAATGACCGGTCACGCGATGAAACCAATTGTTGAACGCGGTAAAGAAACGTCCCGGCTGCTTATGCTCATGCTTCAACATCAGCACACATAAACTAGGCGTTAACGTCAACGCCACAACGGCGGAGATCACTACGGCGATGGATATGGTGATCGCGAACTGGCGATAGAGCTCGCCGGTCAAACCGCCCAAGAAAGCAATGGGCACGAATACCGCACACAGCACAAGGGCAATGGCAATGACCGGTCCTGTCACTTCTTTCATTGCTTTAAAGGCCGATTCACGCGCCGTCATATGCTCTTCGTGCATGATCCGTTCGACGTTCTCCAACACCACGATCGCATCATCGACCACGATACCGATCGCCAACACCATGCCGAATAAGGTCAAGGTATTAATCGAGTAGCCGAGCATGTACATACCGGCGAAGGTGCCGATCAACGATACGGGTACGGCGATCGTCGGGATCAAGGTCGCGCGCCAGTTTTGCAAGAACAAATAAACGACCAAGAACACGAGCACCATCGCCTCGCCCAATGTCTTCAACACTTCACGAATCGAGACCTCGACGAAGCGAGTGGTATCGTAGGGAATGGAATAGGTAAGCCCCGAAGGAAATTTAGCCGCCAATTTCTTCATCGTGCTTTTGACGTTTTCTGCTACGTCGAGCGCGTTGGCGCCCGGCTGCAAAAATATACCGACTAATGTCGCCGGCTTGCCGTTGATGCGACCGATGAACTCATAATCCTTCGACGCCAATTCGACTCGCGCAACATCCTTCAAGCGCAAAGTGGAACCATCCGGATTAGCGCGGACGATGATGTTTTCGAATTCACGAACATCGGCGAAACGGCCCTTGGTCGTTACCGTATAAACGAGTTCCTGCGAGCTATTTTGCGGCGACTGCCCTACTTTGCCGGCGGCGAATTGCGCATTTTGTTCGTTGACCGCACGAATCAAATCATTGGTGGCAAGCTTCAGTTGCGCAAGGCGATCAGGGCGAATCCAGATTCGCATCGCGTAATCTTTCGCGCCGAAAATTTGCACGTTCGTGGTACCCGGTACGCGCTTCAATGAATCGAGCACGTTGAGCGTTACGTAATTCGAGGTAAACAAATCGTCATAACGCCCATCGGGAGAATAGAACGCCAACACTTGCAAGAACGCCGACGACCCTTTCTCCACCGTTACGCCCTGCCGTCTAACTTCCTGCGGCAAGCGTGCTTCCGCTTGCTTGACGCGATTGTTGACGTTAACGGCGGCTTGATCGGGATTAGTGCCGATATCGAAAGTCACTTCGATTTGCACCATGCCATTGGCGGTGGATGTCGAGCTCATATAGAGCATGTGCTCGATACCGTTGATTTGATTTTCCAGCGGCGCGGCAACGGTCTGCTCCAACACTTGCGCCGATGCGCCGGGATAAAACGCGGTAACAGTAACCACCGGCGGAGAAATTTCAGGATATTGAGCGATAGGCAAGGTACGCATCGCGGCCAAGCCGGCTAGCACGATGACGACCGACAATACCGCCGCGAAAATCGGGCGATCGATAAAAAA
>Ga0157374_10003498_pt1 | contig 13204 bp, 9 predicted proteins | sample M25metaG_FD_115308 | JGI IMG/M metagenome (GOLD analysis project Ga0157374, IMG submission 115308) | Miscanthus rhizosphere microbial communities from Kellogg Biological Station, Michigan, USA - M2-5 metaG | ecosystem: Host-associated > Plants > Roots > Rhizosphere > Soil | place: USA: Michigan...
TATGAAGGGCGAGTAAAAGATGGCGGGATTTTGTTGTCGGTTCACTCCGACGATTCCCAATGGACGAAGAAAGCGAAAGAGATCTTGGAACGCACTGGCGCCCAAGACATTTCGTCCACGGGCGAGGCCAAGGCCGACAGTACCGAGAAGTTCGCTGATCGGGAAGTCGCCTAGGAACATCTCCTAGATTGCACATGCGCAAAGCAGACGGATCAGGGTGGGCTACGTCGCTCTTCCTGGGACTCTGGTCTCCGGTGCTTAGCACCGGAGATTATTTTCATTCATTGCAATCGTCGCCGTGGCTCTAAACCACGCCGAAGAGTTCAAAGACGGATTGCTGAGATTGGTTGCAATCCCGCCGGCACGAAAAAAACAGGGTTTGTATTCCAGAAAAAGAGAGAAAGGAATTATGTATCACCACATTAAAAAATTGATGTACACGGTCAATGTCGGAACGCCCGATCCGCGATTCGGCAACATGCTGTTGGAGCAGTTTGGCGGCGCAAATGGCGAATTAGCGGCCGCTATGCAGTATTCGATCCAGGGGCTGAACTGCGATGATCCCGATCGCAAGGACATGCTAATGGACATCGGGACTGAAGAGTTGAGCCATCTCGAAATCGTTGGAACGCTGGCTCGAATGCATCTGCAACCCATGAAGAAAAGCAGGGATGCGGCAGAAGTCGATCCTCTTATTGCAATTGCTGGTGGCGGCGGGGTTGGGCTTGTGAACTCCATGGGCGATGCATGGACGGCGGATTATTTAAAGATCACGGGTGAACTCGACGTCGACCTTCGCAGCAATATTGCTGCTGAAGCTCGAGCAAAGATTGTTTACGAGCGGCTGATCAACTTCTGTGACGATCCGGGATCGAAAGATGCACTGCAATTCTTGATGACACGTGAGATTACTCACATGAAAGCTTTTACTGCCGCACTTGAGAGCTTAGGCAAGAATCCGTTTTCGATTGGCAAGATTGCACCGACGCCAGGCCTCGTCGATGAGTACTTCAACGATTCGACTGGCACCGGGGACGATGGCGAGAGCGACTCGCGTGGTCCATGGAACGAAGGCGGCCAATGGCGGATCGTCGAACAGACAGAGCTTGAAAAGGGAGTGGCAACGGGCACCGATACCGGAGCGCATAAGAAAATCAAACTCAAAAGAATTGCTTAACAGATTCGGCACGGCGGGCGATTCTATCGTTCCGCCGCGCCCGTTATTCCAGACAACGTATAGAAAGCCGCCGAAGGGCGGCCAATATGGAGGACATCATGCAAGAAAAAGTTTATGCGGGCATTTCGGAAGATCGCGTCACCGGCGCTATCGAGTCCCAGACTTCCAAGGTCCCGAGCTCCGCATATCTGGCGGCGGCATTCGGATCCATCGGCATTTCGGCGATCTTAAAGCTTGCCGGCAAAGATAATTGGGCGCTGTTTGTTGGGCAATGGCCAGCGGCCTTCATGTTAATGGGTGTGTATAACAAGATGGTGAAGCAGCATGGGTCCGACGCCTATAGCAAAGCAGCGTAACAAGGCAGTGTCGTGATTAGTGAAACTCGCTTGATTACGACGGTTGCCCCTTAAAATCGGAAACTCCCATTGGCGATTTGTTTAGCTACCTCCGGGAGTGGTTCGCGGGAAACGATGCAGCCGCGCAACACTTTAACCTCTTCGGTTGAGTTGGCTAGTGCTGCAACGAGTTCCGCGAACCGTGCAGATGCCAGTTTCTTCAAGCCCGAGAGTGCGTAGGATTTGCCTTGCGGATTACCGATTGCGAACAGCCTTTCAAAAGCGCTCACTGCACTTGTCTTGGGCTGGGCGAGCAAAAGCCTAAAATCAGTTTCGCCCTTGGACGTTACGCCTGCGAAACCGACTCCGCCGAATGCGAACTGCCCGACAGTTGATAGGCGGTTCACAGCGGCGTCAACGGTATCATCGGCCAGAACAGGCGAAATGCTGAATAAGACCAGCACAATCAATGGCCAAGCAATTGATCGCGGTATGCGCATTCGCAAAAAGTGTAGCTCCGTTACAGCGTCCCGATTAGGTCGAATGTTAAATCATCGCGATTCCACCAACTGCTTTTTGCGAACCCCGTGGTCCCCACACTTCCACAGCCGCGCGTTCTGACCTGCAATCGCAGTCTGGACAGGTTCCGGCGCTTTCCCTACGCCACCTCACGCAGTGTTCGTGCACGAATCGAAAGGTGCACATGCGCTTGATCTGGGTTGACTCTCAGTGCCGGAACGGGTGGCAAGGGTTAGCCACACGTGTTGTGCAATTGTGTTGATCACGGCGGCAGTGATAATGCCAAACCCTTCTGGTCAGAGTATGGACTGCGGAACGTTTGCAGGAGGTGGAGAACAAGTACGTCGATCCCTGCCTGACGTGTAAGATTTCTGGGCCGTGGCGTCGATCCCTGCTGGTTACATCCGAGTCAGCTACATCGCCTCTGCCAATGGCCGCGAGTCTGACCAGCGCAACAAACGCGTACATTTGATAGTTTGAAACCGTTTAGTGTGAGGAGACTGCACGGATGGGCTTGACCAGTATTGACTGGATCATCATGGGAGTTTACTCCCTGTTTGTCCTCGGGATTGGTGTGGCCCTGAAGCGGTACATGAAGACCAGCGCCGACTTCTTTCTTGCGGGGCGTTCAATTCCCGCGTGGGTGTGCGGACTGGCTTTTATTTCTGCCAACCTGGGTGCGCAGGAAGTCATCGGCATGGGCGCTTCCGGCGCCAAGTACGGCATCGCCACCAGCCACTTCTATTGGATCGGCGCCATTCCTGCCATGGCTTTTGTTGGCATTTTCATGATGCCTTTCTATTACGGTTCCCGCGCGCGGTCCGTCCCGGAATACCTGCGGCTTCGCTTCGATGAGAAAACGCGCGGGCTGAATGCCATCTCTTTTGCAACCATGACTGTTTTTTCTTCGGGCATTTCAATGTATGCCATGGCGAAGCTGATCCAGACGCTGCACGTTCTGGATGCGCCGCTGAAAGGGCTGGGGTTGCCACTCTCGGCGAGTTTTCATTTCAGCGTGGTGATTTCTGCGATCATTGTGCTGGCCTATGTGATTCTTGGCGGTTTGGTGAGCGCGATCTACAACGAAGTGCTGCAGTTTTTCCTGATCGTCGCCGGGTTCCTGCCGCTTGTTCTCCTTGGACTGAAAGACGTTGGGGGATGGAGCGGCATCAAAGCCCAACTTCCGACGGCCTGCACACATTCCTGGCAGGGCATGGGCAGCGCACACACCAACCCGCTTGGAGTGGAATGGTTTGGCTTAGTGATGGGGCTGGGTTTTGTTCTCTCGTTCGGATATTGGTGCACGGACTTTCTGGTAGTGCAGCGTGCCATGGCGGCGGAGTCCATGAGCGCCGCGCGCCGCACGCCTTTAATTGCGGCCCTTCCGAAGATGGTCTTCCCATTTCTCGTCATACTGCCTGGTTTGATCGCGGTTGCACTTCCCGCTCAGCGAGCCAGCGTGTCGTCCGGGGTGAAGAGCGAGGTGGTGGCGGGTAGCCGGGGCCTCATTCCTCCGAAGATAGATAACAGCAGTGGACTTCCGGTCTTGGACGCGAACGGCAACCCTGTCTTTGACTACGATCTCGCAATTCCCAACATGCTGGTGCATTACTTCCCCACAGGAATACTCGGGCTAGGCCTCACGGCGCTGCTGGCCAGTTTTATGTCGGGCATGGCCGGCAACGTGACGGCGTTCAACACGGTTTGGACGTATGACATCTATCAAGCCTATCTTCACAAAGACGCCAGCGATCAGCACTACCTATGGATGGGACGAATGGCGACGGTGTTCGGGATCGTGCTTTCCGTCGCAGCCGCCTATGCCGCAACGCGCTTCAACAACATCATGGATTTTCTGCAACTCGTTTTTGCTTTCGTCAATGCTCCGCTGTTCGCCACTTTTCTGTTGGGAATGTTCTGGAAGCGCACGACCGGACATGCTGCGTTCGGAGGACTGCTGTCCGGAACGGCCGCTGCGGCCATACACCAAGGCCTGACTCTTCCTGCTGGGGCAGTTCCGGGTATCAAAGGCGGGTGGTTAGGGACCGTGCATGTCTATCCCAGCGAAATGGCCCAAAATTTCTGGACGGCTATCTGGGCGTGGAGCGTGTGTTTCCTGGTGACGATCCTGGTGAGCTTTATTACCAAGCCCCGCAAGGAGGATGAACTGGTCGGGCTTGTTTACTCGTTGACCGACCGGGTTTCTGAGGGTGACGTGACCTGGTACAAAAGGCCAGAAGTGCTGGGGGGCGTCGTGCTTGGGCTGGCGCTGCTGCTGAATGTCATCTTTTGGTAGGAGACTCGATGGGACTTGATATCCGCTTGCCAATCGGTTTGCTCTTCAGCGTGATCGGACTGCTGTTGGCAGGATTTGGCGTTTTCAGCGATAAGGGAATTTATGTCCGGTCGCTTGGTTTCAATGTGAACATGGCTTGGGGCGGCGTGTTACTCGTTTTCGGGATCATCATGGTGATATTGGGAAATCGCAGGAGCGCGCTTCGAACTCATGCGCAACATTCTTCTGATGGCGCGGGCCACTCGGCGAGTGGGCGGAGATGACGTCTCTTGTGTCGAGCCCTGAATCCACGAGCGAGTTGTTGACGGCGCGATTCCGGGAAATGTTCGGCGCGATCCCGCACATTTTTCGCGCGCCCGGCCGCGTCAATCTTATTGGCGAGCACACGGATTACAACGAGGGTTTCGTGATGCCGATGGCGATCGGGTTTTACACCTGGGTTGCCGCGTCTAAGCGTGAGGGTCGAATTCTGGAAGCTTACTCGGAACGCTTCGACGAAAAAGTCATCCTGTTGCTCGATGCACTGTCTGGTCCGCGTCGAAAGCATTGGAGTGACTTCATTCGAGGTGTCGCGGCCAATTTGCAGAACGCCGGCCACAAACTGCATGGGGCTAGTCTTGTCATTCACGGTGAGGTTCCTCTCGGTGCCGGGCTCAGTTCGTCGGCCTCGCTAGAAGTCGCGACGGCCCTAGCCCTGACGTCGCTGTCCGGGATCGCTCTACCTGGTTTGGACCTGGTGAAACTTTGTCAGATGGCCGAACACGAATACGTGGGCACGCGCTGCGGGATCATGGACCAGTTTGTCGCGAGTTTTAGTGCCGCCGGGAATGCACTGAGGCTCGATTGCCGTTCCCTTGAGTATCAATTGCTTCCGATCCCACAAGATCTTCGCGTCGTCGTATGTAACAGCATGGTGAGACATGAACTCGCGTCCGGGGAATACAACCGCCGCCGCGCCGATTGCGAGACCGGGGTAAAGCTGCTGCAGCCGTATCTTCCGGGAGCCAATGCTCTGCGCGACGTTGAGATCGCAGATCTGGAAAAGTACAAGCCGGTGTTGCCGGAAAACGTCTATCGTCGCTGCCGTCACGTGGTCACCGAGAATCAAAGAGTACTGGCGGCCACCAACGCCCTTCAGTCCCAGGACATTGATCGGTTTGGTCATTTGATGTACCAGTCCCACGCCAGTCTGCGCGACGACTACGAGGTGAGCTGCAAGGAACTCGATCTGTTGGTTGACCTTGCTTCTTCCTGCCCCGGCGTCTATGGAGCACGCATGACGGGAGGCGGGTTTGGCGGATGCACGGTGAACCTGGTACGGTCCGATCGCATTGCCGCGTTCCAAGCTGACATTGCGCAGACATACGCGAAGGCAACCGGCGTTAACCCCGAGATGTACATCTGTATACCGGCTCAAGGCGCGCAGGCTTGGCCAGTCGAGGGGCGCGTTCAAGTTTGAAGACTCTGATTATTGGCAGTGAATGGTCGTAGCGGAAAACATCCGCAAGGTACGGGAGGCTGATACCTGCATGAAGCTGGGGGATTATGAGGAGCCCCACCGTCGTTTCAATCCGCTCACCGGAGAATGGGTCCTGGTTTCGCCAGGTCGCAGCGAGCGGCCATGGCGCGGGCAAATGGAAGCGACGACCGCTCCCGCGGGATTGGCATATGATCCTAGTTGCTATCTCTGCCCCGGTAACGAGCGGGCGGGTGGCGCACGAAATCCGCAATACACTTCGACGTTTGTATTCACCAACGACTTTGCGGCGCTGCGACCCGATGTACATCTCGCACGACAAGATGAGTCCGGCCGCGGCCTGCTGCTTTCCGAGTCTGAAGCCGGAACATGCAGGGTGGTGTGTTTTTCACCTCGACACGATCTGACCCTTGCACGCATGACAATTCCGGAAATTACTAACGTGGTGGATGTGTGGGTCGAACAATACGCTGAGATTGGCTCGCTACGATACGTCAACTACGTGCAGATCTTTGAGAACCGCGGTGAGATGATGGGCTGCAGCAATCCCCATCCGCATGGCCAAATCTGGGCCAACCAGACTGTTCCCAATGAGCCACGAAAAGAGCAGGAGTCGCAACGGGCTTATGCACAGAAATACGGAGCTTGCCTGCTGTGCGAGTACCTGGTAATTGAGGCGCGGGACCAATCGCGTGTTGTGCTCGAGAATGATCACTTCGTCGCGCTCGTGCCGTTCTGGGCGGTGTGGCCTTTCGAAGCGCTCGTTGTCTCGAAACAGCACACCGGTGATGTGCTCTCTTTTGATGGTCCCACGCGCGCTAGTCTGGCTGACATGCTCAAAGGGCTTACCACGTGTTACGACAATCTTTTCGAGACCCCATTTCCGTATTCGATGGGTTTCCACCAGGCACCAACCGACGGCGAGGCGCACCCGGAATGGCATCTGCACGCGCACTTCTATCCGCCGCTGTTGCGCTCGGCTAACATTCGAAAGTTCATGGTCGGATATGAGATGCTGGCCAGCCCGCAGCGAGACATCAAGCCCGAAACGGCGGCGGCAACTTTGAGGAGTGTTGCTGGAATCCACTATGCGAGCGCCAAACCGCGGTGAAAACGCTAGACAAAGGATGACATCCGGTGATTCGGTCGAACTGAAAAATTCCCGGCGCTTTACTTCAGACCTTCCACTAGATACAGGTCAGCCAGCATGCGATGGTATCCATACACACACGTCTTGGCGTCGGGTGTGAGCAGGATCGGCCCGATATTTTCGACTCCCGCCGGGTCTGATGGCATCAGCTGTTTCCAAAGCGTGCGTTTGCCAGTTTGCAGGTCCAAGCTATAAACCTTGGCCGGCAGCTCTCCCGGTTGGTAGATATACAAAGAGCGGCCATCGGTGCTCCACGTCACCGGTTGTTCTCCCGCCTCAAGTCCGCTCACCGGACGCGGATCGCCGCCCTGCACGGGATACATATATCCCTTTTGGTCGGGACCGACTCCGGCCACGAATTGCGAATCCGGCGAAATCACGAATGCATTTCCATGGACACCTTCTGGTGTGATCGGCGTCGTCTTTCCTGACTCCACATCGAGCACATAAAGTCGAACTCCTTTGTCGGGCTCGTTGCCGGAAAACAATACGCGCTTCCCATCCGGAAACCACCGCGCCGTATTGTGATTGATCGTATCCTTTGTGAGATCCCTTGCTTCGCCTGGTCCTGTCGGCAATAGTCTCAGCTGCGACGGAGAACCCTGAGTCTGCACGATCGCCCACTTACCATCCCGTGAAAGCGACATGGCTGAACCTGCGCCTAGGAGCACTGCAGGCGATCCATCCGTCTTTCGCAAATAGACCGCATAAGTAAGACCACTCGATTTCGAGTAATCCAGCGCTCCGCCTCCGCCTTCTTCATCGAACAAAAGAGTCTTGCCATCTTGCGAAAGGTCCGCCGGATACGTGTAATCGAGCCAGGACAACTCGCGTTCCTTCGCGTCACCCGCGCCCACGCCCATCAGTTCACGCCGCCAACTGGCCCGCATCAGCAACAACCGGCCATCCTTCGCAATGTCGAGCAGCATAAGCGCGCCGGGCAAGCGCGCGACGATCCGGGAATCTCCGCCCAGCGTCGTGGCATACAGAGTACGATCCGTGCCCGACTTACTCGCCGTGAACCAAACTTCCTTCCCGTCCGGAGACCATGCCAAACCCTGCGCGGTAAACCACTCGCTCGTGATGGTGTGTTTCTTCCCCTGCATGTCCACGGTTGCAATTGAGCCAGCATCGTCCCCTTGCACGGGATGATCAATGAAAGCAATCATGTCTCCTGCAGGAGATACACGCGGATGGCCGATCCAACCTCCGGTTTCATACAGCACCTTGCCAACCGGAAACTCCAATCGATTCCGTCCCGCCAAATCGCGCACCACCGCGAGGTCCCTTCCATCCCGCGACCAATCTGCCCACTGCACCTGCTCGAGCACCTGTCGCGGAGCGCCGCCCGACAGGGGTGCCCTCGCCAACGTACCCATGCTCACCCAAGTCCCGATCGCTTTGCTGTCGAGCAGCACCGCCATCTCTGCCACCGAAGACACTGACATCAATTGCGTTCGGCTCAATCCCATCGACCGCGATTCCGGTGCTTCGGGCCGCGCCGTGAATACGTCCACAGGATTGCCCTGCCACGCCGCGCTGTACAGGATCGTCTGTCCATCCGGCGCGAAACGTGCCGAGCGGATGCTGCCTCGTCGAAACGTCAGTTGCCTGTACGTCGGAGGTTCCACCGGTTTGCTTTTGTAAATCGCCTTCCCGGCGAATACTCCGGCCAACAGACCAGCCGCAATGCCGGCCACGACCAGCGCAGGAGAGAACTTGCGCTTCACCGGCTGCAGCCTCGTCGGAGTATCTTCAGCCACGGCCAATTTCGACGACGATTCCGGCGTATCGACAACAACCGACGTCCGCGAGGATTCAAGTTCGCGCTTGATGCGTCTCAGATCGGCGCGGAGTTCGCCCGCTGTCTGGCACCTCATGTCGCGATCTTTTTCAAGCGACTTGCTGATGACTTGTTCCAATTTCTGAGGCAGGTCCGGATTCAATCGCACCGGCGGTGTCGGGACCCGATTCAAGATCGCTTCCGTTATTACTGCCGACGTCTCGCCGCGGAACGGCAGGACGCCAGTCGCCATCTCATAGAGCACAACCCCAAAGGAAAACAAATCAGTGCGGGCATCGAGATTCCTTCCTCGCACCTGCTCGGGCGACATGTAGGCGACGGTCCCAACGGCCGTTCCTGGACTGGTCAGGTTCAGGTTGGCGGCTTCGGCGCGGGTTTGCGAGTCGCCGCTCGACGATTTATGCGTATCCGCAATCTTCGCCAAGCCGAAGTCGAGGACTTTTGCGTGTCCTTGGTCGGTGATGAATATGTTCGCCGGTTTGATATCACGGTGAACAATGCCTTTGGCGTGCGCCGCGTCGAGCGCGTCGGCGACTTCTATTCCAATGTTCAGCAACTGCTCGAGTTCCATCGGACGCCCCTGGATCAGGTGCTTTAGCGTCTGCCCGCTCAAACACTCCATCACCAGGAACAGCTGGCCATTGAGTTCGCCAATTTCGTGGATCGTGCAAATACCCGGATGGTTTAGTGCAGACGCCGCTCGCGCTTCTCTTCGAAAACGTTCGAGCGCCTGCGGGTCTTGGGCCACATCGTCAGGAAGAAATTTCAAAGCGACGAAACGGCCGAGCGTAGAGTCCTCGGCTTTGTAGACCACGCCCATCCCACCGCCGCCGAGCCGCTCCAGGATTCGATAGTGAGATATTGTTTGGCCGATCATGCCCAGGGTCTGCGGCTGGCATAGTAGATGCCAACGCTCGGCAAGTCAAACATAACAAGAAATGTTGTCTGGTGGCTCGCAAGCGCGGTAAGACTGGCGATAAACTGGAGCGGCGCGACTAATCCTTCGCTCGATTGACGAGGATACTGCCATGTCATTTCCACGAGACATTTCATACGAGCCATGGCCCCCACTTTCCTATCCCGATTTCGCGGCCACCCAGCATCTTCTGCATATGGGTTTACAGGTTGTGGGCAAGTTGAAGCTCAAAGAGCCGTTTGAACCGCAGTGGAGCGAGGTACCTCTCTGGCTCAGCAGCCGAGGATTAACAACAGGACCGATCCCTTATTCTGGGGGCGCGTATGAACTCAGAGTGGATTTGATCTCTCACGAAGTGGGCTGCACCACCAGTTGGGGGTTTTCGGGTCATTGCGAGTTGGGGCCCATGTCTGTCGCCGACTTTGTGGTGCGGCTCTTCGACATCCTGCGCAAAGCCGGTGTCGATGCATCCATCAACCTGAAGCCGCAGGAAGTGCCCAACACCATCCCATTTGACCAAGACACAGTCTCTCGTCCCTACGACCCGAAGCTGGTCAATGCCTGGTGGCGAATCCTACTGAGTACGCAGCGCGTGATGCAGGTTTTCCACGGACGCTTCAAGGGCAAGACGCAGCCCATTGGACTGATGTGGGGAACGCTTGACATCCGCGACGTGCGCTACAACGGCAAGCCCACTTCGCCGGGCGAAAAAGCCGACTACATCCGACGTAATGCTATGAACGAGGAGCTCATTGAGGTGGGATGGTGGTCGGGAAGTGCCGCTTATCCAAAACCGGCGTTCTATTCCTTCACCTACCCGCAGCCGCAGGAAATCGAACGCGCAAATGTCAGCCCGGCAAGCTCGCGATGGGAGCCGGGCATGGGTCTGTTCCTTTTGGATTATGACGACCTGAGAAAATCGAATGATCCGGATGGCGATCTGCTGTCGTTTTTCGAGTCAACCTTTAGCGCTGGAGCGGGGCGGGCAGGCTGGGACCCGCGTCTGGTTGGTAGCGGCAGACCTGAGTAGCTGCGGCAGGGCGACCTCGAGTGGCCGCGGAAGCGCTGACCGGCGAGGCATTCAGGCTCATCGCCGGTTAATTTGCCTTGACATACAACGTTTTAAAGCTAGACTTGCTGCGCTCAGTCGTCATCGCCCCGCTCCCCCTTCCTCGATGGTTCGACTGAAACGGCCGTCTCGATCTAGTCCGCATCAGGGAGGCAAGAACCCAAAACATCAGAAACTCGTTTGCATGGAACTGTGAGTGCCGTTTGGATGTCGATCATTGATGGCGATGAGTTTCGATTGACGTGCCGAAGTCTTCATAAACGTCGATCTGCATGACGCACCACCTGGCACTGGCAAATTCAGTTTCCGGAACGCGGTGATCCGATCAGGACTGGGCCTTTTTTTAGACTCTGTCGATTAGCTCGACATGCCCTCTACGTCTCCCGGAGGAACAGCGAGCCTTTTTTGATTATGTGCGCTCGATAGTCTTGCGCGGGAGGCATCCCATGATCCGAAGGGTTGAATTCGAGTCCTTCTGTTTCGCGGTGCTGACGTCTTTGCTGAGCATTTATTTGCTTGCTGGTATGCGCGCGGAAGCTCAGGTGGGGACCCATGCGCGCCCGCTGATCTCGCAAACTGTTGACGAAAGCGATGTCGTCACACTCAAGGGCAACACCCGTCCTGAAGCGATTCCCCAAAATGATCGTGGCCCGGTTGCAGATGGGATGCGAATGGAGCACTTGCTCCTACAATTGCGGCGGCCTTCGGAGATAGAAGCAGAACTCCAACAGTTCATCGATGAACTGCACAATCCTGCGTCGCCGACGTTCCACCAATGGCTCACGGCGCAGGAGTTTGGAGAGAGATTCGGAGTCGCTCAACGAGATCTGGATACCATCACACATTGGCTCGAAGCCCACGGCTTCACCATCAACATCGTCTACCCGAATGGGATGCTGATTGACTTCTCAGGGACGGCGGGACAGGTGCGCGCGGCATTTCACACCGAAATTCACAAATTCAAGATTAATGGAGCAAATCACTTTGCCAACGTGCGCAATCCGCAGATTCCGACGGCACTCGCACCGGCAGTTCTGGGCATCGTTTCTCTGCACGATTTCCGGCCGCATTCGATGCACAAAATGCGAGCCCAGCCTGATTACACGTTTGGTTCGCTTTTCGGGAGCACCTATGCGGTAGCACCTGCGGATTTGGCGACCATTTACAACCTGAATCCGCTATTCAGTTCTGGCATTTCAGGCCAAGGACAAAGAATCGTGGTAATTGAAGACACGAACGTGTACAGCACTGCGGACTGGACAACATTCCGCTCAACGTTCGGCCTCTCCGGCTACTCGTCGGGTTCGTTCACACAGACTCATCCGGCGCCCTCCAGCGGCACGAATAATTGCAGCAATCCCGGCGTGCGTTTCCCCAATGAGATTGAGGCAATCCTGGATGCGGAGTATGCCAGCGCCGCTGCACCCAGCGCTGCGATCGAGCTAGCATCCTGCGCCGATACCGCCACAACGTTCGGCGGCCTAATTGCCCTCCAAAATCTCCTCAACTCGAGCAATACTCCGCCGGCTGTTATCAGTATCAGCTACGGCGAGTGCGAGGCAATGAACGGGGCTGCGGCCAATGCGGTTTACAGTTCCACCTATCAGCAGGCCGTAACACAGGGCATTTCTGTTTTTGTCGCTGCAGGTGATAGTGGGGCCGCCGGATGCGATAACAGCGTAGCGCAAGCAACACACGGGATTGGTGCCAACGCTTTTGCATCTACTGCCTACAACGTGGCCGTGGGAGGCACGGATTACAGCGACACGTACTCCAACACAAACAGCGCGTACTGGAACACGACCAACAATTCCACGTTCGACTCTGCAATATCTTATATTCCGGAAATTCCGTGGAACGACTCCTGCGCCGGAGCGCTGCTTGCCAGCTTCGAAGGTTATTCCAGCACGTACGGCTCAGGTAGTTTTTGCAATAGCCTCCTCGGCGGATTCTTCCAGACCACAGTTGCGGGCGGCGGTGGGCCAAGCGGCTGTGCGACTGGGACGCCCAGCAGCTCCGGCGTTGTGAGTGGAACGTGCCAAGGATGGCCCAAGCCGCAATGGCAGTCGGTCCTCGGCAATACTAGCGACGGTGTGCGCGACACTCCAGATATCTCGCTATTCGCGGCCGATGGTTTGTGGGGGCACTACTATGTTTTTTGTTGGTCGGATACCGCTAATGGAGGAGCCGCATGCACAGGTGCACCCAGCGGGTGGTCCGGCGCTGGCGGGACATCGTTTGCTTCGCCCATCATGGCGGGTATTCAGGCCCTGATAAATCAGAGCGCAGGAAGCCGTCAGGGCAACCCCAATCCTTTCTATTATCAGCTTGCCGCCGCCGAGTACGGGCCGAGTGGCAGCAATTCCTGCAAGTCGAACAATGGGAATGCCGTGGCCGGCACCTGCATTTTTTACGACATAACCGATGGCGACATAGACGTCAATTGCACTGGCAGTAACAA
>Ga0157374_10003499_pt1 | contig 13204 bp, 8 predicted proteins | sample M25metaG_FD_115308 | JGI IMG/M metagenome (GOLD analysis project Ga0157374, IMG submission 115308) | Miscanthus rhizosphere microbial communities from Kellogg Biological Station, Michigan, USA - M2-5 metaG | ecosystem: Host-associated > Plants > Roots > Rhizosphere > Soil | place: USA: Michigan...
GTCTGGCCAAAGCCATCGGGAGCGGCAACGTCAAGCGCTCCGTCTCCGTTGAAGTCCGCCAGCACCAGCTTGGGAACGAAGGTAAACGTGGCGCCGTTTCCCTCGGAGAACACGCCCGAAGAGGTGAAGTGTCCGTTGCCATCGTTCAACACGATTTCGGTCAAGCCGTCTTCTTCAACCGCGAAGTCCGTAATCCCATCGTTGTTGAAGTCACCCACTTCGAAGTCAAAGAAGATCGTGGTGAAGGCGCTGCGTATCAGCACGGGGATGGCGGCCTGGAAAGTCCCATCACCATTGCCGAACTGCACCGATACACGGTTGTCGTTAAACTCCGAAATATAAGCGATGTCTTGTTTGCCATCATTGTTGAAATCACCGCTCAAAATATTCGTGAAGACCGTAAATTGAGGGAAGGTCACTACGGTCTGCGCCGGAGCGAATCCATTGTTCCCGTTGCCGAGCAGCAACGTGACCGCAGCAACACCAACGTTGGTTCCGAAATCTGCTACCACGACATCGGGATTGCCGTCACCGTTGAAATCACCGCTGGCGATCCCAACCGGGAAATCACCCGCGGCAAAGTTTATTGAGACCTGGAACGTCCCGTCGCCATTCCCAAGTAGCAGAGAAACCCCGCCACGATCCGTGGGGAAGGTCCCGAAGGTCGAAACCACAAGATCCAGATGTCCATCGCGATTGAAGTCGGTTGCAGTCAGGCCTTCCGGTTGAGTTCCCGTCGGGAACGCCTTTGCCGGCCCGAACCCGCCCTTGCTTGTTCCCAGCAGGATCTCAACCGCTTGACCGATCTTGTTTACTCCGGTATCGACCAATGCCAAATCCGGCAACCCGTCTCCATTGAAGTCAGCAGAGATGATCTGGTTGGGATGGTCTGTCGCGATCGGAAGGCCAGCTCCAATATCCAAAAACTTGCCCTTTCCTCTTCCCAAGACAACGGAAACGGTGTTGGAGTCGAAATTGGCCGTGATGTAGTCGGTCTTGCGATCGTGATTGAAGTCACCCGTGGCAAGCGCCGTCGCGGTGCGTCCCGAGGGCACACTGGTTGCCGCGCCGAAGTTGCCGGTGCCATCGCCAAACAGAAGGGCGACGTTGCTCAAGCTGCCGTTGGTCACCAGCAAGTCATCCTTGCCATCGGCATTGAAGTCGGCCAAACGCATGGCATTCGCACCCGTGCCAGCATGGAAAATGAGCGCCGCTTGGAAGGTGCCGTCGCCGTTTCCACGCAGCTCGGAGACGTCGCCCCTCGTCAAAGTGCTTACCAGCACATCCAGCTTGTTGTCCCTATTTAAGTCCTGCACCAGAACCTGCTGCGGGGTCTTCTCGGTCGGAATGAATGTGGTAGAACTCACCCCGCCGTTACCATCCCCGAGCAGGATCGCCAGTGTATTTGGGTTGGGTCCCTGGTTTTGTCCCTCTGCCATGCCGGAGTTGGCCACCGCCAAGTCGAGCTTACCGTCACCGTTGAAATCCCCGGCGGCGATTCCATCTGGTCCCATGCCGACCGTGATATTTTTCGCGGCGCCAAACGTCCCGTCTCCATTTCCGAGAAAAATCGAGACCGTGTTGGAACCAAGGTTGGTTACGGCCAGATCGATCTTGCGATCGCCGTTCAAGTCCGCGGCGACGATGCGCTCCGGGGCCGAGCCCGCGGTCAACACCCGGGGGGTGCCCAGGTTCCCCGCACCATCTCCCAGCAGGATGGAGACCCCGCTGGCACTGGTTTCTGCGACATCATTCTTGCCGTCGCCGTTAAAGTCTGCGACCGCCACGTCAACGGGAAATGCGCAGCCGCAATCGAACAGAGCGAACGGATGGAAGCTGCCATCGCGATTGCCCAGCAGCACGCTCACGCCGCTGGTATTGCCATCGTCGAGCACGAGGTCGAGAACGCCATCGCCATTCAGGTCCGCCGTGGCCATGCTGTGTGGGCCGTCTGCGGCGAGATAGTCGCGATGATCGACGAATTTGGGCAGCGTCGACGAGCTGCTCGTGGCTAATGCTTCCCGGGTCGCGGCAAGATCCCCGTCGAGATTGCCGCTCGACTTTGCGACTTCGCGGCTCGCATCTGCAAAAACCGAGGCAAGAAACAAGCTACCGAACGCTGCACATAATACTGCGAATACACTTTTCATTCAATTCTGTTCCTTCCGTTAAATTTCATTTGAGATTCCTTGTCTCCGGCGCGTGTTTCTCGAACCGGTCCTATCTGCTACAGCGGAAATCGCGCTTAAAACCGGCCACCAAATCGCATTTTAGTCCGGTCCCGTGCTGCACAAACCTTTCGAGGGTGCTAGAATTTGCTGTACCGAGCAGGTTGTATGAGCACTCCGCCGCCTTCGCAGCAAGAGGTCACACGATTGCTTGCGGATTGGAGTGGCGGAAACGAAGACGCGCTCGAAAAGCTGATCCCGGTAATTCAACCGGAGTTGCATCGGCTAGCGCATCACTACATGAGTCGAGAACGCCCCGGCCATACGCTGCAAACCACGGCGCTTCTAAACGAGGCGTACTTGCGGTTGGTCGACAATCCCAGGCGCGACTGGCAGAATCGGACCCATTTTATCGCTGCGGCTTCACAGCTGATGCGCCGTATCATGGTTGACCGTGCTCGCGAACGTCGTGCTCTGAAGCGCGGTGGCGACGCGATGAAGGTAAGCCTCGACGAAGCGATGCTAGTCAGCGAGGAGCGCGCCGAGGAATTGCTTGCTCTGGACGAAGCCTTGGAAAAGCTGGCCGCGCAGGATCCGCGAAAAAGTCAGATCGTTGAACTCCGCTACTTTGGCGGGTTGACGACAGAAGAGGCAGCTGCATTCCTGAAGATATCTCATCGAACGGTAAGGCGGGAATGGAGGATGGCCAAGGTCTGGCTTTACTGTGCGCTGAGCGGGGAAGAGCCAGATGAAACATGAGCGCTGGCAAAGGCTTAACGATCTCTTTCAGTCAGCCATCGAACGCGCGCCTGAGGAGCGGCCGGCATTTCTCGAGCAAGCTTGTCAGGGCGATGAGGGATTGCGCCGCGCGGTAGAGCGTTTGATCGCCGCTGATAAGCGCGTAGAGAATTTTATTGAATCGCCTGCCTTCGAGGTTGCTCCGGAATTGCTGACTACGAACAGTCTCGACGCATCGGTGGGAGAATTGATTGGTCATTACCGCGTTGAGTCGCTCATTGGCATCGGCGGAATGGGCGAGGTCTACCTGGCGCGCGACGAGCAACTCGGGCGCAAAGTCGCGCTCAAGTTTCTACCCGCCCGGCTGACGGCGGATGAGACGCAGCTGAGCCGCTTCAAAAGCGAGGCGCGCGCTGCTTCGGCCCTGAATCATCCGAATATTCTAACAGTTTATGAGATCAGCACCGATGGAAATCGGCAATTCATTGCGACGGAGTTCATTGAAGGCGTGACGCTGCGGGCGTCGCTCGCGGACGGGAGAATGAACTTACGGGCAGCGCTGGACATTGCCGTGCAAGTGATTTCAGCGTTAGCGGCCGCACACCAGGCGGGTGTCGTGCACCGGGACATTAAACCAGAGAACATCATGCTCCGGCCCGACGGATACGTGAAGGTGCTCGACTTTGGGATTGCCAAACTAGCTGAGGAGGGCTCGGTATCGGAGGATCATGAGTTAGCGACGACGGCCCTGCTGCCAACGCGGCCAGGCTTAATATTGGGCACGGTGCGCTATATGTCTCCGGAACAGGCGCGCGGCCGGAAAGTGGACGCGCGCTCCGATATCTGGAGCCTTGGTGTGGTTCTCTACGAAATGGTGGGAGGGATCCTGCCCTTCCCAGGCGAGAGGCCCAGCGACTGCATCGCATCCATCCTGACAAAGGAACCACCGCCCTTGTCCGAAATGCTGCCCGATGTTCCGATGAAACTCGAAGCCGTCCTGCAAAGGGCTTTGCGTAAGGAGAGGGAAGAGCGTTACCAGACGACCAGTGAAATGCTCGCGGATCTCCGCAGTCTCACGAACGAACTTGAAGGCTCCGCACCTGCCGGGCGTAGCGCTCGCCAAATAAGGCATTACAAGCGGGGTGTGTTACTAATGTTGGCGCTGGGAATCCTGGCGGGCGCGGTGTTTTTCTACTCTTTTTTCTTCCTCCCTTCGGCGCCATCACCAAGTGAAAAATCCATCGCCGTTTTGCCGTTTGAAAACCTGAGCGAGGAGAAATCGAATGCCTATTTTACGGATGGGATCCAGAACGAAATTCTAACCCGGCTCTCAAAAATCGCGGATCTCAAGGTGATCTCGCGCACGTCAACGCAGCGTTACCAGCACACCTCTCAAAGTCTTTCCGAGATTGCGCGCCAGCTCGGCGTCGCCAATCTCCTGGAAGGCAGCGTCCAGCAAACAAATGATCAGGTACGCGTCAATGTCCAATTGATCAGAGCTGCGAACGATTCACATCTCTGGGCCGAGACTTTCGACCGCAGACTGACCGACATTTTTTCCGTCGAGAGTGAGGTGGCCAAAGCCATCGCCGACCAATTGCGGGCGAAACTTACCCGCCAGGAAGAACAAATTATTACCGCCAGACCAACAGAAAATACTGAAGCTTACGATGCCTACCTTCGTGGCCTGGCATATCTCTCGAGGACGCAATTGACAACCGCCAACACCCTTGGCGCACAGAAATATCTCAGAGAAGCGGTCCGCTTAGACTCGAAGTTTGCTCTGAGCTGGGCGCTGCTGTCATACGTAGATGCGACTGGATATATTACCCAGAGTCTCCAACCAACACTCAACTTACGTGAGGAGGCACGGCAGGCAGCTGAGACTGCAATCGCGTTTCAACCTAACCTTGGAGAGGCGGTATTGGCCAAGGGTCATTATCACTACGCCTGCCTGAAGGATTATGACACTGCGGTGCGTTACTTTGAGCAAGCGCGTCAGTTCCTGCCCAATAGCAGTCAGATTCCTGAATTGCTGGCCTATGTCGCGCGGCGGCGGGGCCGGTGGGACCAGAGCGAGTCCTACTTCAACGAAGCCGAGCGACTCGATCCGCGCAATGTTAACCTACTTACCGAGCACGGGATTTCATATACCATGCTTCGCCGTTTTCCTGAAGCACTGCGAAAGCTCGATCAGGTGCTCAATATCACACCGGACGACCTGGACACCCTTGCACAGAAGGCAGCGATTGCACAAGCGCAGGGTGACCTTCCATGGGCGGCGGCACTCCTGGCTCCTTTGCATCCAAACGCCGATGACGCGGGCCCCATGGAAATACAAGTCTACCAGGCGATCCTGGAGCGGCGCCCGGCTCAAGTCATCCCCCGGCTCAAGGAGTTGCTTATCCAGCCCGATCCGGCGTTGGGTTTTAACATTGGCGAGTTGCGCTTTTGGCTGGGCTGGGCGCAAGAAGTTGCCGGCGATCCCGCCGCCGCGAGAGAAAGCTGGCAGCAGGCCCGTAACGAACTGGAACCGTTCCTCAAAGAACAGCCCGATAATTATCTTCTCATTGGAGACCTCGCGCTGACCAATATGGCCCTGGGTGACAAAGCCGCGGCGCTGGCTCTGTCGGAGCAGGCGATGACCGTCGTCCCGCTCGAGAAAGACGCGGTCAATGCGCCCTTCGCTTTCGACGTTCTCGCCCGGGTGTCGGCGCAGCTGGGAGAGCCGGATCGCGCCATTGCTGCCTTACAGAAACTGTTGTCGATACCATCCGAGGCTGCGCTCGCGCCACGTGTGCCACTCACTCCGGCTCTGCTTCGGCTCGATCCGATGTTCGATCCACTCCGGGGCGATCCCCGTTTCCGGGAATTGGTAAAAGAAACCACCAAACCTCGCTAGGTCGCGCGATTAAACGCTTTCGCCACAGCGACAGTCGATGGACCCGCACCGCCATCGCATTTTCGATTCACGATTTGCGATACCTTGGCCGAATCGGCGTGAAGGCGTGATCGAACACGTAATCAGCCACGCTTCGACCAAGAGCGGCTAAAATAAGTAAACGCCATCGTCGCCTCGTTGGCAGGACACACGATTCCCCGCGCGCGTATGGCCGCATGGCAGAGTCGGATACCTGCTTAATCTGTGCTGAAACCCCGGAGCCTACACGGTCCGGTACCTTTTTGTCATTTAAGGCTTTCCTTCACCCGAAATGGAAAATCTCGGAAGGCGATTTCCCCTGGGACGAGCCCATGAAGACGAGGGATCCGAACCTTTTTGGCATGGCCAACGAATGATTGAGGCTTCCCAATTACGGCGAAGGCGCCAGGGCGCACGACGGCGGCCGCTTCTCGAGACACCTTGTCGGTGAAGTTGTGGCGCACAGTGCCGCGCTTCGTTGGCCGGACCTGTATGTGCGTCATTACCGGTTTCCAGCGGTGGTGGATCGCTTCCTGCCGTAACAATCTATGGGGAGCGACTCCGACTAGTCACTGGTTGAATAAGTGAGAATGTGTGGCCTGCCGATGCAGACCGCCCCGTTACCAAGCAACGAGACAGAGCGCGTGCAAGCGCTTCATTCACTCGAGTTGAACGATCGCTCAGAGGATCGGTTTGACCGCGTCACGCGACTCGCGGCCGAGATTTTCAAGGCACCGATCGCGTTCGTCTCTTTTATCGAGAGAGATCGGCAATGGTTCAAATCCAGGATCGGGCTCCCGATCGTGGAGACTCCGCGCGATGTCTCATTTTGCGCCCACGCCATTCTCGATGATGAGACAATGGTTATCCCAGACACGCTGCGCGACCCTCGCTTTGCCGATAATCCCCTGGTGACAGGCAGTCCCTTCGTGCGCTCTTACATGGGACACCCGCTGCGGGCTCCGGACGGAGAGAAGATCGGGACGCTCTGCATCGCGGACCATGAACCACGAAATTTCACGCCCGAGCTTACGGGTATGCTGCGCCGGCTGGCAGCACTGGTGGAGCAGGAATTGCGGATGGGCAATCTCATTGCCGCCCAAGGCCGGTTGCTCGTCACGCAAGAGGCGCTCTTGAAAACTCAGCAGCGACTTCACGAGGAGTTGGCGGCGGCGGCGAACTACGTCCTCTCGTTGATCCCTCCGCCGCTTGCCGAGCCGGTGATAATCGACTGGCGTTTTCTGCCTTCGGAGGAATTGGGCGGCGATTGCCTTGGCTATCATTTTTTGGGCGAGAACAAGATAGCGGTCTATGTCCTGGATATTTGTGGGCACGGGGTCGGGGCGGCCCTGCTTTCGGTCGTGCTGCTCAACCTGCTACGCTCGCGCTCATTACAGGGCGTCGATTTCTCGGATCCCGCGGCGGTGCTGACGGCGCTCAATCGCGAATTCCCGGTTAGCCGCCACGGCAGGTTCCTTACAATCTGGTATGGTGTACTCGATCTCGACGCGCCAGAGCTAACCTTCAGCACAGCGGGGCATCCGCCGGCGGTGTTAATTGGCAGCAAAGGTGAGACGGGTTTGCTCTCGACCAACGGCATCGCAACGGGATGCATGGTGAACGCGGTCTACGAGAACGCGCGCCGTCCGCTCCGGACGGGTGATACCCTCTTCATTTATAGCGATGGCGCCTACGAATTGCGCCGCGAGGGACGCATAACGGTATCGTTCGACGATCTCGCCGTGCTTTTCGAGCGCGCTACTCATGGCGTGAATCCGTTAGACCAAATTCTGACGGAGCTGAGACGCCGAGGCGAATCTGAGCGTTTCGTGGACGACGTTTCGCTCTTGGCAATCAAGCTACACTGACGCGTTGCCAACTGGCGACCGAAACCAAGGCCGAGAATAGGAAATCTGCGGCTCACGCTCGGAAAACGATGCATGATAGAAGGAAAGTGATTGTCGGAAACACGACGAACCGCCAGAAAAAGAGAGAAACGCGCTCGGGATTTAAATTTGGGCACTAACAGAAAAAGAGCATAATCAAACGCAATCCTAAGGCTACCTGCTCTCGTCCCTCCAAGAATAAAGCTTGACGCGCTGATATGTTACTCGTAAGGATATCGTTGGTTACGTCGTTCGACGTTTCATCGCATCTTTAGTCCGGGCTAAGCTTACCCATAAGACTAGATCTTCGCTGGGACACCGCATTACGCGATTTCAAAGCCCAACTGGAGCGGTCAGACCGCATCTCATCATGCGCCTCGTGAAGATCCTTCTGGGTTTTGTGGACCCAAACTTAGCGGAAACCAACGAACAGGACGACTTTATTATCTCAAACATTAGCCCCGCTACATCTGCGACGGATCTCGCCTCTAATCCCAAATCCTTCTTTAATTGCCCAGACTTGCACGGGGGTGTTTCCGGCCTGCCTGGGGGCAAATTTCGATCTCGGGAAACTCAACTTCTTGGCGGTAGCAAATACAGAGCGCTGCAACGGTTCAAGCGCCCGCGAGCTGCAAATATTCACGAGGAGAAGCGCTTCTCAGCCGCCATCGACAATTTAGAGGGGACTAAGAAATTGATCTTGGCGGCGATACGTGTCTGGGAGCTGAAGCGGGGCATCCACGCTTAGTCCGGAGTACCGTCATCAACGGTTACTAACGAAGCTAAAACCTTCACTCACCATCCGCTGTTGACGGCCCGCGTTGCGGCGGCGCTACGCCCTCCGCCAGACGGACGCAGGAATTGCGGCGGCACTGACTGATCATAAGAGAAGCAGCGTCAAGCGCGCCTTTATCGCATTCGAATGCCCCGGTCACCCACAATGTTAACGTAGGCTTTTAGGGCAACGGAGGGATTATCCTTCTTCCAGGCGATGCAGGACTCAGTCTTGACCGAGGGTTGTAGTTCGCGAAAGACGACGTTGTCGTGAGGAAGTCTCTTCACTTGTTCCGGTAGCAACGCGACACCCAGACCGGCCGCGACCGCCTGTAGAACAGCCCGCTCGATATTGGCGTCCTGCAGCACTTTGGGACTAAAGCCGACTTTGCGACAGGTTTGCGTAAGCCAGCGTCTATAACCCGGATAGCTCTGCTCTGACATTCCGATGAAAAAGATCGGCTTGAGTTCTCGAAGACGGACGACTGATTTTTTCGCCAGTGAATTTTTTCTGGGAACAGCCACCAGTGTTTTATAGGCCGCAATGGATCGGAACTGCAGCCCGCGCTCCTCGATGGGCTCGCGCAACCCGACGAATCCCAGATCGAGTTTGCTCTCATCCAGAGCACGAAATTGATCGCCGCAGCTCATGTCGAAGAGATTGATCGGGACGTTCGGGAAAGAGCGCTGAAAAGAGGCGAGAGTGACCGGCAGCAGATCGTAAAAGAGGTTCGCGACATAGCCGATGTTAAGCGCTGGGAATTCGTGCCGGCTCGCGCTGCGGACAGATTCCACAATCTCCTCGCTGAGGTCGAGAACGCGCCTTGCATCGACCAGGAAGGACGCGCCCTCACGCGTCAATGTGACACGTTGCTTCGTGCGATCGAGCAGGCGCACGCCAAGCTCCTCCTCGAGATGGTTGATCTGCCGGGTGAGTGACGGTTGGGCAAGGTGCAATTTTTGAGCCCCTTTGGTGAAGCTGAGAGCTTCGCCGACTGCGACGAAATAACGGAGGTGACGAAGCTCCATGACCGGTGAGGCAATGATAGCCCGTGACGGGCCGAAGTAGCAATCCCAATCCTGTCGCGGGCGCTCGTTACACGTCGAACACCCCGCACCCTCGCCAGGCTCAAATAGCCGCAAGCTATGAGATGTGAAGCAACAAGGTATTAGCCGATTTCGCCTCCAAGAGTAGTCAACGGTGTGAAAAACACCTTTTTCTCGCCGCTCGCTCGGACGGTCACGTTCAAGAAAGACGCGCGACGCTGGGATTACTTTTCTTGGCGCGGGTGCTTCAGTTTGCCGGGATCGCGTCCGACCGCCCCAGTCAGTCCGCCCGTGCAGCGCCGTTCCGCCCAATTCCATCATGAATCGTAAAGCTTCCATCATCTGGAACGGCTCATTGCGCGAAGGCAACGGAACGATGACGACGAACAGCGGAGTTCTGTCCGGGACCCAATACTCCTTTCGTACTCGCTTCGCCGAAGGCGTCGGAACCAACCCGGACGAGCTGGTTGCCGCCTCGTTAGGCGGTTGTTTTTCGATGGCGCTCTCCAATGAGCTCGGCCTTTCCGGATTTCACCCGGAGCGCATCGAAACGACAGCGACCGCGATCCTCGAAGATTTGGCCGCGGGCTGGACGATTACCCGGATTCAACTCGATGTGCACGCGACCGTGCCGGATGTCTCGCAGTCGGCTTTCATGGATGCCGCCCTCCTTGCCAAAACAAACTGTCCCATCGCCCGACTGCTCAACACGACGATCAGCATGACGGCGAGCCTCAATTGATGAAGACCCAGCGCGAATCAGAGTTGAGAACGTCGACTCATGCCGGCGGCCGGGGGAATTCTCTCGCTCTTGCTCTCGAGGTCTCAGAGCTGCGCTATCGTCGCCTTTTTGAAACGGCGCAGGACGGCATCCTGATTCTCGACGCAGACACCGGAAAAATCATCGATGTAAATCCATTTCTTCTCGACCTGCTCGATTATCCCTTCGAGAGCATGATCGGGCGGCGACTCTGGGAGATCGGCCAGTTCAAGGACGTCGCTGCGAATCGGACCGCTTTCGAAACCCTCCAGACGAACGAATACATACGTTACGAAAATCTTCCCCTCCGCACCAAAGCGGGCCGAGAAATTCAGGTCGAGTTTGTCAGCAACGCTTACTTCGTCGGGTCTGAGAAAGTGATCCAGTGTAACATCCGCGATATCAGCGCGCGGGCGAATGCGACCCGGGCTTTCGTGAGTCGCGTCGCTGCCTTTGAGCTCTTGTCGAAATCGAAACACGACGTGCTCGATACGCTCTCGCACGAGTTGCGCACTCCGCTCACGGCAATTTCCTGCGCGGCCGATTTGCTGAGTCTCAATCAGGAAGCGAAGCACGCCCTGGCGGGGAAGGATGTAGTGACCGAGGTAGATAGTGCGGCCCTCGCGGTCATCCGACGCAACGCGCGGTCTCTAGTGGGACTGATCGACAAGTTGCTCGATCTCACTCACATCACGAAGGGAAGTGTGCGACTGAAGTTGGAGAGAGTTGACCTGCATGAAGTGATTCGTGTCGCCGTCATAAATCTCGAGAACCACCAAGAACCAAAAGCGATCTTGCTCAAGCTGCAATTGAACGCTCCGCACCGCCACATCCGTGCGGACGCGGACAAGCTGGAACAAGTTCTGTCGAACGTGATCGGCAATGCCGTGAAATTCACATCGGTTGGCGGGACGGTCTCGATCGTCACTTCCAACGATGACAGCGACGACCTCATCGTCGAGGTCATCGATACCGGAATTGGCATTTCTCCGGAGGCCCTGGAGCGAATATTTTCGCCCTTCGAACGAGCAGATCCCACCATCCATGCACGTTTCGGAGGCCTCGGCCTTGGACTTTCCATAGCGCGTGGCCTAATCGAGGCGCACGGTGCCACTTTGGAAGCCACGAGCGATGGACCGGGCAAAGGAGCGAAATTCGTCGCTCGCTTCCGCGGGGACGATTCGTCTGAGGCCCCAGAGGCGAAAAACTGCGGCCTGCCATGACAAAAAATGGCTGCCAAATTGCTGCGGAAGATAAGTCCGCAAATCATTATCGATACGACGACACACAGCGTCCAATCGCTGACCAGGTTATCGTACCTCTTCGAACCTCGGTCGGAGAATTTGTCTTCCAGCCAACACAGTCTGGTTGCTACCTGGAGATTATTGTTGGCCACATCCGTCGAAAACTGAGCCATTACACGACCAGCGAAGAGGCCGTCCACGCCCTAAAAGATCGCCGGACAGGATTCCGCGCATGGGATGCTCTGAGGGGAAAAACCGCAGTCACACAGGCCAACATTCTGAAGCTCTGGGCAAAGAACACACAGACCAATTGAACAATAGCATATTTATCGACGAGCAAGTGGATACCATGCGCTCGCGGCCAACGACAACGCCTCCGGAGCGGATGTTTTTTCGCTTGCCGCTGGACCGCATCAATTGGGTAACCAGTTCCTTTCTCATCGGGACGCTGGTTCTTACCTTGACCGCCGTCCCGCTCTACCTCTGGCTTTTTGGCCTGGACTGGTTCCAGGTCGCACTCTTCTTTGCGATGCTGCTCGTCTGCGGATTTAGCGTCACTCTGGGCTACCATCGGCTCTTCTCACACAAAACCTTTCGGGCGAGTTGGCCGATCCGGCTGTTCACGCTCGTCTTCGGCGCCGGCGCGTTTGAGAATTCCGTCCTCATGTGGGCGAGCGAGCACCGGCGTCACCATAAGCATGTCGATCACGACGAGGATCCTTACTGTATTGCGAAAGGCTTTTTCTTCGCGCACATCGGATGGCTGCTTTTCAAGCTGCAACCGGAGGAGCCCTACGACAATGTGCCGGACCTGAAGAAAGACAAGCTTGTCTGCTGGCAAGATCGCCATGTGCAATCGATCGCAGTCCTGGTCAGCTTCATCTTCCCGGCGACTCTCGGTTTTATCTGGAATGGATGGAACGGCGCTCTCGGTGCCTTTCTCCTCGCGGGCGTCGCCCGCATCGTCATCCTGCAGCACTGCACTTTCCTGATCAACAGCGCCTGTCACACCATAGGAAAGCAGCCCTACTCCACGAAGTGCAGCGCTCGCGACTCGCTCTTCCTCGCGCTTTTCACTTTCGGCGAAGGTTACCATAACTACCACCACGAGTTTCAAAATGACTACCGCAACGGGGTAAAACCCTGGCAGATGGACCCGACCAAATGGGTTATCTGGACGCTGGCGAAGTTAAGGCTGGTGCGGGACCTGCGCCGTGTTCCTGCCGATAGGATTACGACTGCCGAGCGGGCAATAACTCTCGCGGCCGCCCGGGCCGGTCGCTGATACACCTCTCAACGGAGAATGATGCGGAAATGATCCTTTGACCCGGCATATAGATCCAATGCCGGAGCGCGTGAGTATACCTCGCTATTGCGTCAGCTTCTGCGATGGGTAGACATGTCCTTGGAATCCTGCCCAACCTGTGGCTATGCACTTTCCACGATCGGAAATCATTGCCGTCACTGCCCTCCCGCATTCATGGCGTCGTCGGGCAAGCCTTTTGATGCAAAGCACCTCTCTCAAATTATCGTGGCGCTTACGATGCTCAGCGCTTTTGTCTACCTGATGCTGTTCCGCTAGCGCATAGGTTGGAAATGAATATGGCTAAGCTTAGGGGATTGCGCTCCCGCGCTATCCGGGTTTGCCGCCTTCTGTAGATCTCAGA
>Ga0157374_10003500_pt1 | contig 13203 bp, 13 predicted proteins | sample M25metaG_FD_115308 | JGI IMG/M metagenome (GOLD analysis project Ga0157374, IMG submission 115308) | Miscanthus rhizosphere microbial communities from Kellogg Biological Station, Michigan, USA - M2-5 metaG | ecosystem: Host-associated > Plants > Roots > Rhizosphere > Soil | place: USA: Michigan...
CGTGCTGCGAAGACCAGACGAACATGGCTTCAAACCTCCCTAAAGACGTGAAAGAACGATTCGCAGGCAATAATACAATAAATAAAGTAATTACGCTAGTCATACTACTAATATTCATTTTGCAAGCCAAACATAAGCGTTTACAATACGGGTATGCCAATTACGCTCCAACAAGTACGAAAAAACTGTGCCCAAGCGCGTGCGCGCATGGACCAAGCCCGGGCTGAACACTGGGCGTTTGGTGCCTTTAACCTCGACGACCAAGCGACTTTAATTGCAGTTGCGCTTGCGGCAAAAGCTAAGAATGCCCCCGTGCTGGTAGAAGTCAGCGCCGGTGAAGTCAAAGACATCGGCATAGACAACGTGCGTGATTTGGTAGACAACGCCAAGCGAACATTTGGAGTCGAGATGTATATCAACCTCGACCACTCACCGTCTGTTGCTGAAGCGAAGGCTGGAATTGATGCCGGTTACGAATTTATTCACATCGACCTCTCTCAGGCGAAAAAAGATGCAACCGAAGAAGAAATCATTGAAGCCACCAAAGAGATAGTGGAATATGCCAAGTTCACCGGTGCGCTCGTGGAAAGCGAACCACACTATTTTGGCGGATCCAGCAACCTGCACACCGAAAAAATTGATTACGAAGAGATCAAAAAGACTTTCAGCACGCCTGAGGGATCCCTCGATTTTGTGGTGCGTACCGGCATCGACACCTTCGCGGCAGCAGTCGGAAATCTCCACGGAAAATATCCGGTGCCAAAGAAACTCGATTTAGAACTCTTGCAAAGGATTCGAGACGTACTTCCTTGTAACATAAGCTTGCACGGCGGGTCTGGAACGCCAGCTCATTACTTTGAAAGTGCAGTGAAGATTGGTGTGACGAAGATTAACATTAACAGCGACATGCGAATTGCTTACCACGACACATTGCTCAAGACGCTCAAGGAAAACTCCAGTGAATATTCGGTATCTAAGCTGGTTAACAAAGATGTCGTGCCTGCAGTCCAAAAAGTTGTAGAAGAAAAACTTGATTCGTTCAACTCTTCCGGCAAAGCGGTAGTATAATTCCTGTATGGGATTTTTGGATAATCTAATCAAAGCAGTGGAATCGGGTGAACTTGAAAAGCGCCTGGAAAACGTTGCTGATCGTATTGAAAATATGTCCGAAAAAGTGACTGAAAAAGTCGAAAAGGTTGCCGACGTACCTAAAAAAGTCATTGACCCAGAGGCGGCAAGCCAGGAATAGTCGCTTGTAATACGCTCTTTCATATGCAAAAATAAACTTAAGCAAAATAACTTTCAAACAACAGGGTGGGAAAATGGCCAAAAAACTAGATGTATTGAGTGTCGGAGACATCGTAACCGACGCGTTTATTAAGCTGCTTGATGACGAAGCATGGACGTACACCGACGATAGCGGTACCGATGTGCTAGCTATGAAGTTCGGTACCAAACTTCCGTTTGAGGACGCCGAGGTTATCCAAGCGGTAGGAAATGCCAGTAATGCTGCGGTGGCATTTGCTCGAATAGGTCTGGAAAGCGGTTTCGCCACGAATGTTGGAGATGACCAAGAAGGCCGTGGCATGATAGAAGCCCTTCACAAAGAGGATGTCCGTACAAACCTGGTGCGCGTAAACCATGGTAAAAAGAGCAACTACCACTACGTGCTGCGCTACAAGAGTGAGCGCACTATCCTCATCAAACACGAAGAATATGACTACCAGTGGCCGCACCTGCATCCCAACGAAGTGCCTAGGTGGGTATATTTTAGCTCCATAAGCGAACACGCCATCCCATACCACGACCAAGTGAGCGACTGGCTCGACCGTAACCCAGACGTTAAATTAGCTTTTCAGCCCGGTACGTTCCAAATGGAAGCCGGCGTTGAACGCTTGAAACGAATATATGAGCGCAGCGATGTACTGGTGCTCAACCGTGAAGAAGCTGTGACTGTTGGCGGAGGAAACCATGAAGATCTGCACGATCTTATCAATAAATTGCACAAGCTAGGACCAAAGATTGTAGTAATTACAGACGGACCAGATGGCGCATATGCAAGTGACGGTAAAAACGCATGGAAGATGCCGCTTTACCCAGACCCAGCCCCACCAGTAGATCGAACCGGTGCAGGGGACTCATTCGCCAGCACGTTCGTAGCCGCACTCGCTAAAGGTCACGACATTGAAAGCGCACTGCAACTTGCACCAATTAACTCTATGAGCGTGTGCCAAAAAGTTGGCGCGCAAGCGGGCTTACTCAGCGAAAAAGAGCTTGAGGGATGGCTCGCAAAAGCTCCCGACTGGTACCACGCTGAAAAATTCTAGCAGTGTAGAATTATTAACAACGGAAGTGGCCAAATGAGGCCACTTTTTGCTACCAACCACTTCACGCTTGTGGTAATCTGGTAGTACATATGTCGAGGGTTCTTGCACAACTTATGGGCGCGGCCGAGCCGACGTTCCGAACCCAACTGCTACGGCTTGAACAAGCCGCCGGGCTACCCGGTGCCGATATTCGGCTAATGATGGAAATCGTCAACGAAACCCGCTCTAAAATCCGTGAGCTGGGCCTGGACCCGTACGATACTACAGGCAAAGAGCTTTTTAGGGCTTTACAGGGCAGGCTGCTCAAAGACGAAGTACAGGTGCGCGCTAATTTGAACATCCGTGCAGACAACTCGCCCGAAGCGGTGCTCGAGGCAGTACGCAGCCGCCTAGAGAACTTACAGGTACCTACCCAGACCTTCGTGGTCAAACAGTCGGTTTTGCGCACTATGCTCAAGAAACTACAGCCGAAGGCCACAATGAAAAAACTCGGCTACCGGTCTCTGGACAGCATGATAAAGCACGAGCCAGCCGCGCAACTGCTTGCCGCAAGTATCATGCTGGAATCAAACGACTGGCAGCGCAGGCGCATCGCAGCCTACAAAAAGCTGAAAAGTCGCGATTTTGAAGTTAAAAAAGCCAGCTTTATTATGCCAAAAACCAAAAACTGGCCGAGTGTGTCAGCCGAATACGTCGCCAAAACCAAGCACAATATTCTGACAGTACCAGAGCTTGGTGCTGTAGTTATCTTGCCTATAGAACACGATCTGCCAGGTCTGGCCATAACAACTGTGCTGTTGAGTGTAGACAGCGTAAATAATATGCGCTCGCTCGGCTCGTACCTAAAACTCCAGCAAGTGCGACCCGATTATGGCGAAGTGTTTACGGCTGCACTAGAACATGAGCCAATCGCTGCGTCCGAGCTTGCCGGTCAGCCCTTACCATGGAAAATGGTGCAGTGGTTTTATGGGCGTGGCCACCTAGATTTCTACCCTGAAGCATTTGAGCCGCACATTCAGGCAGATGACCTTAGCTGGCACAGCGCCGAAGATATCTTGGCTCTGTTGCACCCTGCCCTTGAATTTTGGCAAGGGAACCAGCTGCTGGCGCTCGTGGACGGCAAGCACACCATTTCGCTCAACATGCTCGATGTAGCATTAAGCGTTTGCAACGGCCTCAGCTACAGCCAGCGGATTGTGCAGCATATGCGCGAAAACCTTGGACGCGAGCTTCTGGCAAGGTATCTGCACCAAGACAACTTGCAGGCCATGCTACTCGGCCAGCTCGACGCACAGCTTGCACCTGAACTTGCTTTCGAAGTCTAGTACATTGTCATCCTGAACTTGTTTCAGGATCCATACATATTCACTAAACGTTTACTTTGAGCCACCGCATGGATTCCGAAACAAGTTCGGAATGACAAAGAAATAGTTTAGCAAGGGGGGTCGGATTCCGGTTCTGGCTCGGGTGCGGACGCTTCGTCCCTGTTCCCAAGGAATGCGTTTACCGTATCGCGGTGATGTTCGATTATCGCTTTAATAACATGTATGTCTTCGGTGATGGTATATAATTCTTCGTCGCCCGGGCTGATGGTGTGCTCACCCTCAAGCAAGTACGTTTTTATGAACCGGTCGAGCGCTGTCCAGAATTCGCTTCCTACCAAGATTATCGGGGCAATCGGCATTTTCTTGGTCTGCATAAGCGTGATGATTTCGAACAACTCGTCGAGTGTGCCATAGCCGCCTGGGAAATAAATGTACGCGTCGGCGCCGTACGCCAGGATGACTTTGCGTGTGAAGAAATAGCGGAAGCTCATTTCCTCGGTCGTATACGGATTAGGCCTCTGTTCGTGAGGGAGCTGTATGTTGAGGCCTATTGCTTGGCCGCCCGCTTCGGAAGCGCCACGGTCGCCGGCTTCCATCACGCCGCCACCGCCGCCAGTGACTATAGTGAAGCCTTCTTCAATGAGTGCGGCTGCGATTTCCTCAGCCTTAATGTAGAACGGATGATCTTCTTTGAACCGGGCAGAACCGAAGAACGAAACGGTGTAATTGTATTTGCCTATCAGCTCGAAACCATCGGCGAATTCTTTATCTATACGCGTTATGCGTTCAGAGACTTCTTTGAGCAGCTCATTTTTTATTACGTCTCGGCTGGGGGACTGTTTCGGTTCGTCGCTGAGATCCATAGTTAACCTAAGTATACCAAAAGCAGAATGAGTGTCATCTTGAAGTTGTTTCGGTATCAATATGGCAGTACCATGCAAACGTATTCGGGTAACGTATGGATCCTGAAACAAGTTCAGGATGACGAGCGCCAGACCCCCCTTGTGCTTTCCTTTTTACGCCCTATAATTTTTAAGCAGAACGTAAGCAAAAGGATGGGCATTCATGAAAATCCGCACAAATAGCCAGGGTTTCTCCGCAGTTGAGGCCCTGCTGATTCTCGTCATTATCAGCCTAGTCGGCTTTGTAGGTTGGTTTGTGTACCACAGCCAAAAATCTGTCGACAAAACATACAGCAACGCCGCAAATGACAGTGCCCAGAAAGTTACTGCCATCAAAACGTTCGCGGATTGCAAAAAAGCCGCTGGCAGCAAAATCCTCACAACCTACCCCGAACAATGCGTATCCAAATTCGGCAAAACCTTCACCGACACTACCCAAACAACGAATCAACAGACTAGTCAAAAATACCTCATCATCACTGAGTGGGGGGTTCGATTCCCATTCAATAGTAGTGATACATTGACCTATCATTTTACCGGTAATGATAAAGGGACTATAGAGGTAGTTTCTGCGCAGTTAGCCGCAAAATATCCAGGATGCGAAAAATTTGGTGCTGGAATGATCTCTTGAGGAGCAGCAAATGACTCTTATGGACCAGGGCTAACTTTTGCAGGTGCATCTTCAAAGGACTCAGCCAGCTTCGGTAGGCTAAACGGTGAATATTATGCATTTATTCATGATCAAGCAGCATGCGCCACGAAAGCGACCCAAGAATCTTCGCAAGCAGAAAATACAGCAAATACCTTTACATGGTCACTTATGGCGAACGTTGAAGCTATCAAATAGTCTTCTCAGAAGCTTGCTACAATATAGAGATGGCTAATTTTGAGCTACGAAGTGAGTATGAACCGATGGGAGACCAGCCGGCGGCTATTAAGCAGCTGACGGGTGGCTTAAACGCCGGGACGAAAGAGCAGACGCTGCTGGGTGTGACTGGCTCTGGCAAGACGTTTACCATGGCCAATCTGGTGCAGAACTACCAGAAGCCTACGCTCGTGCTCAGCCACAACAAGACGCTCGCTGCGCAGCTGTATGCCGAGTTCAAAAACTTTTTCCCGAACAACGCCGTCCACTATTTCGTGAGCTACTTCGACTACTACCAGCCAGAAGCGTATATTGCCCGCAGCGACACCTACATCGAAAAAGATAGTGCTATAAACGAAGAAATCGACCGGTTGCGCCACGCTGCCACCGACAGCCTGTTGACGCGCTCGGACGTGCTCATTGTGGCTAGTGTGAGCTGCATATATGGCATCGGCGCTGTAGATGACTACAATGGCCTCAGTATCGACGTGAAAAAAGGCGAAAGATTGGTCCGTGATAGATTCCTGCGCCTCTTGACGGATATCCAGTACCAACGCAACGACATAGATTTCCACCGCAGCACATTTCGTGTCCGTGGTGACGTCGTGGATGTCTACCCTGCCGGTGAAGAACTTGCATATCGCATAGATTTCTTCGGCGACGAAGTCGACCGTATAACCAAAATCGACCCGCTCACCGGTGAGATTCTCGCCAACTTGGATGAGTATAAAATCTTCCCTGGCTCTCACTATGTAACCCCGCAGGCTAAGCTCAAGGTTGCACTTGGCCAGATAGAGCGTGAGCTAGAGCAGCGCACGGCTCAGTTCAAAAAAGAAAATAAGCTGGTGGAGGCTCAGAGGCTGGAACAGAGAACAAAATTTGACTTAGAAATGCTCGAGCAAACCGGTTTCGTGAAGGGGATAGAGAACTACAGCCGATATCTAACAAACCGCGAAGAAGGCGAACAGCCCGCCACACTGCTCGATTATTTCCCCGATGATTTCCTACTTCTGGTAGACGAAAGCCACATGAGCATCCCACAAGTGCGTGGCATGTACAACGGCGACCGAGCCCGCAAAGAGGTGTTGGTGGAGCACGGCTTCCGACTTCCGTCGGCGTTGGACAATCGGCCTTTAACTTTTACGGAATTCGAACGCCACGTGAACCAGGTAGTGTATGTAAGTGCAACCCCCGCCCAATATGAACTCAGCCGCAGCCCCGAGCCCGCCCAGCAGGTCATCCGCCCGACCGGCTTGCTTGACCCACCCATAGAGGTACGACCCATAGAGGGCCAGATAGACGACCTGATTTCCGAAATAAAAGCGACGATTGATAAGCGCCAGCGCGTGCTCGTCACTACGTTGACGAAGCGAATGAGTGAGGACTTGACCGAGTACCTGCAAGAACTCAACATGAAAGTCGCCTATCTGCATAGCGATGTTGACACGCTAGACCGTACGGATATTCTTAGAGACTTACGTCTGGGAGTCTACGATGTTTTGGTAGGAATCAACCTTCTACGCGAGGGCTTAGACCTACCGGAAGTAAGTCTGGTGGCTATCTTAGACGCAGACAAAGAAGGATTCCTTCGCAGTGAACAGGCGCTCATCCAGACTGTCGGCCGTGCCGCCCGTCACGTCGAAGGCCACGTAATAATGTACGCCGACCGTGTGACTGACAGCATGAAGCGCACCATGGACGAAACAAACCGGCGCCGCAAAATTCAGGAAGACTACAACACCGAGCACGGCATTACACCCACTGGCATCAACCGGGCAGTCGAAGCCAGTATGAAAACCGAAGAAATGCTCGGTGAAGAAGCCAAACGCGCCAAACTCGACCTCAAGAAAATACCGAAAGACGAATACGGCAGTCTGCTCAAAGACCTCAGTGCGCAGATGGAACTTGCCGCGGCAAATCTCCAGTTCGAACAAGCCGCCGAACTCCGCGATCTCATCGCCCAAATCAAAGCCGAGCAATAAAATACTAGTTCGCGCAACTACATTGTCATGTTATAATATTCATTAATTATGGGACATAGACGAGACAAGCACCGGGGCGCTCGAAAAGGCATCTCAAGAAATTTTAGAGATCTGGCGGAACAATTACATGCTGCTTATGCAGCGGCGCGCCCAGATGAACAGACTAACGTGGGTGAATCAGACAGTGCAGAATTAGAAAGTACTGATTTTGTTCCAGAATCTTTTCGTGCTGTACCCGGCCGTCGTATAACGACTGACCTTAAAGCGTTACAACCAATTATTTTAAGCGCGCTTCAAGCAGAAGAAAACGACTTGACGGTCATCGGAAACCCCAACCAAAACGAACTGGCATATATTGACCGCAAAACACTCTACCCAAATGGTACCCTAACGTCGCCAACTGCCGAGACCATAGTCGATCTGGCCAGAGCTCGAACTCCCGAACCAATTCGCTCGCAGCTGCGGTACCCACTAGAAGTGCCTACTCGCAATTTTTTGTTTGTGCCCAAAGAGCGTACCAGAGGACTGGGTCAAATTGGCGGCGTCGTAAGTTTGATGCTAAAGGGTGAGGAGCTAGCAACTGAGCGAAGGGAGATACGCGAGGCGGCTGGTTTAGATGAGGGCAGAACTAGAATGAATAGGGTGCACTTGGCGACCGTCGCAGGCGATGCTAGCTTACTCAGCAGCCTAGAATTCCAGATCGGTTTTGAACGCAGGATGCTAGATGAATATGTTCCTGATTCTATTATGACCGAAGAATTCGGCCTATTACATCCTGGCGAAAATTGATAAATCCTGGTCTTGGAAATTCTTAACGGTTGGCATTCATTATAAACATGCATTATCCCGATTTTTCTTTGTACCGCTCATGATTTAGCGGTACAATTAAACCTGAGATTTAAGAGAGAAATGAGTGGATCAAAGTAGTTCTCAGACCATTGCGACGTTTACGGGCACATTGCTACGGCGTGAGCGCAACGCCGAACGCAAGCTTGTGCAGCTAGTTTTCCGCGAAGGCGAGCAAGATTGGCTGTGCATTTCGAATAAACTTGCCGACGCTAAGCTTGCCCTCGGAAAAGAGTATCGGATAGAGGGCATATTTAAACAAATCGGCGACCGGCCATTTATACACGAGCCGAACATCTCGCTCGTAAAACAGCGTTCGATAGCAGTGATAATAGGTCTCGGCATTGGATTTGTTTTGTTCCTGACCGGTGGTTCTGTTGCGGCATACACCATGTTGTCAAAGCATAATCTGCCAGCTGCGCAAAACACTACATCCGATGCCTCTCAATCTACCAGCATTCAAACAGGTGATAATTCTCCGGCGGAAACACCGGCAGATACCACTCCATCACCCACGGCATCTACTCCAACTCCATCGCCTGCAACCACAACCACCACAAAAAAGAAAACGACGCCAAGTACTACTACACCGCCCGTTAACAATCCAGTGGTAGTGCCACCTACTCCTGACTGTGATGCTCCACAGGCAACCCCATTCCAGACCAATACTGTCTACGATCCAAATCAGACGGACGGTACTGTAACTCAGCAAGGCGTCGAAGGTTCGCAGCAGACTTGTTACCCGAATGGGCGGAGCCAGCCAGGCCAGACCACTGTGACGCAACAGCCAACAGATCAAATAGTTACTACTACAACCAACCCAAATCCATAGTTATCAAACAGCAATAGCTGATTCCGACTTGTTCATTTCTGTCAGAATGTGGTGAACCATACGTGCAACAGGGACAGGGTCGACATGAACGGCCAAATGCCCGCCATCTATATAGTGAGCGTGAGTATCTCGCAAAGGTTCGGGGAAATACGAACTTCTTAGACCCCAAAGGGTTTCAATTTTGGCGCCAGATGCCAGCAAGGCCTCATACGTGTCGCGAGCATCAACACGACTTACCGCTAATGTTGTTCGACCGAACCAAACAGGATCTAGTGCCGCTTGGCCAATCACATTTGGCAAAGATTGCGGTTTTCGAACTAATGCAGGTAAGACCTCATGCCCTAGCAGACGGAGGACTCCATTGGCCATCTCTGGTGTCGTGTGGCCAGTAAGGCCCACTGAATCGAGCAGCAATGTATTTCTGATAACAGTCGGGTGCATCATTGCATGAGCAAGCGATACGGCACCATCGGTTGAGTGGCCGACCTGATCAAAAACATCAACGCCATAACGCGAGCGAAGATCCATTGCAACCGTTTGTTTCCTAAGTGAACGTACCGCTAGCACTTCATGTGATGGGTGCAACGAAGATTCGCCGGGGTGCTTATGCGATTCATGCACAACAACGACGTGTCCAAGCCCGGCAAGAGCATCTGCAAAGCCTCGATAATTCTGGATAGTCGCACCATGCCCAGTGCCGACGAGTATCGGTGTATCATCGGGAATATTTCCGTCAATTGGCGAAGTAACGGTGTAACTAACCGCGTGTTTGCCGTCAGTTACTTCTGGGACGTGAGATACCGGCACAAGATCGCGTTCATCAAAACCCAAGTGCAGAGGGTGCACGTCGGCAAAGTGCTCAGGAAATATTTCTGAGGCACCAAGCGAAGGTGAACCAGGTAATGCCATAATGTATATAAAGTTATCGAGCGCTATCGCTTAAAATAATCGTAAGACTGAGTGACAAAAATGTAAAGAAATCTACAAAAAACCTGTAAGATTTCTAACAGTATTATACCTCTTAAGGACAAATATGTCAATGTAGCACCTCTGGTTGCGCCTTGCTATACTAGTAGGAATGGCAAAACTCACTAGAGACGATGTGTTGCATTTGGCTGCGCTTGCGCGGATACAGCTCAGCGATGATGAGGTTGATGAATTCAGCGATGAGCTGAGTGAAATTTTGCAGTACGTCGAGATGCTTTCAAATGTCGATGTAACAGGGCTGGAGCCGACCAATCAGGTCACTGGACTTACTAACGTTATGCGCAATGACACTGTTAAGGATTACGGCTACAAGCCGGCTGATTTGCTTGAGAACGTGCCGGCGGTGCAAGACAACCAGATAAAAGTGAAGAGGATGATTGGGTAATGGCTGACTGGGAACCAGTTGCCGCTATTGCTGCTAAAGTCCAGTCAGGCGAACTTAAGGCTGTTGATTTAGTCGAAAAATCATTAGCCGAAATTGCTGCCGGAGAAGAGTTCAAAGCGATTATTGCCGTGACTGCAGATCGCGCCCGTGAACGGGCCAAAGCTGTTGACGGCGGTGAAAACAAGGGCCGATTGGCTGGAGTTCCATTTATTGCGAAAGATAACTTCCTAGTATTTGGAGCTGATGCTACTGCCGCTAGTAATATTCTGAAGGGCTTTGACCCTGTGTATCAGTCGACAGCTATTGAAAAGCTGGAAGCCGAAGGCGCTATTTGTGTGGCAAAGGCTAACTTGGATGCATTTGCGCACGGCTCTTCTACTGAAAACTCTGACTTTTTCACGACTTTGAATCCGCACGATAAAACTCGCGTCCCGGGTGGCTCATCAGGTGGTTCAGCTGTGAGTGTGGCTCTTGGTTTTGCGCCATTTGCGCTCGGAACTGATACTGGTGGTTCCATCCGACTCCCCGCAAGTTTTACCGGTACTGTTGGGTTCAAGCCTACCTATGGCTCGGTGAGCCGCAGCGGCGTTGTGGCAATGGCTAGCAGCACCGATGTGATCGGTCCGATAACTCGCACAGTTGAAGATGCGGAACTGGTATTTGATGTAATGGCTGGGGTGGATGAACTAGATAGCACCACCATCGAGCGCGACAGGGATGGTTTTGTATCAGAACCACTCGACGTTAAGGGCAAGAAAGTCGGTGTGGTAAAAGAATACATGGGCGACGGTATGCAGCCGGGCGTTCGCGAACAGGTCGAAAAGGCTATTGAAGCTCTAAAGAATGCCGGCGCTGAAGTAGAAGAAATCAGCCTGCCGAGTTTACCGTTGGCACTCGCGGTGTATTACATCATTTGCCCAGCTGAAGTCAGCAGCAACCTGAGCCGGTACGATGGACAGCGCTATGCATACAGCTATTCCGATGCCAAAGATCTAAATGAGAGCTACATGGGCACGCGCGAACGTGGCTTTGGCAAAGAAGCCAAACGCAGAATTATGACTGGTACTTACGTGCTCAGCAGTGGCTATTACGATGCGTACTACAAAAAGGCGCAGACAGTGCGCACCAAACTTATAAAAGAATTTGAAGCAGCTTTTGAGAAGGTTGATTTCCTTGTTGGGCCAACAGCACCTATGACTGCATTTAAGATTGGTGAAAATGCCGATGACCCGCTACAGATGTACTTAACAGATATAATGACCGTGGCTGTGAACCTGACAGGTTCTCCGGCAATCAGCATTCCGTGTGGTGAAAGCGAAGGTTTGCCGGTTGGTCTGCAGCTGATGGCTGCCCAGAAAGCCGACCGCGAACTTTTGGCATTTGCTGATGCAACAGAGAGGATTTTGAAATAATGCAAGAAGCGCTCGCTATTGCCGCAGTCGGTGTCTTGCTTGTTTTGGTTTTTGGCTCTAGCTGGCTGCTGCGTCGCCGCCCGAAGAAACTCAACAAAGACTACTACAACAACCGCTGGCAAGCCCTGCAGAAACTCCTGAAAGAAAAGTCAACCTGGCCACTCGCTGTAATCGATGCAGACAAACTTCTCGACGATGTGCTAAAACGCAGCAAATATAAGGGCAAAAGCATGGGCGAGCGCCTGGTGAGCGCGCAGCGCGACATTTCTGACAACGACGCCGTTTGGTTTGGACACAAACTTCGCAACCGCTTGGTGCACGAAAGCAATGTGAACCTGAGCCAGAAAGATGTCAAAGATGCGCTGCTCGGAATACGGCAAGCCATGAAAGACTTGGGTGCGCTCTAATGATTTCCGAAGAGACCCGCAAGGCCTACACCGTTACCATTGGCATAGAATGCCATGTGCAGTTCAAAACCAAGTCAAAACTCTTTAGTGGTGCTGACAACGATGCGCGTGAAGCTGCACCAAACACTTTGGTCAACCACATCGACTTTGGTCTGCCAGGCGCATTGCCAGTGCTCAACAAGGAAGCTGTGCGTCTAGCATGCCGTGCAGCTTTTGCGCTTGGCAGCGAACCGCAGAAGTTCAGCAAATTCGACCGCAAACACTACTTTTACCCTGATTTGCCAATGGGTTACCAGATTACCCAGTACGACGAACCGATCGTACTTGGCGGTTCTATTGAGGTCGAAGTTGACGGCGAAAAGAAAACCATCGGGATTACACGCGCTCATATGGAGGCAGATGCTGGTAAGTCTACGCACCCGGCAGGTGCAGACTATAGTCTCGTTGACCTGAACCGCGCTGGTACACCGCTACTCGAAATCGTGTCCGAGCCAGACATGCACACCGCTGCCGAAGCCAAAGCATATGCGCGTGAATTGTACCTGCGTATGAAGTACGCAGACGTTTCGGAAGCGAATCTATACTACGGCAACATGCGGTTCGACGTGAACGTTTCAGTCAGCAAAACTGACGAACTTGGCACGCGAACCGAAACCAAGAACCTTAATAGCTTCCGCAGCGTTGAGAAAGCCGTCCTATACGAAACCGATCGCCAGATTGAACAGCTCGAAAACGGTGAGAAAATTGTACAGGAAACGCGCGGCTGGGACGATGCCAAGCAGAAAACGTTTAGCCAGCGCACCAAAGAAGATGCACATGACTACCGCTACATGCCCGACCCAGATCTCCCACCAATCGTGCTCGACCAAGCGTACATAGATGAAGTCAAGGCAGCCATGCCGGCCATGCCAGCCGATTATCGCCAGATGCTAA
>Ga0157374_10003501_pt1 | contig 13202 bp, 13 predicted proteins | sample M25metaG_FD_115308 | JGI IMG/M metagenome (GOLD analysis project Ga0157374, IMG submission 115308) | Miscanthus rhizosphere microbial communities from Kellogg Biological Station, Michigan, USA - M2-5 metaG | ecosystem: Host-associated > Plants > Roots > Rhizosphere > Soil | place: USA: Michigan...
CATAATCGGTGTTCTAGGAACTAATAAAAGAGCCTTTATATAAAGGCTCTTTAAAAAATTATTTTAATTCAGCTAGTTTGATAAAAGTCGACTAGTTAGACTGGTGTAACAATATCTTTATATCGTTTAATAAATTCATAAGAATATGATTGACCATTCTTATCTTGACCAGCATCCCAATTTATTGACCATGCCGACAGACCACGAATAGCGTTTCCACTTTGCTTTAACCTTTTCATAACATTCAAGACAGCAGATGGATCAATAACATATCCTGTAGCAGCTGCATCCTTATTAGCAGGAAGACCCATTACTAATTTATCATGAGGAATTGTAGTATACCCCCTTGTACCACTTGCTAAAGAATCCATCATATAATATAAAAAGTCTTCCTTGCTCTCATTATTATCCTGTGACAACCATTGATCCATTTCTTCAACCCACATACCATCGCCGCCCTGATTATATAATTGAGGGCAAACTAAATCATAATAACCTTCTAAGCTACTAAGGTAAGGAAGATATTTACCATTACTCAAACTCAGATAAGGAAACTCAGGAGCTAAAGCAATTAAAAAGTGTTTACCTTCATTTTTGTAGTAATCCTTTACCGATTTCAAAGCTGCTGGAATAACTGTTTGATTATCAGCTGCGTCAATAGCAGATTGCTCTAAATTTATACAAATACCACTAAATCCGTAGAAATCTACTAATCTAATAATCTCATCAGCTAGGTACTTTTCATTCCCCTTCGTTAATTCAATATAGGCATCTGCACCTCCAAGGCCAAGAACTACCTGACGTCCCTCTAAAGCTAACTTGTCTATTTGCTCACGAAATTTTTCCTCTAATTTATTAAAAGGGTTAAAGGTAGGTATTCCTGCACCTTTCATATAGGACACTACAATCATATTATATTCCTTCGGTACATCTGTTAAATCTACCTCTGCAGATGTACCATTTTCATATCCATCTCTGGCTCCCTCAGTAGCCCAATTTTGCCAGTACCCCATTATCAAAGGTTTATGTTCCATGTACAAGCACTCCCTTTTGTAATTTATAATTGTACGTCAGACTAACCATTCTATTTAACATAGAAAAAAGTTACATTCTATGATTATTTTACCAAATTCCACTCCGTTTTAAAAATGTATACCTTATACTTTTTCAGTTTAAATAATTACTCTTTCCGGAACACACCACAAAAAAGAACCCTTGTGGGATTTGGGTTCTAAGGAGGTTACGGTTTCTGTTTTATGCAGCTTTTTATACATCATTGATATCATCTTCTTGATCCATCCGAAAGAAAACTTGTCGATATGGCCAGAAACTTCAGTCATGATTTTGATCAATTAGTTTTTCAAGCAAGAGATTTAGAGTCTATGAAACCACAATCTCAAACGGTTCCTCTTTTAGATCAATTTCTTGATCAGAATCGTGTTTCCGTAGCTTCCCTTCGGGACTTTAAAAAAACAGCCAGAGATTTAATTGAGGAATTTAGAATTAAAAGCATTATCCATCCTCTTCTGGCCGATCATGTTTTTCGAGAGGCTGAAAGGTTCCTTCATATTATCGATATGTTTGAAAAGAGTCTTCAAGCACATAAATAATACATTGATGTTAAATTTAAACTTTCTTCTTCATGAACCTTAATGACTTGAATTCAAAGGCTTCGGATTTTAATGAAGTCTTTTGTTATTACCTTTCGTGGAATCGAATTTGAGGGAAATCTATCTTCTTAACCCTTCTAAGACTGCCGTTTTATGACTCATTTGATTTATTATACTGCCTAGATTTTTATATATGGGTTACTTACATAGACGATGGTTTTTACGATATGCTGCGAGAATTTTTTTACATCTCCTTCGAAAAATGATAATGATATTCATTTTCAATTATGCTATTATATTCTAGTACTTATATTTTCATTTATTGGAGGAAACAACATGTTTATTGAGGTTTTAAGACAAAACAAGAAGGTCTCTATACTTTTGGCTGTGTTACGTGTATATCTTGGATATACATGGTTAATGGCTGGATGGGGGAAAATAGCAGGCGGACAGTTTGATGCATCTGGTTTCTTGAAAGGAGCATTAGCACAAGCAACTGGAGATCACCCGGCAGTTCAGGGATGGTGGGTTGTCTTTCTGGAAAATCTAGCAATTCCTCATGTAGAACTATTTAATACATTAGTACCTTGGGGAGAATTACTAGTCGGAATAGGTTTATTGATTGGTTGCTTTACTAAAACAGCCGTATTCTTTGGCCTTGTTATGAATTTTTCTTATTTGTTTAGTGGTTCAACAAGTACCAATGTACAACTTGTTTTGTTGTCTATGTTTATTCTTGTTTCTGCTTTAAATGCAGGAAGATTCGGCGTAGATGGTCTGGTGCTATCTCATTTTAAAGAAAAACTATTCATTAATAAAACCAAAGAGATTAAAGATGTGGCTTAGTTTTTAGATAAATGACAAAGATCGCTGGTATAGGCGGTCTTTTTTGTCACTATTCTTAGATTTAGAGCTCTTATACGACTTTTAAATAAGGACCATCACAAGTCTTTCTCTACCTTCAACATTCTTGTATTAAAGTCTGTATATCTTCTTTATTAAATCAATATATTAAATGTAATAAATTGTTATTGACGCAATAGATAAAAAAAATTTATAATTTTATAGAAATTATAACTGATAATGATTTTCATTTTCTGTTCATACAATTAATGGATAATTTATTTCTTTGGGGGAGAGGGAAAATAGTGCAAGGTAGAACCAGTCTATACATAATTATTTTGGTAATTGCAATGATAGCGTTACCATTTCGTAGTTTTGCTGCAAGTGCAGAAGATGACTTACAAGATGCAAATAAAAGCATTATTGAAGCAATTCAATCTCTACAAGCAGGCAAAATAGAAGAGGCTAAGAAACAATACGAAACATTTTCATCTACGTGGATATCGATTGAAAGTGGTGTGAAAGAACAGTCTCAAGATGCTTATCGTGAAATAGAAGATGGGATGGGACAGATACAGTTTTCTTTCGCTCAACAACCTGTTAAAAAAGAAAATTTACAAAAATCACTCAATGAATTAAAGCAAACCAATGAAAAGTTTATTGCAGGAAAATTCCCTCATACTGTAGTAAAAACTGAAGGTGAAGGGACAAAGCAAGGAAATGTAGCCGATTTGATTGTGTTATTAAATCAGTCACTTTCTAAATTAGATCATAACGATGTGAATGGGGCAAAGGCAGATATTGAGCAGTTTCGCACCTCTTGGTTGGATATAGAAAGCGTAGTATTAACACAGTCTTCTAAAATCTATACAAACGCTGAAAGGGACATGGTAACGTCGTATGCGATGCTTTCTTCTAATCACCCTGACATAAAGGGAGCTAAAAAAACGATTGAAGGAATGCGCGATTATCTTGCTCCACTGGCTTCTAAAACCAGCTACAACATGTTAGATGCTACAACCATCCTATTGCGTGAAGGTTTAGAAGGCTTACTTGTTGTAGTAGCACTTTTAGGTTTTCTGAAAAAAGCTGGTCATGCAGATAAGAGTAGATGGATTTGGATCGGCGTAGGATTAGGTCTAGGAGTAAGTATTATCTTAGGCGTTATCGTAAACATGTTGTTTTCTGCCGGAGCATTTGGAAGTAATAACTTCTTAATTGCTGGATGGACCGGAGTCTTTGCTGCTATGATGCTTCTGTACATGAGTTATTGGCTTCACAGTAAATCAAGTACAGCAGAATGGCAACGATATATTCAGACTCAAAGTACAAAGGCTATTGATAAAGGGAGCCTATGGTCGTTAGCTATTCTTTCTTTCCTTGCTGTTTTCCGAGAAGGAACAGAAACCGTGTTATTCTTTATTGGAATGGCTTCATCCATTAAACTACCTACACTTTTAACGGGGATAGCTATTGGGTTAGTATTATTGATTGTTCTCTCTTACTTAATTTTAAAAGTTGGATTGAAGATTCCAATGCGCCCATTTTTCCTAGTATCTAGTATTCTAATGTTTTACTTATGTTTCAAATTTGCCGGTATGGGCATTCATGGGCTACAACTAGCTGGATTATTACCTGCTACACAAGCCCCAATCCCTACTATAGATTTCTTTGCGATTTATTCCACATGGGAGAGCGTGATTCCACAGTTCATCCTCCTTGTAGTGGCAGTTTTCGCAATGATATGGAATAAAAAAAAGGATAAAAAAGCAAAATTACAACAGACAAATCAGGGGGAATCAAAACATGCGCTCTAACAAACTTATTGTACCAATCATCTTAGCAACGTCCTTAACATTAGCAGCTTGCGGAACAAAAGAAGAAACAAAGAAAGAAGAAACAAAAACAACAGAAGAATCATCGAATTCAAAACCAGTTTCGATTGCTGACGGTGCACAAGACATGAAGCAAGTACTTGCCGATATGAAAACACAACTTACAGCAAAAGACGCTGCTAAAGTAAAAGACAGTGGTACAGAATTGGAAGAAAAATGGGAAGTATTTGAGGATTCAGTGAAAGATAAGAGTCCTGACTTATATGAAAAGGTAGAAACGCCACTTCATACGATTGAAGCAGGGGCAAAAGTTGAGCCACTTGATACACAAACGCTTAATAAAGCAGCAGAAGAATTAGATGGTGTATTAACAGAAGTACAAAATTTAAAGTAAATAATCAAAAAGAGTGCTTTATCTATAGTGAATATAGAATAAAGCACTCTTTTTTCATTTTTATAAAATCTATATAGTAAGTCATTAGAGATAGTTACTCTGTTAGCCATCTATGTTGTATATCGCAGCTATTTAGGTTTTGAAAAGTTCATCTTTCTTCCATAAAAGAAAGAATTAAAAAATCACTCTTTAATTTACTATTGAAGATTCACACCCCTACTCACGTATAAATTATGACGTTTTTCTCAAAGTCTTTAATGCACCGCCCCAAGCTACAACTTGGTCGAGCATCTCATTAACATTCTTGAGATGTAATTCAGCTGGTTTAAACGTAGTAAAATTTTCGAAGTCTGTAAATAATGACAATGTAGGGTGCACACGAACATCGGCAATCATTAATTCGCCCATGATTCCACGCAAATGCTCAGCTGCACGAGCTCCACCAGTTGAACCATAGCTGACAATACCTGCTGCTTTGTTATTCCAAGCTTCACGGGCATGATCAAGTGCATTTTTTAATGCTCCTGTAATACTGTGATTGTATTCTTGAGCGATGAATACGAATCCATCTTGGCTGGCAAGTTTTTCGTTCCAATCTACAATTCCTTTTTCTGTTCCATCAGTTGTTCCTAAAAAAGGAAGTTGAAAATCAGCAATATCTATAATTTCATAATTTGCATCTCCGCGTTTATCAGCAATTCCTTTTACCCATTCTCCTACTTGTGGACTTACCCGTCCTTCTCGTGTGCTTCCTAAAATAATTCCGATATTTAATTTTTCGCTTGTCACTATTTTTCCCTCCTCAGCTGATATACCACATAGTTTCTTTTATAAAGATTAGTAAACAGCTACTAATTCTCCGGAAGAGAGAGATTTACCTTCTTAATAGTTTTAAAAAATATATTTATGTATATTTCTAGAGAGTGCTTTCGAATATAATCACTCTTTTTATATTACTTAGATAATCTCGAAGAATCCTATTTTTAGGTCTTTTATATCATTTTTTCAATATTTATTGATGCACCAAAATGATTAATAATTACAGTAGCATATCGTGATACATAATTATACGAAAAGCAACTAAAGACATTTTATTTGAGTGCGTGTGATTATAAAATAGGAGGATCTTTAATGTTCAAATCAAGAAGTAATATAGGTAAATATGTAATCTCATCTGCGTTGGTAACATCCTTAGCCATGACATCAGTATTAACTCAAGGTGCCTTTGCTTCTGCAAAGCTAGCTCCTAAAGACGAAGAGTTACCTGCTATAGAAAAAGAGGTTTCGGACGTATCAAACAAAACAGTTCAATCGTTGCCTAATACTTCAACAATACGTAAAGGAGATATTGGGGAGCAGGTTAGAGATTTGCAATCTAAATTGCGTAATAAGGGATATTATACATACAATATTGACGGTATTTTTGGTTCCATTACAGAGCAGGCAGTAAGAAAACTTCAAGCTGATCATAACATTTCAACTGATGGAATTGTGGGTCCTAATACAATTAAAGCATTATCACAAACAAGCAGTTCCACTAATAATGAAACAACTTCTATCACTGTGCCGAAAACATCTAGTTCAAACACTTCAAAATTAACAGATAAACGGGCAGCTGTAGTTGCTGCGGCTAAAAGTGTAATAGGAACGCCTTATTTATGGGGAGGGACCACTACAAAAGGTCTTGATAGCAGTGGGTTTATTAACTATGTATTTAAACAAGTTGGTATAGACTTATCAAGAACTCATAGAGAAATGTGGAAAAATAATGGTGTGCATGTAAGTTCACCGCAGGTTGGAGATGTAGTATTTTTTGAAGGAACCTATAATGTAAAAGGAGCTTCCCACAGTGCAGTTTATATTGGTAACAATTTAATGATTCATTCTGGCGATTCAGGTGTAGGGGTTGCTCATTTTGATAATCCATATTGGCAAAAACACTATATAGGCGCTAAATCATTTATAAATTAATTAGTTATTAAATATATCTATATCGCAAACAAAATGATATAGCTTGACCTTTTATACAAATGCTTGTCCTTTAAAATACAGTATTTATAGGGAAAATATGTTACTATGTGTCTGCACATGCATTTTATAGTAAAAAGCCACCTGTCCTGCAAATACTGGGTGGCTTTTTATTTTGTTAACGATAATAATTACTTTAACATCTTGTAATAGCTTTAAACATCTTGTCCGTGAAGGTATACCTTTGCGAACACCTTTAATCTAACACATAACTTTCACGAACGTTTTTAGGCAACCTATGTAAATGATAAAACATTTTATAAAGGAGTTTATTTATTTACTCCATTATATAAAAAACGTTCATTTTTTATCTTTGATTAAATTTATCATATTAAAAATATATTAACATTAAATACTTATAAATTTTCTATTTAGTTACCATGAATGTAACGATTTATTAAAAGAGAAGAAGAAGATAAGATGGTGTATGATGAAAAGAAACAATGATCATTTGTCGTCACTAAGAGTAAATAGTCAAACTGATTATTTTTATGAAATACTTTGCGACTTATTTAACATAAAACGCATTACTTCAAACATAAATAAAACCCTAAGAATTTATAGATTCTTAGGGTTTTATTTATGTTAATATTTTACAGTTCATATTCATTCTATTGGTCTGGGTTCCAATTACAACTGTTGCATCTAGTTCGACACAATTTGCCACTTTAGGAATTAGCCCATTTTCAGCAAATATCTCAGCCGTTTGCAACGCCTGTTTCTGGCTAGTCTCGACAAGCAGGTGACCACCGGGCGCCAGCCATATTGGTGCCTCAGCAGCTACCCGTCGCTGGACGTCTAGTCCTTTCTCCCCTCCATCCAGTGCCGCCCTTATCTCGTATTTGCGCGCTTCTTGGGGTAATAACTCGATTGACTCTGTAGGTACATAGGGAGCGTTTGCGACCAAGATATCGACACGGTTATGTAACGCAGATGGGAGGGGATGATAGAGATCCCCTTCATACACGTTGCCACCAATGAAAGTGGTATTGTGATAGGCACATCTTACTGAAGCTGGATCGATGTCGGTTGCATACAATTCAATGTAGCCTATGATTTTGGCCAATGCCACGCCCACTGCGCCTGTACCACAACATAGGTCAACTATGACAGATCCTGGAGTAGCAAGGGCAGATGTCTGTTGAACAAGAAACTCGGTGCGACGGCGTGGTACGAAGACTCCCTGTTCCACTTTTATTCGCATACCGCAGAAATCTGCCCAACCAACAACGTGCTCAAGAGGAAGACCAGTTGCTCGCTGTTCCACCATGCCGATGAGTGTGTCCAATGTCTGTGCCTCTGAAATAAGTAATCGAGCCTCATCTTCTGCAAAAACACAACCGGCGGTTCGGAGCTTGTTTATTATCCATTTTTCTGTTTTCTTGTCTATATAATAATTAATCTGTTTCTCCATTTGTTTCACCATTCCAAATACCTTATTAAAGTTATTACCATTGATAACTAATTCCTTGAAAGTTAGAGAAATCCTTCTTCAACTATCCTTTAATAAAATAAGTAAGGTATGTATCGTATAGTTACCATAATGTTGTTTATCAGTATGAAATAGAAAAGACATCTTTTAATTTTAATATTAGGTAATCGCTTTCATTTTTTACTTTCTCAAAATGATTTGATAGGTTATAATAAATATCTACAAAAATATTAAATGATATGTAAGTAACAAGCAATTACACCCTTAATATTTAGCTAAAAGAAAAGCCTACCTCTGACAAATCAGGTAGGCTTTTCTTTTTAGTACATAAGATATCAATAACTTGAGTAAACTACTCAAGATGGATGAATCATCACTTAGCTAACTCCTAAAAACAGAAAAACTCCCTTAACGCATTGGGGGAGTTTTTCTGTTTTTTTCGACGTATACTATATACATCTTTAGTTACCATAATCAATATTATCGGTATTAATGATGTATAAGATAAATAAAAATCCCTCTTTAATTGAAGAGGGATTTTTATTTATTAATTGTCTTTAACAACAATTTTGAGGTTATAAATGAAATAGTGGCTGCTATAATAGAAGTTAAAAATGTATAGTTGACCGATTCATTTCCAACAGTACTAATCGTTGAATTAAAACTACCTGACATTTCAGGCTCATATGTAAGTGTAAGAAATAGACCTGAAAGAATCTGAAATACGAACAGTAACGCTATAAAGCTAACAATGAAAACTGTATAACCTTTCAAAATAAATCCCCCTTAGCTAATATATCTCCTTCGATTAAATTCCTACTTATTGAAATTATAACATTTTTTTTCAGATGGAGTTACTACATAAAGTTAGTTCACATAATGGATTTTCTAGGAACCTAATATCTAAAAACACTTTTTATCTCATGAAGGATTTTTAGGTATTTTAAACGTGTAAAACAGAATAAATATATCAAAGTATGTTAATTATGGATTAAAGATGTAAAAAACGTTTTTTTCACTCCCCTAATAATTCCATAGGAGAACATACATGAAAAACTATACAAACGATAACACAGCAAGACGCTATATAGCTCACGTTAGTATATTTGGAACCACTCAGATTCACTTAAGAAATCCCTACATTATAGCCTGGTGGTCAGCAGCCTTTCCTGGCTTCGGACATTTACTTTTATCTAAATATCTTCGAGGATTTGTTTTATTTATTTGGGAAGTTGTTATTAATCTCCAGTCAAATATAAACGTGGCTATGATTCATTCCTTTCAAGGGGACATAGACATGGCGAAAGAGTCACTAAACACTAGGTGGCTTCTCATTTATATTCCTGTTTATATCTTTGCCATATGGGATAGTTATCGAACGACGGTTGATTTAAATAAAATATATCTCTTAGCTGAAAGAGAAAATCACACCTTTAATTCCTTTAGTATGGGAGCTATGGAGATTAACTACTTGGATAAAAGAAACCCTATTATGTCTATCCTATGGTCCTTATTTATGCCAGGTTTAGGTCAGCTTTATATTCATCGAATAATCGTTGCTTTTTTTATTGTTACTTGGACCGTCGTTTTCTTTTACTATTCTCATCTTCTTGAAGCTATTTCTCTTCTCTTTTTAGGCGAAATCCAGAAAGCTACCAACATATTAAATCCAGAATGGTTACTGTTTTTCCCTTCTCTTTATGGGTTCGCCACTTATGATGCTTATATCAATACAGTTGAAAATAATAAGCTTACTGAAAAAGAACAAAAGAACTTTCTAGAGAAAACCTATCAAAACCCAGAATTTTATATCGAAAAGGGAAAAAAGTGACAAGGTGACATGCAGATTTTTGCTACATTTATATGAATTAAAACATCGTAACCAGAGCAAACTACCCAAGATGCAAGCAATGGCATCAAAAGGACATTCTGTTAATAAAAAGAGAAAAACTCCTGTTCAGACACAGCAGGAGTTTTTCTCTTTTTAATCTGTATATTCTATACAAACGTAGTTAACATAATACCTCTTTCCGGAAGTGAGCCAGCAAAAGAACCTTTACAGGTGAATTGCGCCCTTTTATTGAATAGGAATTTTCTTCGAATATTTTTACTTCAGTAATGTATATTTCAGTAAAGGCTTTTTATAAAATGTCACTTACTTATTTGTTACCAAGTTGTTCTGCCAAACCGATTAGAAGTCCTTCGATTCCACGAATGTAGCAGAGCCGATACGAGTCCTCGTACTGAACCACTTCGCCAACGAGCTGAGCACCATACTTAGTGAGTCTCGATACCATTTCGTCAATGTCTTCAACGGTAAACATGACGCGTAGATAACCGAGGGCGTTTACAGGAGCAGTCCGGTGATCTGATATAGTAGATGGGGTGAGAAATCGCGAGAGTTCAAGTCGGCTGTGGCCATCTGGGGTAACCATCATAGCAATCTCTACGCACTGAGAACCCAATCCGGTTACGCGACCAGCCCATTCACCTTCGACAGTGGCTCGCCCTTCGAGGTTCAAGCCAATCTCCTCAAAGAAAAAAATTGCGTCATCAAGGGATTCTACAACGATGCTGACATTGTCCATTCTTAGTAAGTTGTTTTTTGCCATAGTTTTATCTCCTTATGTGTAAAAATTTATTATCTGACCATCTTCATAATTATTCTATTAAAAAGTTTCAAATCCCTTTCAAACAAGAAACACCTTGTCACAATATAGGGAAATGTGAAACTGGGTTTTCGGATATGTCATATAATATCTTGTTAACGAACAACATTTCATAAACCTCTTAAACCTTCTACTATTGGAATATTTGCCAACCTTATTTCGTGAATGCCATCATGTTTAAATAGTTTCAAAAATTCGATACCGTAGTTGCTATTCGGTAAAACAACTTCGACTTCCCCACAAAATATTTCTACCTGTCACTAGGCCATATTTGTTGTATATTGTAGAAAAAGTGTCTATTTGTCGTCATTAAGAGTAAATATTAAAACTAACATAATAAATGAAATAAGTTGATATTTACTCATTAAAATATTGTATTTTATAAACTTATCTTGTGGTATAGATATAAAATGGTTGTTCTTGCGTATAAAGAACTTGTACTAAGAGACCAAGTAAAAAAAGAAGAAGAGTTTACTCCTTTAGAAATAGAAAAAGGCAATCTATTAATAAAATATAAACGACAAGAATAGATAAGTTATGTTAACTGGGTACGAATATTTCGAAGCACTAGAGGTACCTTGATTATATTTTTCTCCCTCTATAGGTGGTATAATATGGATGATTGTATCAGTGAAAGGGGAGAAAGAGATGAACAAACTTGTATTCAAGCAATTTGAAATCGGAAGAGAGTACTTTCTCAAAATCATAGAGGCTGTTTCTGAGGATCAAACTGATGTGCAGCCAGATGGTTTTAACAACACAATTCATTGGCATACAGGTCACGTTTTGACAGTTACTGAACAAACTATGTTTGGCTTTCCTCATGCAACAACCCATCTTCCAGCAAACTATATGGAATTGTTCGGAAATGGTACGAAACCAGCCGATTGGACGGGAGATGTACCTACTATGGATGAGCTTATGATACAGCTAAAAGACCAATTGGCTCGTATTCAGCAAGTTCCTGCTGAACAGTTAAACAATACCTTAGAAAAGCCATTTCTGGGATGTAAAACCTTTGGAGAGCTTGCGGGTGTTACACTGATGCATGAAGCAACTCATATGGGACAGATTCAGGCAATGAAGCGAATAATTGAACATGTGGGTGTAAAAAATTGAATTTGACAAAATGATATAACAAAGTTATCGGAAAGTATAGCCATTTTCTCCTTTTCTTTATATTAAAAAGAGAGAGTGGGGTTCACGTTATTACCTTGTATTAGATAGGCTTTATAAGATGTCTTCTTCAACTACTGGCTAGTCCCAGTAGTTTTTTCTCTTTTTAAGATGAATATAATATACAAAGTTAACATAATGTTGCTTATCTGTACAAAAACAAGACAAAACCTTTTTACAAAGGGTTTTGTCTTGTTAAATATATACTAAAGGTTTTCAAGTTTACTAATAGCTTCTTTTAATTCTTCATATCTGCTTACATAGAGATGATTTTTGTTGCAACTGTTTGTTGAAATGCTTGATCATGCTCAACGATAACCATTGTGGGACTAAAGCTTTGAATGAGCTCTTCAATCTGCATACGCGAATAAATATCAATAAAATTTAATGGTTCATCCCAAATATATAAATGAGCTTTTTCACATAAACTTTTGGCTATAAGCAGCTTTTTCTTTTGTCCACCAGAATAGGAAGATATATCTTTCTCAAATTGAATTCGGTCGAAATCCATCTTACGTAGGATGGATTTAAATAACGTTTCATTAATCTCATATTCTTCAATAAAGTCCGATAATCGTCCTTTCAAATGAGAGGTATCTTGTTGGACATAAGAAATAATGAGGCCTGAACTTAAATTCATTGAGCCTGTATACTGTATTGGTTCTCCTAGAATTAGTTTTAGAATACTACTTTTTCCACTTCCATTCTTTCCATCAAGTACAATACGGTCACCTTGTTCAACTTTAAAGCTAATTGGCTTGTTTACTATTTGGTCATTATACTCAACAGATACATCAGTCAAATTAATCAATTCGTTTGATTGACATTCTAATGGTTCTAATTTTAACGACTCTGTTTTTTCCACATTTTTCAACAGCTTTGACTTTTCTTCAATAGCTTTTTGTTGCCTTGATTCAAGGTTCTTTGCTCTCTTCATCATCTTTGCTGCTTTATGTCCTACAAAACCTTTATCCAACTTAGAACCAGAATTTGTTGTCCCATTTTTTGAAGATTCCACTTGATTAGACCAACCTGTTGCACGCTTTGAAGATTGTTTTAATCTTCCAATGTCTTTTTGTAGACGATGATTTTTTGCCTCTTCGTGCTCCTGCTGTCTATCAAAGTTTAATTTCCACGAAGAATAGTTCCCATTTTGAACTTCAATGTTTGCTCTATTGATAGATAAGATATGATCCACGCATCCATCTAAAAACA
>Ga0157374_10003504_pt1 | contig 13198 bp, 11 predicted proteins | sample M25metaG_FD_115308 | JGI IMG/M metagenome (GOLD analysis project Ga0157374, IMG submission 115308) | Miscanthus rhizosphere microbial communities from Kellogg Biological Station, Michigan, USA - M2-5 metaG | ecosystem: Host-associated > Plants > Roots > Rhizosphere > Soil | place: USA: Michigan...
CTTTGACTTCGTGCACCTCAGAGTCCATCCGCCAATCACCGACGTAGCGGTAACCCCACTTGGATGCCACCTCTATGTCAGTGATATCGGACCTGGAGTTCAGCCAGTCGGCGAGGAACTCCTCGGCGCGACCGTAGGACCGGGCTGCGTCGACGTAGCGGATTCCGCCGGCGTAGGCCGCATCCAGCACGGTGGCGGTCAAGGTCCGCATGTCCTCAACGGACCGCGCATCACCGAGGTCATGATTGCGCCCACTGGTGAGATACGCCGGGCGCCCAAGTGCCGCGAGTCCCAAACCGATTCGGTGCGCCCGTCGATTACTCATGCTGTCTGTGTACCCGGCAGCTTCCGATCTGGTCATTGTTCAAACGCTTCGGCGGTCCTGGGAGGTATGACGTCGTCCATCGATACCAATCACTGGAGTACTGCCACGCCGCACCGTGTCGGATCTCTTGGATGAAATCACCAGCCTCGTGCGCAATCGAACGAATGTGGCTGCGCACATTTTCGGTCGCCCCACGATGGGTGAGCGCGTCGGGACGAACGGGTCCGCAGCCAGCTTGCATTGTCTCGGGTACCGAAACTTACCTCGTGGATCCGGTCAGCTCCACCGATGCGATGATCGGCCAAGTCGATCGCGCACTTCCACAACTCGACCGCTATCAGGTGCCCGACGCCCGCCTGACCGGCGAGATCGCGTCGCTTCAAGAACGATGACCCCCGCCGGTGGCGGAGGTCATCGTGGTGGCACGGGGATTGGTCAGACTGCCGGCGCCTCCAACTCCGGGCGACGAATGGGTTCGACCTTCTTGATCAGAAATCCGAAGCACAGCGCACCGCCGACAAGGAGTGCCCCGCTGAGCAGAAGCGGCACTTCGAACGATCCGGTTGCGCCGTACAGTGCCCCGACGACGATCGGGCTGAGCGCACTGCCGATGTTCGAGAAGAAGTTCTGCGTCGAACCCAGGGTGGCGACCGTGCTCGAGTCGACGACATCGGCGGGTAGGCACCAGATCGAGACGATGGTGAACGCCGCTGCTGCATAGGAAATCGACATCAACACGAGCGCCTGCCAGGCCTCCGGGGCGATGGCGGCCAGCGCGATCACCGAGCACACCAGCATGCCGCCGACGAGACAGGTCTTACGAACCTTGTTCAGCGACCAGCCCCGGTCCAGCAGATAGTCGCCGGCCAGGCCGCCTGCCCAGCTGCCCAGGATCGCCGCCAGCGGCGGGATCATGCCGAAGACGCCGAGCTTGAGCAGGTTGAAGCCGCGTTCCTCGACCAGGTACGAGGGGAACCAGGTAAGGAAGAACGTGATCATGAAGTTCAGGCAGAAAAATCCGAGCATCATGCCCCACACCGTGCGCTGCTTGAACAGTTCGACGATGCGCATGGGCTTGGCGTCCGGATGCAGGTTGTTGGAGCTCTGCTCCCGATGGCTTTCGTGGATGACCGCGAGTTCGGCGGCGTTGACCCCGGCCTTGTTCTCCGGACGCCGGTACCAGGCCCACCAGCCGATAGCCCACAGGATGCCGAGCCCGCCGGCGAAGACGAACGCTGCTCTCCAGCCGAACAACCCGATGATCAACGCGATGAGCGGTGTCGCCGCGGCGCTGCCGATGCGGGCGCCACTGTCGTACACAGAGGTGGCGCGTCCGCGAAGCCGCAGGGGGAACCAGTGGGACACGGTCTTGGCGGCCGCAGGGTAGGCACCGGCTTCGCCGACACCGAGCCCGAGGCGGAGGCCGAGCAACGCAGCGAAGCTCGAGACACCCGCCGTGGCGGCGGTGAAAAGTGACCAGAGCAGCACCGACGCGCCGAACATCACGCGTTCGCCGAATTTGTCGATCAGCCGGCCCGCCGGAATCTGCATCAAGGCGTAGCTCCACGAGAAGGCACTGAGGATCAGTCCCTTCTCCGTGGGCGTCAGGCTGAAGTCCTGGGTCATGAACGGCAGGCTGACCGAAATGGCCGACCGGTCGATGTAGTTGATCGCGAGGCCCAACGCGCAGAAGACCGCGACGGCCCACCGCACCTTGGTGGCACGGCTCATCCCAGTGGGACCTGGGTCAGCGGTATCCGATTTCGTAGCCGGAATGCTAGTCATCTGTGTCTCCATGTCTTGACTCTTTGATTGTTTCGCTCACCACCGGTGAGAGGCGGACGCTGGTTGAGCGTCGCTGTGGTGCACGACACGATCAGGATCCTCGTCCAATATGATTGAACCAATCATCTAGATTGTCAAGAGGTGATCTGAACCACGCTTAAATGCGCATCTGACTAGGACTGATGCACTGAATTCGGATTAAATGATCGATCTGCGCATCTAAGGTTGACTTGCGCACACCGCGCATGTAGCTTCAGTAACCGTGAGCGAAGATGATCAGACAACCGGCGTGGAGCGTTCAAATCTCACCCCCGCGGGCGAGACCGCCGACGACGACCTGGTCGCGCGTCGCCGGGATGTTCGCGGTGCGCGGCGGCGGGAGCAGATTCTGGGCCTTCTTCGTACGGTCGAATCCGGTTCACTGAGCGTGGAGGAGATCGCCGAACGATTCGGCGTCTCTTTCGCCACCGTCCGTCGCGACCTCAGCAGACTGCATCAGGATCGGCACATCACTCGCACCTACGGTGGTGTCGCCTTGACCGGCCCAGCCGAATTGTCGATCCACCAGCGACATCTGGAGTTCACCGCGGAGAAGGACGCCATCGGCCGACAAGCGGCCGGACTGGTTTCCGACGGCGCCGTCGTGATCCTCGATGCAGGCACCACAACGGAATTCGTCGCGCGGCACCTGGACGCTGCCGATGTCACCGTGTTCACCAACGGCATCGGCGCGGTCAACGTTCTGCTCGGGAAAGAACATGTCTCGGTCGTCGTCCTCGGAGGACGCCTGCGGACCGTCAATCAGACGATCAGCGGACCTGAAGCCGAACACATGCTTCATTCCGTGGTCGCGGACTACGCGTTCATCGGCGCCGACGCGGTCCACCCGCAGTACGGCGTCGCATCGCGGACGCTCGAACAAAGCCGACTCAAGACCCTGATGATGCAGCGTGCGCGCCAGATTGTGGTGGTCGCCGATCGCCGCAAGGTCAGCACCGACCGGTTCAACTACTGGTCGCCGACACCGGCAGAGTGGCGCTTGATCACTGACGACGGGGCCGACCCGGCCGCGTTGGACGAACTGCGCAACGCCGGCGCGCAGATCGATCTCGCGCAACCCCTGCGAGCCCTCACCGAGCCCACCAACTTGAAAGGCAACCCATCGTGACCACCACATCGGACTCCGTTACTGCCACGCAGCCGGTCCCGTATTCGGATCGCACGCTCCGGCAAGCGGTGCTGCATCAGCCGAATGATCTTCGGATCGAAGAGGTAGCGATGCCGTCCCTGGAGCCTGGCGACGTCCTCCTCCGGGTGGACGCGGCGCTGTTGTGCGGCACCGACGTTCGCATCTACGAGGGTCGCAAGCAGAAGAACGTCACCTTCCCCTCGGTGCTGGGACACGAATTCGCCGGCACCGTCGTCGATGCCAACGGCGCGCTGCCCGACGGCGTGGCCATGGGTGATCAAGTTGCCGTCTACCCGTTGGTGACCTGCGGCGCCTGCGTGGCGTGCCGGAAGGGGCACGAGAACATCTGCCGCAACCGGAAGGCATTCGGGTACCAGCTCACTGGCGGCTTGTCCCAATTCGTGCGGGTGCCCGCGGTCGCGCGGCAGAACCTCGTCCCAGTGCCGGGGGTGCCGGCCGCTGAGGCTGCCATCATCGAACCCGTTGCGTGCGCCTACAACGGACAGAAGCTCGCTGGGATGTCGCGAGCGGAGACCGCGCTGATCGTCGGCTGCGGGCCCCTCGGCCTCATCCATACCGGCCTCGCCAAAAGCTTGGGCGTTAGGCGGGTCGCGGCGGTCGATCCGATCGACAAGCGGCGGACGATGGCCACCCGCTTCGGGGCGGATCTGGTTCTGGAACCTGGCGAGGATGCCGCCGACGTGCTGAACGACTACAGCGACGGCGGTATCGACGTGCTCGTCATGGCGATCGGGCGAATCGAGGCGCTCACACCCTATTTGGGCTGCCTCGCCCCTGGTGCGAGCGTGTCGGTGTTCGCCGGATTCGGCGCCGATGCCGACCTGGCCGTATCGGCCAACGACGTGCACTACAACGAATGGAACATCGTCGGCGCATCGTCGTGCCGGCTTGACGGCTTCCATGCCGTCGCCCCCATGGTCGCTTCCGGCGCGCTGCCGGTCGCCGAACTGATCGGTACCCAGCTGCCACTGGACCGTGCCGTCGAGGCACTCCACCTCGCCGGTTCCGGCGCTGACATGCGTGTCGGCGTCAATCCCTGGGCCTGACCCACAGTCCCGTACCCCTGCTCGTCCAACCACACCAAAGGAGCACCACGCAGATGACTACCACCTTCACCCCTGCATTTGACATCAACCCGACCGGAACCACCGCGGCCCTGGGTCGAAACCTGCGCCTGCGCAGGCTCTTCGGCGCTGACGGCCGCACGGTCACGGTGGCCCTCGACCAAGCAGTGCCGCGTGGTGTTGCCCCCCGACTGGCCACCATCGGCACGACCTTCGCCAGCATCGCCGAAGGCGAGCCGGATGCCGTCACGATCACCAAGGGCCTGGCCGGTCCGCTGCTCGGCGGCGACCGGGCGCCGCTGCCGTGGATTCTGAAGGCCTCGATGTGCTCCGTCGAGGTCCACCCGACCTACGACGCCACCATCGCCACCGTGCAGGACGCGGTCAGGCTGGGTGCCGACGCCGTCGCCGTCGGCATCTCGGCGGGTTCGTCGAACCAGGTCGCCATGTTCGAAATGCTCACTCGCGTCGTCGAGGAGGCGCACAGCTGGGGCCTTCCCGTGGTGTGCCACGCCTACCCCTCCGGCGAGATGTGGGGTGACAGAAAGGGTTCCACCGAATCTGTCCTCTACGCGTCCCGGGCCGCGGCGGAGCTGGGCACCGACATCGTCAAGACCTGGTACACCGGCTCCACCGCCGAGTTCGCCAAGGTCGTCGAAGGCACTCCGGCCATCGTGGTGGCCGCAGGTGGTGCCCCAGCCAACAGCCCCCTGGATGTGCTCAAGCAGGCCGCCTCCGTCGTCGAAGCCGGCGCACACGGGATGACCGCAGGCCGAAACATCTGGCAGGCACCGGACCCCGGCAAAATGGTCGCCGCGCTCAAGGCGGTCATCCACGGTGGTGACAGCCCCGACGTCGCGGCCAAGCTGCTCGACTGACCTCAGCGGCCGAACGAGAAACTGACCAGATCCGTACGCGACTCTCGAAGGAGTGGGTTTCGATGACAAGGGAACCGCAGAACGCCGCTCCTGCGACGTACCTCGGAATCGACGTCGGCACCTCTGCCACCAAGGCGGTGATCCTCGCCTCCGATGGCACGGTCGTCGCCCGGTCCCGGGTTCCGCACCCTGCTGCACGCGGAGCCGGGCCCGGGCGGGCGGACCCATCGGCGTGGCGGGCCAGCATCACCGCAGCCGTTCGCGACCTGGCCCCCCACACCGCCATCGTCGCCGGGGTTGGTATGGACACCCACTGCCCCACCGCCTTATTGCTAGACGCCACGGGTGAGCCGTTGGTCGCAGGCATCACCTGGGATCACCCCGGATTGGCCGAACCCACCGCGCAGCTGATCGCCGCATTAGATCCTGCCCACCGACGCCTGCTCGGCAACCACTTGATGCCTGCCACCGCCATGGGAGCGGCGCACCGCTTGCTGCAGATCATCGAGCCCCAGGCCGCCGCAGCAGCAACAACTTTCGGGCTCGCCGGTACCTGGCTGGGTCAGTGGTTGACCGGAGAGCGCGCCATCGACCCCACCCAAGCCTCGTACACCGGCTTGATGGCCAGCACCGATGGATCCTGCCGCTGGCTGGCCGACGTGGTGCAGCGACTCGGGATTCCTCCGCAGCAGCTACCACCGGTGCGACCGTCGTTGAGTGTCCTTGGCCCACTAATGGCGACCGCCGCCGCGACTCTCGGTCTGCCAACAGGCATCCCCGTGCTCGTCGGATCCGGCGACACGCCCGCTGCCTCCTATGCGCTGGGGACCGAGCCGGGAGGCCGGCCACTGCTCATCATGGGCACGACGCACGTGGTGTCCAACGCACTCGCCGCACCAGATCCACGCGCTAAAGCGCTGCAACGAGTGGACGTTCGAGCCGGCCGGTGGCTGATCAACGGCGTCATCAACGGCGGCGACTCGCTGGCAGAGGGTGCCGCGCGGCTCGGCTACGGCCAAGGTGACATCGCGGTGGAAGCGTTGGTGGGAACCGCATTTCAAGCCCGGCCCGACCAGATGACCGATGCGCCCGTGTTCATTCCGCACACTCGGCCAGAGCGCGGGCCGTTGTGGTTCGCCGAGCCCCGAACGGCGTTGCTCGGAGCCATCCCCGACCCCGCGACACCCGCTGCCGCCAGGGGAGTCGTCGAGGGAGTGCTCTTCGCCGACCGGATGATCATCGAATCGTGTATCGGTTCCGAGCAACGAACGCTCTACGTCAGCGGCGCTTTCGGTTACGAGCCCGAGCTGCCGCAACTTCTCGCCGATGCACTCGAACGCGACATTCTCGTCGTCGACGAGAGTCATCTTCCCGCCATCGGTGCTGCCGCGATGTGCGTCGACGTCCTCGAGGACAACGTAGTGATGCCACCGCAGGCTCGCCTCGTGCGGCCTCGTCCAGAATGGCGGAACGTCGTGGCCGAACGCTGGCAGTACTACCGGCAGGTCTGGTCGACGGTGACCGGGAGCCAGCCGCCCAGCACGCTGGATGAAACCATCGAAACGCGTTCGCCCGTCGCATCAAAAGCGAAACCGCAGCGCCCCGTCAGGAGCGTCCTCACGTGACGGAATCACCCACTCGCACCCGGCCGGTCACCGGAACGATCTACGTGTCACGACTTCTCACTGATCGCGCGATGAATCACCTTCATGCGCTGGGGGCTCCGGTGCGGATCGGGTCGGAGGCGCCGCCGGACCGCGCCGAGCTCGAAGCAGGCATCTCCGGTGCTTCGGCAGCCGTCATCACCCTGACCGAACGTATCGATGCAGAGCTTCTTGCCGTCGCTGGACCGCAATTGAAGGTGATCGCTAATGTCGCGGTCGGGTTTGACAACATCGACGTGTCTGCAGCCGACGCTGCGGGCGTGATCGTCACCAACACCCCCGGCGTCCTTGACCGCGCGTCCGCAGACCACACATTTGCACTGATTCTCGACGCCACTCGCCGAATCTCGGAGGGCGACCGACTGATTCGCCGTCAGCAGCCGTGGGTCTGGGGGCCGCGGATGCTGGTCGGGCTCGACGTCAGCGCGGGCGGCGCTACTGGACGCGCCAGGTCTGATACTCACCCCGCACATCGCGAGCGCCGGAGAAGCGACCCGTGACACAATGGGCATTCTTGCCGTGGACAACGCGGCTGCCGTGCTGGCTGGTGAACCACCCCTAACCCCAGTCCGGTGAAATTCGTTCTCGCGCCTCTTCGTACGTGGGCGCAGTTCATGGAGCTGTGACGGCTTCGGCGACGGCGTTGCCGAGGGTCTCGGTTGTGGCGGTGCCACCCATGTCAGGTGTCAGAGAGTCTCCGCCCCGGGCCAGGACAGTCTCGACTGCCGCGAGCACCGCTGCGGCCGCGTCGGGTTCACCGAGATGCTCCAGCATCATCGAGGCGCACCAAATCTATCCGATCGGGTTTGCGATCCCCCGCCCCGCGATGTCGGGCGCTGAGCCATGCACGGGTTCGAACAGGCTCGGGAAGGTGCGCTCGGGGTTGATGTTGGCACTCGGGGCGATACCGATGGTTCCGGTGCAGGCCGGTCCCAGGTCGGAGAGGATGTCGCCGAACAGATTTGAGGCTACGACGACATCGAACCAATCGGGATGGATAACGAAGTTCGCTGTCAGGATGTCGATGTGGTACTTGTCCACCTCGACGTCAGCGTAGTTGGCAGCCATCGCCTCGACGCGCTCGTCCCAGTAAGGCATCGAAATCGAGATGCCGTTGCTCTTGGTGGCCGAGGTGAGGTGCTTCTTCGGGCGGGTCTGCGCAAGATCGAACGCAAACTTGAGGATTCGATCGACACCGGTGCGAGTCATGATCGTTTCCTGGAGCACGGTTTCGCGGTTGGTGCCCTCGAAGATCTTGCCGCCGACGCTGGAGTACTCACCTTCAGTGTTTTCCCGTACGACGTAGAAGTCGACGTCGCCCGGTTTGCGCCCCGCCAGCGGGCTCGGCACCCCGGGCATCAGCCGAACCGGTCGCAGATTGACGTACTGGTCGAAGGCGCGGCGGAACTGCAGCAGGCTGCCCCACAGCGAGATGTGGTCGGGCACCACTTCGGGCCAGCCGACCGCGCCGAAGAAGATCGCGTCGAACCCGCCGAGTTCCTCGAACCAGTTGTCGGGCAGCATCTTTCCGTGTTTGGAATAGAAGTCGGCGCTGGAGTGGTCGAAATGCTCGAAGTTGAACGTCAGGTCGAACGCCGCAGCCACCGCATTGAGCACGCGCAGGCCTTCGGGAACGACTTCGGTGCCGATACCGTCGCCGGGGATGACGGCGATGTGGTGTGTTTCGGTCATTGAGAGTTCCTTTCCGTTGAGACTCGACGCTACTCAGCTGCGGTGGGCGGACTTTCGTTGGTAGTTCCTCTCGAAATCGTGGCGGCTAGGATGCGTGTGCGGTGACACGCGCAACCGACTCGGACGTAACCGCATTTTCCCGAGGGGTTGGCTGTTCGATGGCAGTCGGTGCGACGAGATCGTGGTGTTCTTCGTCATCGATGTTGAAATCGAGGTTGCCGGCGAGGACCTCGCGGGCCTGGTCGGCGTCGAACCCGTTCTCCCACTTGCCGATCACGATGGCGCCGAGCGCGTTGCCGAGCACGTTGATGAACACCCGGCCTTCGTTGAGCAGGCGATCGATGCCGACGATCAACGCGAGCGCGGCCAGGGGGACGTGGCCGACCGCGGTGATGGTGGAGGCGAGGACGATGAACGCGCCGCCCGCGATTCCCGCCGTGCCCTTGCTGGTGAGCATCATGACCCCGACCATGACCAGTTGTTGCTGCCAGGACAGGTCGATGCCGACGGCCTGAGCCAGGAACAGCGAGGCCATGGTCAGGTACACCGCGGACCCATCGAGGTTGAAGGAGAACCCGGCGGGGATGACGAGGCCGACGACGGATCGTTCGACGCCGAGGTGTTCGAGCTTGCGAACCAGTTGCGGCAGTACGGCTTCGCTGGAGCAGGTGCTGAGCGCGATGAGCAGTTCAGTCTTGAAGTAGCGCATCAGGGTGAACACGTTGAGGCCGCAGGCCCGCGAGATCAGACCAAGGATCACGACGACGTAGACCACGCAGGTCGCGGTGAACAGCAATACCAGAAAGCCGAGTTGTTGGAGACTGGACGCGCCGTACTTGGCTACAACGGACGCGAGGGCGCCGAAGGTGCCGATGGGGGCCAGGCGCATCACCCAGCCGACGATCTTGAACACGACGTGGGACAGCGACTCGATGAGCGCAGTGATCGGGGAACTGTGCGCCTTGGTGACATTCAGGGCGCACCCGACGAGTAGCGATACCAGCAGGGCAGAAAGGATCGCGTGTCCGGTGATCGCGCCGAACAGGGAGTCGGGGATGACATTGGTGACAAACTCGACGAACCCAATCTTCTCGCCGGAATCGACGCCCGGGATCTTGCTGGCGTCCAAGCTGGAGATGTCGATGTTCATGCCGGCTCCAGGTTTGAAAACGTTCGCGACGATCAACCCGATGACCATCGATCCCAGTGAGAGGACGAGAAAGTAGCCCAATGCCTTGACGCCGATGCGGCCGGCTTTGCGCAGGCTGTCCATTGAGGCGATGCCGAGGGTGACGACGCAGAACACGACCGGGACGACGATCATCTTGACGAGTCCAATGAACCAGTCGTTCAGCGGGCTCACGGCCTTACCGACGTCGGGGAGCAGGATGCCGACGGCGATGCCGAGGACGGCACCGACGACGACTTGGAACCAGAGTTGGCGGACGAGGGCCCCGAACCGGGATCTCCGTTGTGGGGCGGCTGTCGTGGTTGAGGTGGTCATGAACACTTGTGCTCCTTGTGCAATGCGAAAGGACGTTGCCGGCGTGAGAGGTGCATGCTGAGCGGCGGTCGGTCGCCGGGCAGCGGTGATCGTGCGCGCCGCCCGGCCTCACGCCAGGGGCACCGAAGAAGCGGTCCGTCAGTGGTGCAGTTCGCGCAGCACCTTGTAGAAGGCGCTCTTGGCCTCGAAGCCGATGCCGGGGATCTCGGTGAGCCCGACCTGGCTGTTGGAAACGACGGCGTCATCGGCGAACCCGCCGGTGGGCTGGAACTCGCCCGGGTAGGACTCGTTGCCGCCGAGCTTGAGCGCTGCGGCGATGTGCAGCGAGAACTGATGTCCGCCATGGGGGATGCAGCGGCGAGAGGACCAGCCGTGTTCGCGCAGCATCTCTTGGACGCGGAGGTATTCGGTTAGCCCATAGCTCAGCGCGGGGTCGACCTGAATGTAGTCGCGGTCGGGGCGCATGCCGCCGTAGCGAATCAGGTTTCGGGCGTCCTGGACGGAGAACAGGTTCTCGCCCGTGGCGATCGGGCCACGGTAGTTCTCCGACACGACAGCGTTGAGCCGGTAGTCGAGCGGGTCGCCGATCTCCTCGTACCAGAAGAGGCGGTAGGGCTCGATAGCGCGGCCGTAGTCCAGTGCGGTCTGCAGATCGAATCGGCCATTGACGTCGACGGCCAGTCGGGAGCCGTCGCCGCCGAGGACTTCCAGGACCGCTTCGATGCGCTTGAGGTCGTCGGCGAGGTCGGTGCCGCCGATCTTCATCTTCACCACGGAGTAGCCCATGTCGAGGAACCTGCGCATCTCGTCCTGCAGGTCCGAGATCGTCTTTCCCGGTGCGTAATAGCCGCCTGCGGCGTAGACGAACACCGAGTCGTCGGGCTGGCCGTCTCCGTAGCGGTCGGAGAGGTACCGGTAGAGCGGCTGGCCGGCGATCTTGGAGGCCAGGTCGAACAGCGCCATGTCGAGCACACCGATGGCGACGGAGCGTTCGCCGGGGCCGGCCGGCTTCTCGTGGTTCATCGTGATCGGCCACGCCGAGGTGGGGTCCAGGCCGCCCGTCTCGTCGAGTAGCGCCTCCGGCGCCGCGTCGAGCAGACGAGGGATGGCGCGGCGGCGCAGGATCTCCCCCGCGCTATACCGGCCGTTGGAGTTGAAGCCGTACCCGACCACGGGTTCACCGTCGACGACCACGTCGCTAACGATCGCGACGATCGAGCAGTCCATCGAACTGAAGTCGATCCACGCATTGCGAATCGACGAACTGATAGGCACGACGCCTTCGTGAATGGAGAGGATCTTCATATCACCCTGTATTCTCATATCTTATAAGTTGTGAGATGTAACTGATGAGTGGCGATGTTAGACTCAAACTGGCCGCAAGCACAAGGGGCGTTTTGTGACTGTGGTCACGAACGAAGAGCACCGAGATGGGACGCACATGACGGCACCGCAGGTCACAAACGTGTTTTCCAGTAAGAGCGACGTCGCGTACCACGAGCTGCGCAGGATGATTTTGAGCGGAGAGCTAGCCGCGGGGTCGCGGCTCGCCCAGTACGTCCTCGCCGAGCAGTTGGGAATGAGCATCACGCCCCTACGGGAGGCGATCCGCCGGCTCAATAGCGAGGGGCTGATCGAACTCGACAACCACAAGGACGCCCGTGTCTCCACGATCAGCGCTCCCGAGGCCCGTGAGCTTTTCGAGGTTCGACTCGCCCTCGATCCGGCCGCCGTGGAGCTGGCCGCCGAGCGCCGCACCGACGATGACATCGCCCTCATGCGCGACACCGTTGCACGACTTCTCCCAGTCACTCGCAAATGGGGCGAAGACGCGCTCCTGGCGCACAGCGAATTCCACCGCGCGCTGTATGTCGCTTCGCACAACGACGTACTTATCAAGATGCTGGACGACCTGTGGGCCAAATCAGACCGCTACCGCCGACTCGGCTTGGAACTGCCCGCTGGCCAGGAACCCCGCACCATCGACCTCGACGAGCACCACCAGATCCTCGAACTTGTCATCGCCCGCGACGTCTTAGGGGCAGGTGTGCTGACCCGACGCCACGTCGAGAAGAGTCTCACCACTGGAGCGATCACCGCACTTGAAAACCGAGACAACGCAGCCGAATCGGAAACAACATAGGCCATCTCGTGGCAGCCGTCGGTTACAAGAAACCAGATCGGTTGTGGCAGGGCCGATCCACGCCAACGCAGTCCGCGGTGATATTTCGGTCATCAGCTTCCGGCTTGACGAACTGTCCTCGCCCGGGCGAACTTGGCTCGGAAAATCTCATGCTTCATGGGGGAGCTAAGGGGACTCGAAGCCCAGCCTCTACCTGCGGAATGCCGCCTGAACTGCGGGTTCACTCCGTCTCGTTCCGATTCAATCCCACTCGTTACCTGCGGTCTTGTTCTCGGGTCTTGACGGCGTCAAGAGCTGCAATTCGGTGACGAGCCGCGGCTTCGATCCCGGAGTAACGGCGGGATCGAATACGGCGGGTTACTGGCGGACGCCTAAATGTCTCCATGTTATTGTGCTACAACGAATTTCGTGCCAGGCCAAGCGCCGATAGATTCGGCGCACCTGTCGCGGAGGATGTTTCACACCTGTTGTAGCCGCTTCATCCAGTCAGTGACCTGGCCAGCGATCGATCCGGGCACGGACCCGTCACCTCAAACGTGTTACGGCGGGTCCGGCCTATACCACAGCCGATGCCGACGCCGCTCCGCCGGATTGATGTCGCCCACCCAATATCAGACTTGCTGCGGACCAACCGGCCGCAGCGTAAGGGAACCTTCACGATTCGAGGGGTAAGCGCAATTCACGGATGGATCGTTCGCCGACGGCGGCCCGGCCGGCTTCCAGGCGGGCGACGGGTAACCGGAACGGGGAGCAGGACACGTAGTCCAGCCCTGTCTGGTGGAAGAAGTGAATGGATTCGGGGTCGCCCCCGTGTTCACCGCAGACCCCGAGTTTTAGACCGGGCTTGGTCTTACGGCCCTCCTCGGCCGCGATCTGCACGAGCCGCCCCACTCCATCGGCGTCGATGGTCTCGAACGGGGAAATGGTGAAGAC
>Ga0157374_10003505_pt1 | contig 13196 bp, 12 predicted proteins | sample M25metaG_FD_115308 | JGI IMG/M metagenome (GOLD analysis project Ga0157374, IMG submission 115308) | Miscanthus rhizosphere microbial communities from Kellogg Biological Station, Michigan, USA - M2-5 metaG | ecosystem: Host-associated > Plants > Roots > Rhizosphere > Soil | place: USA: Michigan...
TCTCCTATGATTCCTGAGAGAGAGTTCTTTCCTGTCGAACTGATCCTGAGAGCAATCTCATGACAATTCTTGTTTACTTGTCTAGTTTATATCAAGATACCTAGCTATTTCTACCAACTATTGTTCCATCCATATTCTCTTCCAAACCATCCCTGGAGAAGAGAAAGGAAGGATAAGGACCACCACTAAAGTAAAGTAAGATTTTGAGCAGACTCGTGTGTGTCCTCTGAACCCAAAATGAATCGATCGATTTGCTCGAAGCATAGTCGCCCTTTACATTGGACTCCATCTTGTTTGATACGCCTGCTCCACTCCTTCTATGGCTATACTCTTTCTATGGTTCTACTCTTTCTATGGCTCCACTCCTTCTATGGCTCCATTCCTTCCATCTTCTCTGGATCCCTTGTCTCCTCTCCATCTTCACTTGCAGTCCCTCTGCTTGAGATGCAGCAGCATCTTCATCTTCTCTTAGACGTCACCTGCCTATTATTCTCTGAAAAATCTCTGTGTCGTCTGGAACACTTCCTGTCAGTGATCTCTACTCTGACTGGGTGTGAATGGTCTGTCAGATTGAAAGGTACGTCACTGAAGGAGCCTTTGCTTTGTTTAGTTGGCCCTTCTCTTACTCACACACATGGCCTCTTTTTAAGATGATCCTCCCTGTTCGTTGAGCACTTTTTCATTCATTCCCTCCTGTTCCTCCTGCTGTCGGGTCAACGTCATTGTAAACTCGAACGGCCTTCGTTTATTCATTCATTCATTCTCCCCACTTCCTTCTCTGCCTTCTGTTCTCTTTGTGTAGTACGTGGCACGTGTTTGAGCGCAAAAAGAGAAGAACATAAAGAGAAGAACCCAAATGACCAGAGTCAGTAGGCTTTAGAACCAGAGACGTCGTTGCTTCACTTCATGTTTTAGGCCGTTTAGTTTCCATCGCTTTCTCACATCATCATCATCCCCTTGTTCGCTGCCGACAAATAACATCTTCTCACTGACTAACTAACTAACACATCTGCTACCATTGGTTTTCCATGTTTGGTATGGAAAACCAACTATGTTCTAACCAACTACTGATAACCACTAACCCTGTCTTACTCTCCGTGTTCACTGTCTGCCTTGATGTATCCCATTAAAGCATAAGGCACGCGGTGAATGCCAAGAGAAGATGAGAAATACGCGGTGAATGCCAAGAGAAGATGAGAAATACACGATGAATGCCAAGAGAAGATACGAAATACGCGGTCAATGCCAAGACAAGATGAGAAATACGCGGTCAATGCCAAGACAAGATATGAAATACGCGGTGAATGTCAAAACAAGATATGAAATAAGCGGTCAATGCCAAGACAAGAAAGACAATCCTATGGAAACGACCATTTACTCTTGACTACTGTCACCCAATTATTTTATTTCTACAAAATAATAATTATTCTATCAATCAAGTCAGTTCAAATTCTGAGGTAAAAATTCAAGACCAACAAATCCAAGATTGAAACCTACGGTTCAGTAGTTCTCCATCTGCGACGAGATGTATTGAGTTTCTCAGTACAAGTCCTTGTCTCTTCAGTTATAACAAGCCATGGAAGTATCTTTGATCTCGAAATGGAATCGTGTTCGACAGTTTCTTTGACTCTGAATAGTGATAAAACAAGGAAATGACAAAGAAAGAGGGAGGATGATTCGTGTCTTTTTTGAATACAAAATGTTCTTATTCCTGTTCCATTGTCTCTTGAATGTAGTCAAGAGATGTAACTTCTTTCGAATCATCATTCTTTTTGGAAAGAAAGCGACAGTTTTCTTGCATCCCTTTTGATTCTCTCTCTTCATGTTCTCTTTTCTTTACTCGGTTTTTGTTGCTCATTTTCTTTGATCCATTCTCTCGATTTCTAGTATCCTTGTCCTTATTCTTTTTGTTGTTGTTTTTTGCTTCGATCGAGTTGTTGTAAAGAAGACTTGCTCAGGAAGAGATGAAGTAGATTCTTTTCTTTTCCAGTCTCTTTGTTCTCTTTCGTGTGTCCTCCTTGAGATGCTCATCTTCCTTCACATCTCTCTCTACCATTGTTCTTGTGTTCTGTGCCCTTTTTCTCCTCCGATGGAGACAGGACTTGAGAACAAGTGAAATCGATTCCTTGCCTGAGAGTCAACGTCATCATCCAGGACTTTATCCTCTGGGACTTGAAGTACCATCTTCTCTGTTGCCATAAAAAGGAAGGAAACGACTCGAGTCAAGGAATGCAGAGGCAAGATTTCTTTATCCCTCGCTTTATTTCCCTCCTTCTGTCTTGTCTCCTGTTCCTCCTTCATCATCTTGGTCTGCACAAGAGAGCCATTTTGTGTCGTCGTCACAGAAGGAATTAAAGAGGGGAGACATGAGCACGGAATGAAAGGATTCATGAGAGACTTTGATGACGAAAGAAAGAATGGAAGCTCCTCTTATTCTTGTGTAACTGGAGTGTCAGCAGTGGTTCCTTCTTTCATTCTTCTTGTGTCTCATGAAACGAGAGAGTGGGTCTTTAATGAGACAGAGAAGATGACTAGTGAAGGAGATACAGAGAAAATGCTGATGGAATGGAATGAGGGAGACAAACAGACAAAATTGCAAGACGACTATGACCTGGATCTCGAGTGATATCAAGAGAGAATGCTGTTTCTCTGGATACACAAGAGACTCGATGATGACGAGTGAGACTAAAAGGTTGAAAGGCCATCATCAGCAAAGAAAGAAAGAAAGAAAAAAGAAAGAAAAGAAAATGAGCATCAACGAAAGCAAAGTCAAATGAGTCTGTTGAAGACACGAAGAACCCAGTCAATCGTGTCCTTTTCTTCCCAGTCGTTCTCGTTAAGGAAAGAATCATCAGAAGTAGTTAGAGCAGCTTGAGAATTCAATTCAATTGACAGGATGATGACAAGGAGTATTTGGAATCGACAAGTTCTCATCTTCTCTAACAAATCGTTTCATGTGCTCATTTCACTCCTAAACCGTCGATCCTTTTGATGATCAATTTGACTTGTGGTTCTCAAGGAGAAATGACGATGAGTCGAATTGCAATGGAAGAGTTGAATACGAATTCTTGATCGATTTTCTCATTTTATTTTGCTTCTGCTGTCAATCGAGTTATTTGAAGGAAAAGAGTCATACAAGAGAAGAGGGCTTCTGTGATAAAAACCAGTTTCTTTTAATCGATTATTCCTGTTTTTAGTTTTCTTTCTCGAGTTTCAGACTTTTTATCCTCTTCTTCTTTTGAAGATGTTTGTATGTGTTCTTCGACTTTTCCTTCCAAGAAATGTGTGTGTACTTGTTCTTTAAAAGGGATTTCTTGTTCTTTCATCTCCTGTCCTCTTATCCTGCACACTTTTTCATCAAATTCGTCTTCTTCATCTTCTCTTCTTGTACTTGACTTGACTAACTTTCCTAACAAGAGGGTCTCAAGATGGCTGTTTGTATCTCAGCATCTGCCACTACTTTTTCATTCATTTTAATAGTACAGTCATACTCCCTGAAGATGATTTAATGGAAAAGTTTCTCTTCAGTTGTTGCCCTTCCTTCCTCGATATATATTGTTAATCTTTCTTACCAATACTTTCTGATCCAAACTTCTTGTTCTGCTCGTTTTGCTCTCCCGGTTACTGTTCTCTCTTGTTTCCCTGAAAATTAGGCAGACAAATATGATTAGCAACTTTGCCAGTGACTTTCTGTGTTATAATGCCATAATTAGTGAGCTCTTGATTAAATTGCTGCAGAGTACTCTGTTCTCATTTGACCAGTCTTTCTTTGTTACAGAATGCTCTCATTTAACTTTGAATCATAGCCTGGTTATTAAAGAGACCTAGTTCTAGACATTTTCTTCTCTGCCTTTGAAACTGGTGAACAAAAGGTTTCAAATGAGAGCAGCGATGATGGGGACGAAGAATCGATTGTCAGACTTCTAGGATTACTATCAACCTAAAAATAGTGTCTCGAAAGTAACTCAAACGAACAACTCAATGTCAACTGAATTTACATGATGAGTACTTCAGTCCTCTCTTTTCTTTACTTTTAAATTGAAATGAAGTTCTTCTCTAGAGTTTGAATTGTTCTTTAACAGCTTCAGGCGAAGAGACTACAAGACAACGTTTATCTCTTTTTGCTCTGACTCTCATTACGTGTTTCATTTGCTCTGTTTCTTTGTCTCGTTTGTTCAGTTGGTTGATCATGATGATGAGGAAGAGGAAGAGGAGGAGAGAATTTGTGATCATTTCAGTCTCAACTGCTTCCCCTGGACATTTCTATTTTACATTCCAATTGACAATTAAAGTACAGGACAAGAGGGTTAAAATTTGAGTTCCTGTTTAAACTTTGCATCCTCATTATAGTCAGGAAAAGAGAGTATAGATTTTTCATTTTCCTTATTAAAGTTGTTTTCTTCTTTTCTTCTCTGGATGTCGTGTTGGATTCATTCTAAATCACTTTCACTCACAACTCTTTTGTTTCCGGAGAATGAACTCCATCATCATGTGCTCTACTTACTAGTTGTTCTCTCATCCGAGTTTTATTACTTGAAAGGATTCTGCCAACTTTTCCAAGAAAGAATTAATCTCATCATCATATCTCTTTCCTTTTATTCCTCTTCTGTTTTAACGCACCAGCCTTACTCTTGAAACTTCAGAGAAGGAGTAACAGCAGTTGCCTTCATTGATGATGAAGAATTTCGTTTGAAATATGAACAACAACGGAAGGAATTGAATGAATCACAGCAACACAAGTTATCTCTCATTCTTTTATTCCTCCTTCTCTTTGACTTGTTCTTTGTTGTTTATTCTCCTGAACTCGATGACGACTACGAGCTCTCGGTTCTCGAATCATCATTTGATGATGAATTCGAGAAATTCCTTTTCACGAACCGAACGAGAGGACGGAATAACAGCTTGCTATCTTTCTCTCGCTCTTTATCTTTGACTACTGATGAAGGAGTATCAAGAGTGAATCCTAAATTAACTAGAATAAGGGATAGAAGGGGAGACGACAAGAGAATGTGCGAGGAATACTGGAGTAAAGAAGGAGTTTTAGGTTGAGATGGAGGATAACAAACCTAGAGAAACTGAATGAAGCAGAAGGAGATCAAAAGCCTTTGATTCAGCAGTTCTTTCATCCCTTTTTCTTTTGTTTTCACTCTTGTCTTGTCCTTATTCTGTTCTGTAACAGCGGGAATGAATGGTTGCATCCTTTCTTGCCTGGTTCTCATTCAAGTCAGGTTCAATGCAAAGATTCAACAACAGAACACAACTCTTTCTTGACTTGACTTATTGGGCTCCTTTTTCTTGTTCCTGCTGCTGCTGCCACTGTTTGTTTCCTGATTCAAATCAGGCACAGACTTCGAGGAAAGAGATGTCACCCTTATCCTCATCCAAGAAACTGACAGCATCCTTATTCTCTTATTCTTCGTGTCCTCTTCTTCCGCCCACGACTTGGACTTGGACTTGTATTTGCTTTCAGTCTATCTCTTGTATCCCCAGGCTTTGTACTCTCTTTCTTGTGCAGACATAGAATAGAATCTGTTGACCCACCTCGTTTTTTCTGACGTCTTCTTAGCAACAGAAGCAGAAAACAGTTGATGAGATGGATGTCCACTGAATACTAAATCATGAGTGAGATGTACAGAATTCTTTAGACAGACAAGGCTGCAGATGGAAAAGTCTGGAGGCAGAACACGAATTGAAACTCAAGCCTGGACGATGAAGGTGACCTGCATCATCATTTTCTAGAGCTGTTGCCTCTAGTCATTTTATTCCCTTCAGATAAAATGTTGACAAATTCACAGTAAAATGCTTGCCCAAGCAATGTAATGGAAAGAGAAGAAGTAGATTCAAAAAAGAAGAAATTGTCATCATCCTAGTCATGAAATATGCAAAACTCTCTTCTTCTCGATCGTAGTCTTTTATTCAAGAATCAAAGTTGACAGTACAAGAGAGACAAAGAGGATTCTATCTGCCTGTCAATCTTTCTGTGAATCTCGTTCTGTCACTCTATTCTCTGTTTTTATGGCGATGATCATTGGTGTTGACTGTCTTTCTCGTTTTGTGCTTTAAATTCTCTCTCATCTGCAACCTGTCAAGGGTCTGTAAATCCCTTTGACTCTCTTCCCGTCGACTGAAGGAAAAGAGTAGTGTGTCAAATGGAATTTGAATCAGAGACCGAGAGCACAAGAGAAATCAAATGGTGTTTTTGAAGCGAAAGCAGTTTCGAGTTTTATTTTTGGAAAAAAAGAAAAACATCAGGAATAAACGTACACTTCATTTTAGATGCAGAATGTTATTTACGACTCAGCTTCTTCTCTATTTACCTGTCAGTCTTTGTTTGTCTCTTGTATTTGGTTTCAATTCCAGCTACAGATCGATTTCTAACATGCGTTCTAATGAAAATTCAACAGAAAAGCTAAACTCCTTATCGTTTGTCCAGTGAGTGTCTTGCAGTGAAATCCTCTTCCTTTTGTTATCTCATGTCTGGTTAGAAACTAAAGACGACGTGACAAAGAAGGGTTGGGCATAGACTTGTCAGAGATAAAGTCCTGGTCTCTGACTCGCATTATGATGACGTTGAGATGAGACTAGAATTGAAATGTATTGGAGGCGGCATTCTTTCTTGTGACAGTAACTCTTTCCTTGTCATCATCATCTGATTCGGTTCTAAAATTGTTCTAACCCTTGTTAGTTACGCTTGAGTTGCGTTTCCTCTTCTACTCCTTTTATCTCTGTATCCTTTGTTTCCGAGTTACAGCCTCTCATTCTCTCTTATCTCTCATTCTCATTCCTTCCATAAAAGTTGAGACACAAGTTTTATTAGATTTTTCGACTTGAAATGTAAGGAAAGAACTGTTAGTGAGTCGTGACGAATAAGCTTTGGTTTCGTTATTTGAAACAACTGATGGAAACGAAGGAGAGAAATCTTTTATTTGATACACGAACAGCAGCAGCCATGCATCCCGTAATGAAAGAGAGACTCGTGTTGTCATGCAAGGAAGGCAGGCAGGTTTAATTATGACTGCATGAGTGAAGACAAGGAGAGAATAGAAACACCTTCAGCGAAATTACTCATTTTTTTAAACAAAAAAGATAAAAAGTTTCACTCGTTTTGTCATCTTCTTGCCCTTTTCTTTCAATTTTTAAGCAAGAAATTGCATCTCATCCTTTTGTTCTACAGATTTGTTGCAGTACCTGTTTTTAGAGAAAATGCATAGAATCAAGAGTCTTCAAGGCATGATGATGAAGATACTGATGACGAGGAAGATGATGATCATGTCTCATGTGCATTCTTCTCTTTTTTGGCCAAAATGTCACGGAGACAGATTCTCTTGTTGTGTCTCATTTTTCTTCGTCATCTCCTTTTGTTTCTTTTTCTGAGAAACAGAGATTGTCTTGAGGGAAGGAATCTCTTTCTGTTGAAAAGTTGAGCTGATTCCTTGATTCTTCGAATTTTTAGTTCAAGAACCTGACAGTCTTGACTTGCATTTCTTTATGCTGTCGATGTTCATCTTCTTTGTTTTGAATCAGAGGATGAAGAGGAAGCGAAGATGAAAAGAAGATGCACCCCTACCATGCCCTGTCGTTCAAATTCTTCCATCACAAGGTGTCTGGGAAGAGAAATAGTTTGCAAGACAGGCAGCCATTGTACTGTTTTTGTTGGAAATTCTTTGCTTTGCGAGCTCTTCCTGCTGTCAGATCATTTCAACATCAGTCTCCGAAAGAAATAAAAAAGAAAAAGTGCCCTTTTGAACCCTCTTCTTCTTCGATCTTTCACTCCAACGAGAGTAGTATGTGCTTGGGTTGCATCATTACTGTTGAAGAGAAGAAGATGGAAACTTTGCTTTCCTTTTACTTTTTCCTCCAACACTTTTGGTACCTCTTTCTCTTACTTTACTTGGTTCTCACGACACACACTAAAGTCTCTTCCAATTTCCTTTTCTGTGAAGAAGAAAAGAGATTGCAAGCCAGTCTTATCACTGGAGGACACATTTCTCTCTCCTTTTTCGTGAGAGATTCCCTACGGGATTTTCTCTTCTTTTTGGTCTGACAAGAATCTTTTACAATGAAATGAGTGTGTGTGTGAGACAGAGTGTCATGTGTTGTCGACACACAAAATGAGAAGTCTTCTTGTTCGAGACAAGAGATAAAAGTTTCCTGTGGTGTTCGATCGACAACAACATGAGGCGGTAAAAAAGGAAAAAATGGTGTCCTCTTGTTGTCCAAGACATGTCATTGTACTCAACTACTTGTTTTACAAGACGGCTGCCGGACTAGACTGTCATTTTACCATCTTTCTATCTCAAGGAATAGAAAGCTGTCAAATTGAATACTTCTCGTTTCTTGGATTCTCCTTTTATTTCGTTGACTCAGAAGGACTATAATAATGAGTCCTTTCCGAGTTATATGAGTCACATATAACTTGACCTTAACTTTGAGCATAGTTTGTTGTATTTTTAGAACAGAAGGTATGTAAGGAAATGAAATGAATAGTGATCTTAAGAAAAATCCAATTTATGTTAGAGATATCATACACGAAAAATGCAGTTCTTTGCTATATAGTCTGGTTTTGTCTGAGATCACAAGGATCCTTTCTTTCTTTATTTTTCCTATCTTTTAACCCGAGGTCTTTCCTTCTCATCAAATGATGTTCATTAGGACTCTTTTCCTTTTCTTTCATGGAAGGAATGATAATGGAAAGATCCTCAGAGAAAAGAAGTCGAAGAATCAAAGAGTTGTAGCTAAAGAACCTCGTTATCTTCAACTCCAACTGAGAACGAATCCACTGTTGATGCTGTATTGGTATCTCTATTGTTGTGCTAAAGTATCTATGGCTGAAGGGTCAACATAACTCACAGTCGACCCAGAATTTTTCTCTACTGTTTCTCTACTGTTTCTCTACTGTTTCGACATTTCTTTCATATTTTCTTGTTTGTATTCAAGAGTCCTCTTTGTTTGACCGAAAGTTGTGTACGAAGTATTGCGTGATACATGTTTGATTCTCCTCCCTTTGCATGCTTTCTATACTGCTTCTGTTTGTCTTGAATGGCCCAGGGATACTGCTTCTTTTCATTCGTGACAGTAAGACTGTCACTGAAGAAGAAAAATTGGGTTTCTTTTTTTGCGGAGAAGGAGACATCATTGCAAGATACCTTCCTTTCCTTGTGGTCACCTCGTGATTCATTCGTCTTCGTTTCCGTGACCCTTGTTCTCATCCTGTCATGTCATGTTCTTCATTGTCTCTTAGTTGCCGTGATTTCTCTGATTTCGATTCTGGGTCACAATTTTCATTTGACTTCACCATTCAATCCTGACTGATTCCTCTGATTCTTGTTAGTTGAGTGGTTTTGCAGGTCTTGTTTGTTCGGTTTGTTTATTTCTTTGGGAGAAGATCTTCTTGTTATCCTCTCTAGTTCTCTCACTGTTTCTTTTTTACTTCTTTTTTTATCCTGATTTAAGTCACCAGAGACACTGCTGTTGTATTTCTTGGTTTCATCTCCTTTTGGTTTCGATTACTTCTCTGTTGTCTGCCTTCGATCTTGTCTTGTTTTTCTTACTTTATCTTCCTCCAAATGAAGGGCCATTCTTTTTGCCCTCCTGTTCTACCTCCAGTTCTATTGTCGGTCGTACTTGATCTTCTTTATCTCAATGGACGTCTTACTCTTGCCCTGCTGACACAATGATTAGTTGAGCATTAACAACCATCCTTTCATGTCCACTGCACTTCTGTTTCTTCTTCTTTTCCTCTTGAATGGCCAGAGAAAGAACGATTATAAGAAGGAGGAAGAGAAAGGAGGCATGTAATGTAATAGACTGCAAACCTATGAAGAGGATACCCAGGAGGTATAAATGAAGAGTCAGATAAGAAGTTTTGATGATGATGACTGTGAAGATCGTGATGAAGAGGGACTTATTTCTTACTGTTCTCTAGCCTTTTGAGTGTCATCTAACATCTAACACATCTACTGTGCTTCATGTGTTCATTTTCTTTGCTTGATGTCGCATGAAATGGATTTTCTAACAGAGATAACTCGTCTAACAGAGAAGACGAGTTTCATCTACTTTTTACCTTCTATTTTTGTCATCCTCATCATCATATACTTTTATATCATCTCAAGGATCTCTTTTGTCTCATCATCATAATTTGATGGCCTCTTTGCCTTCCTCATCAGGGGCTGAGAAGTTCAAGTGAGAACTCATCCCTCCATCATTTTCAAGATCAGTAATATTATGTTCTTGAAATATTATGTTCTTCTCGCTTGAATGACCAACTCATTTTGAAAAGGAATAATTTACCCAAAGAATCATGTACGAAGATCATATTTTTTGTCTATACAGTCTATTCTATTGAAGTAATGCTATCTGTCATTGCAGCCCAATTAGTTTATGTCGTGTCTTGTCAGCCGATTCGAATGAAAGAATAGAACTCTAGAAATAGTTTCTTCTCAATAACAGGCTAAATTATGAGACTAAAGAAAATTGAAGTATTCCTTAGTTATATTTTCTAGTTCGTTGTGCAGGTGTCTACTTATTTCATCTTCAATTTCTTTTGTGCTCGTCATCGTAATCGAGTTTTCTTTTCATGAAAAAGATGAAGACGATGATGAGATTTCCTTTTCTTTTTGATTTCCTTTTCCTGCTGAACTCGTGTGTCATGTTTTACATCTCCCTCTTATTTCGTTGAGGATGAAAATGCGATTTCGAACAGGGTTTCAAAGAACAAGAAGTAGAACGAACAAAAAACAAGAAAAATTGTCGACTGAAAACTAAATTCAACTTCAATTCTTTCTCCTTCGGAGGTGATAAAGAGGACAAGAAAAGAGAGAGAGACGACAGAATGAGAAATGAGAGCAGGAATAGAATGGAAACTGTTTTATGAAGAACTCAAGACAAAAAACAACAAAGAAAATCGAATACAGAATTGAAATTGCTATTTTAAAACTCGTGAATTCCTTTTCTCTCTTTCTTGTCATTTACATGGAATCGAGAGGGTGACATGAAAGATTAAGGAATTTCTCTCATTTCTTTCTGGCAAAAATACAATAAAATGCAAAGGGAGAGACCATTCAAGGATATCCTGAGGACAATGTGTTCAAGAGAAACATGTCATGAAAGGAATTCCTTTCCTTCTTTAGAGGAGACAAGTTGTCACGAAGTTTATTGGAAATGAGTAATCGATCTAAACTCTTTATTGTCGTGAGATGTTAGTCATGAGATGTTAGTCGTGAACCATCTCTAAACTAACATTCTTTTTATACCAAGTTTTATGTAGTCCTGAGCATCCTCGCTTGTCTTGCCTCCTCCAACTGCTGTAGTTGGTCTTTTACCTGCAGCTTCCTCTTCTCCAAGAACTCGGCATAGTCTTTAGCATCCAATCGATGGACGACCTTGATTCCAAGACTCCAGGCAGCTTTAACGACATCTTTAAAGACATCCTTGATGTCCACACAGTCATAGATGACATCCTTCTGCTTAATCTTTGCAATTTCATAGCAATGTTTCACTGTCACGTAGCCTGCTATTTCGTTACTCGGGTTCATGGCACCCCTCTCCGCCCCTGCTGCCTGACGTAGAAAGTATGACAGTGGAGGTGACATCATGTCCAGTTGGTAAGATCTGTCCGGATTAATAGATATCTTGCAAGGAATAGGGACCCCCTGTTTAATGTCCTTCGTTCTTTCATTGAAGTCCTTGCAAAACTGGGAGATGTTTATACCTCGTTGACCAAGTTGTGGTCCGAGAGGAGGACCCGGGGCAGCAAGACCTGCTTGAATCCATAGTTTAAGTGGAGTAGAATGAATGACCTTCTCGACCACCTTCTGAACCCTTCTCTTGGACATTATTTTTATGGAAAAACAAGAACCACATGAACAGCAGCAGAGTCCTCTGACGGACTTGCTATGAATGAGTCCGTTTTGTCTCCCGAACACAGTTCACACAATTTATTTCGTTCAAGATTCCCATTTAACTCAATAAACTAGCTATTCATGTGAAGGTTTAATAAACAGACTTCACTAAAAGAACAAGATTATAATTTTTAATGCATTAAAAAGATTGAGCATTAAAACATACACCGATCATTCATTTCATGTTCAACTTCTCCTTCAAGACATTGTTTTCATTGAATGATGAATTGGCTGAAGAGGATCCCTTGAGAACTGGCAGTCTGCTCGAGTTCTTTGAGTGATTGACTCTGACAACATTCTCGACTTCAGAATCAGCAGATGAAGGTCTCGATGAATCTCCATTCAAATCAAAGTTCTTATCCATGTCAAGATCCTCATCGACTGGGAGTTCAGTGACAGATGCCAAGTCAGTTTTTTCCTTCATTTTATTGGACCTAAACCTGTCCAAGATCTTCTCATGGGGAGAGGTCTGCACCAGGGATGTTGGATAAGAAAATGTGGTCTTTTGTGGTGTCTTTCCAGTGACATCAACTTGTTTGAGTGACGTCGAGACTAGAGTTTCTAGAGCATGTCTTCTCTCTTCGAGACCATCCTTCATTTCAGTTACAAACATGTCGTGTCTGCATCGGTCATGGACCATCATCTCGTTAATTGACTCCTTCAATTCAACGGACTGCTCAAGAGAGGCATCGACTAGTTTCTGGACATGATTCATCTTGGAATCCAATTCTGAAGACAAAATACAAAGTTGAGCTGATTCATCAGCAAAGACATCTTCCATTTGAGCCTCTAACTTGTTCTTTAGAAGTTTGGCAGAGATATCAAGGGCTTCCACGACTCGTTGGACAAACAGATTACTCTGAGTATCAAGAACCTCTTTAGCTTGGACTACAGACTTGTTAGAACAAGAAATCAGTCCGTTTGAGTCATTGAATCTCTTGGATTCGAGTTCATTCGTTCGAGTGACGGCCAAGATAACTTGTTGTTCTGTTGAAGACAAGGAGTCAGAGACCTTGTCAATGAGACTGGATGTCTGAGAAGCAACAGCCATAAGAGGATCCGGAAGCAAAGACATGGCTGACTCAACTTCAGCGATTCTTTGAGACAAATGGTCGTTCTGTGATCTAAAGGAGGAGAACATCTGGACCATGGCCTCCTCCATTGCCTTCATCTGCTTCTCTTGGTTCTTCCGATGTTCGTCCTGTGATTCTCGAAGTTGAGACAGTAAAGATGCCAGTCCAACAGCCTTTTGATGCTCCTTCTCAATCTTAGTCTCGACCTCTTTCTTGATGGACA
>Ga0157374_10003506_pt1 | contig 13196 bp, 12 predicted proteins | sample M25metaG_FD_115308 | JGI IMG/M metagenome (GOLD analysis project Ga0157374, IMG submission 115308) | Miscanthus rhizosphere microbial communities from Kellogg Biological Station, Michigan, USA - M2-5 metaG | ecosystem: Host-associated > Plants > Roots > Rhizosphere > Soil | place: USA: Michigan...
AACGTTTACCGCGTTGATTCCGCGCAGCGGAAGATATTACACCTGGCGGCTGTGTTTGCCTGTAATTTTCCTAATGTATTATACCAGGCCGCCAGTGAATTGCTGCGCGAACACGATCTTGACTTTAACATGCTGCGACCTTTGATCATGGAGACAGCGGGGAAAGTGCAGGACCATCTGCCTAAAGATGTACAAACCGGTCCAGCTGTGCGGAATGACGAAAAAACCATGGCGGCACACCAACAATTGCTGGCACAAAACCCCGATTTGCAGCAGGTTTATACGCTGTTAAGTCAGTTGATTATCAAAATGGACAAAGGCGGAAACGCAGGCGCATAATTTTATTACTTTTGCGCCAATGGACATCTATAAGATAAAGATCAACTTTGAGGAGGCGGGTCATGCATCAGTTGAGCTGCCTATAGCCGAGGGGGAGTCTGTTCTGGACGTTTGTTTGGAGAACGGTATCGAGCTGCAGCATAATTGCGGCGGGGTTTGCGGATGCAGCACCTGCCACATTTATGTGAACAAAGGCATGGATAATATACAGGAAATTTCAGATAAGGAAGAGGATTTCATCGACCGTGCCGTGAACCCGCGTATCACTTCGCGCCTGGGTTGCCAGTGTATAATTATCGATGGAGACATTGAAGTAACGCTGCCTGACCAGTCGGGTTTTATGGGACACTGAGAAGGGTTATACGTTTGACGTTCGACGTTATACGTATGGTTTATACTAACTGAAAAGACAAAAACGTACAACGTAATACGTATAACGTACAACCAAAATGACAGACGATAAATACGCACTACCCATCAACTGGAACGATTACGAGGATATCGCCATCGAGCTTTATGAAAAGTTTGGCGACGATTTTGATGAGTCGAAGATATACCGTATCCGCTTCACCGATTTGCTCGAGTGGGTATTGACCCTGCCAAATTTCGCCGGTAAACGAGAGGAATCCAACGAGGGCCACCTGGAACAGATACAATCGGCCTGGGTGTATGAGTGGCGGGATAACCAGTAGGCAGTTGGCAGTTTTGAGTTTGCAGTTCTCATGGAGTCGTTTCTAAACAAACTTAAGGATATAACAACTTTCATCTTTGATGTGGATGGGGTGCTGACGGATGGTTCGGTATATATCGCGGACAATGGTGAGCAATACCGGCAATTCAATATCAAGGATGGTTATGCGATACAATTGGCTGTGAAATGCGGTTATAATGTTTGCGCTATATCGGGCAGCAGGTCGAAGATCGCTATACATCGGTTGAATAGCCTGGGCGTGAAAGATGTGTATGTAGGCGCGCATACCAAATTAGATAATTTCAAGGGCTACCTGGAATCAAAGCACGTATTACCTGCGAGCGTTCTTTTTATGGGCGATGATATCCCCGACCTGGCCGTGATGGGCCTGGCCGGCTTGGCCGTTTGCCCCGCTGACGCAGCTGAAGAGATCAAAGCCATTAGTCATTATATTTCCCCACTGGGCGGCGGTAAAGGTGCCGTGCGCGATGTGATCGAGAAAGTGCTGAAAGTACAGGGTAAGTGGATGAGTGAGCAGGCGTACAGTTGGTAACCGGATTTACGATTTTAGATTTACGAATTACGATTTGAATAATCTCCCTAAAATTATATTAGCATCTAAATCCCCTCGCAGGCAGGAGTTGTTGCGCCTGATGGATATCGATTTTCGTATTGTGCTGAAGGATGTGGATGAGTCTTATCCGGATGGTTTGTCTCCGGAAGAAATAGCGGTTTATATTGCTGAGAAGAAAGCCAGGGCATTTGATGAATCGGTTACGGATGAAGTGGTGCTTACCGCTGATACCATCGTAGCTGTTGACGGGCAAATTTTAGGAAAACCAGAGAATTCGGAACATGCTGTTCAAATGCTGCATACGCTTTCGGGTAAAGTGCACCGGGTGGTTACGGGGGTGTGCATTTTATATAAGCAGAAATATAACCTGTTCCATGATGTTTCGGAGGTGTTTTTTCGTACACTGACGGACGAGGAAATACGTTTCTACGTAGAAAAATACCAGCCTTTGGACAAAGCCGGAGCCTATGGTATACAGGAGTGGGTAGGGCTGGCAGGTATCCAGCGCATCAATGGTTCCTATACCAATGTGGTCGGCCTGCCGACAGAAAAGCTTTATCAACAATTGAAAAGACTGGTTTAATAAGCCGATAATTTCATTAAATTTACTTCCAAACACCTTTCACTAAGAAATATGGAAGCACCTGAAGTACCTACCGAGCACCTGCACGAACACATCCACGAAGCAGCCCATGAGAGCCATAACCGGTGGTCGATGATGGTGGCCATATCTACGGCCTTGATGGCTGCGTTTGCCGCGGTGAGCAGTTTGATGGCCGGTCATCAGAGTAACGAGGCACTGATCACACAGGTAAAGGCGTCCGATCAATGGGCATACTATAATTCAAAAGGCATTAAGGCTGAAGTGGCGGATGCGGTGTTGCAACTGAAGGATAGTAAAGCCGATACCAGCCGGGCAGCTGCTGCACGTAAGGCCAAATTGAAAAAGGACCAGGAAGGGATACAGGAAAAAGCCACAGAACTGGAAAAAGAATCAGAGGAACATCTGAATAAAGACATGCTGCTTGCGCGTGCAGTCACGTTTTTTCAAATAGCGATATCCCTTTCGGCGGTCTCGCTGCTGTCGAAGAAGAAATCGCTATGGTACGTCGGTTTGGTCTTATTTGTGCTGGGTATCCTGCAATTTACAATAGGCCTGCACCCCGACCTGTTCGGGTGGTTCAAAGCGCTTTAATTAATATTATTTGAACATAAAGCCGTTGTTGCCGCGGTTAGCGTCAGGCAGGGCGTTATCCGGGTCAACTACTACGCTTTTTGCTGCTGATGTCGTCTGGATAACGAAGGTTGCAATGTTATTTTGCATCCAGGCTTCTACCGGAACATTTACACGCTGTTTGGTGCCATCCTTCAATTTAACTTCCACGGTGAACGGCATAGCCATCTGGTCGAGATTGGCAACGGTTACTTTCATTCCTTGTTTCGGGTCGTTGTTGATGTATTCTGCGCCGACCAATGACAAGTCAAGCCTAAGGTTATTATAGAACCAGCCCTTCCAGAACCAGGAAAGATCTTCACCAGCCCCGTTATCCATCGAGCGGAAAAAGTCTTCGGGCTGCGGGTGTTTGAAGGCCCATTTGTGGATGTAATTACGGAACGCGTAGTCAAAGCGGTCGTGCCCTAATATTTGTTCGCGCAGCAAAACCAAACCGAAAGCCGGTTTGAAATACTCCATTGGGTGACGGTATTTCTCGGTAACCGCATCGGCAGCGGTCATAATAGTAGGTGCATTCGGGTCGAGCAGGTAGGGAATGATCTCATCTGCCGGGTTACCGCCGCCGGGGGCGTATTCGCCATCGCGTTTCGGGGCGTATTCGCCTTTGTTAAAGTTATCGGAAGCGTAAATATCGATGAAGGTATTGAAACCTTCATCCATAAAAGCATACCGGCGCTCATCCGAGCCCACGATCATCGGGAACCAGTTGTGGCCTATTTCGTGTGCTGTTACTGAATACAGATCGGCCTTCTTGTCTGTAATTCCGTCGAATACGATGCCCGGGTACTCCATACCACCGGCAATACCGGCCTCATTTACGGCCACCGGCCAGGGGTAAACGAACCATTTCTCAGAAAAATACTCGATAGATTTTTTTAAATATTCGGTCGCGCGGCTCCAGGCTGTATCACCAACGCTCTCAACCGGGTAAACAGACATTGCCAGCGACTTTTTTCCGCCCGGCAGGTTCACCCTTGCGGCGTCCCAGATGTAGGCTTTGGACGCGCCAAAAGCCACGTCGCGCGTATTGAACATCTTGAAGTGCCAGGTTAATGTTCCGCTGCGTTTTGGGCGCGATGCCGGGTCGGTTACTTCGTTAGCATCGCGTATCATGATCGTTTTATCGCTGTTTCGTGCAGATGCCAATCGGCTGATTTGTTTCGCCGTTAAAACTTCGGTTGGATTCACCAATTCGCCTGAACCGGCTACGATCATATCCCATGGAGCGGTGACGGAATAATCTATATCTCCATATTCCAGGTAGAATTCACCGCTGCCCAGGAAGGGCAAGGTATCCCAGCCCTGGCTGGCGTCATATACGCACATGCGCGGAAACCATTGGGCTATCTCGTATATCTTGCCGTTTTTGGTATCCGAATAATCGGTCCTTGCGCCAAATGCGGCCGGTATAGTGTAATGATATTTGATATGCAGCTTGATATGTCCATGCGCCGGCAATGCTTTCGCCAGGCGTATCTGCATGCGGGTGTCGGTAACGATAAAATCGGCTTTAGCGCTGCCTTTATCCTGTTCTATATTAACCGATTCAAACTGGTAGCCATCAGTATGCGGCGTTTGAACCCCGGCAAAGTCGGTGTAGAAATTGGAGCGCGCATCTTTTTTATAAGTATTCTGGTCCACCTGCAGCCACAAGTATTGGAGTGCGTCAGGGCTATTGTTGGTATAGTCGATCACCTCGTCGCTGGTCAGAACCTTGTTCACTGTATCATTAGCCGCTTTCAAATGGTAATCTACGCGGTTTTGCCAGTATTTTGGCCCGGGTTCGCCATTTGCTGAGTGGATCTCGGTGCCTTTTTCGGGGTAAAACATTGGCGCGAAAAGATCAGCGGGCTGATAGTTTGAAACAATGGTATCTGCAATTTCGGCCTTACGTTTCCGTTGCGCCTCGGCCGATAATGTGATGATGGTTAGGAATAGGGGTACGATGAACTTAGTTTTCATAAAGTGCTGCGTATTAAGCAACGCAATATACAAACGTTGCACCTAAGTTTTTTGATATGGCTTTATGGAAATATTATGCGTTTGGCATCCTGACATAAAAAAGACGCCATGACCCATATCAAAGCTATCAGCATACCCGAACCCTGCCACCAATCGTGGCAGCAAATGACCGAGGTAAATAACGGCCGCCATTGTGCGCATTGCTGCAAAACGGTGGTAGATTTTACTGCGATGAGTAATGAGGAGATCATCGCGCACCTGTCGAACTCAAGCCATGTTTGCGGCAGGTTCGGTCAGCAGCAACTGGGTAGTTTAAACTATCGTTTGTACGCAAAAAATCTGCCTAAAGCAAACTGGTGGAAACGGATCGCGGTATTTGTCGGCATGCTCGGCCCATTCTTGTCGCACAAAGCAAATGCCCAGGCTAAGCCTGTGGTTGTGAATGCGGGCGACGCCAATTATGATGGAAGCAGGGGTGGGGCGACGATAGGTAAGATCGCGGTAAACAGTCTGATCACAGTGACCGGCATAATTACAGCAAAAGATGATGGATTGCCTATTCCCGGCACTGTTATAAAGATCAAAGGCACCAACACGGGCACTGTGACAAACACTGCGGGAAAATTTTCGATAAGCGTTAAACCAGGATATGTGTTGGTGGTTTCGTTCGTGGGTTATATAACACAACAAGTTCCAATAACTAATAGTACGATCAAAACATTTGACATTGCATTGCAAGCGAATAACACATCAATGGGCGAGGTTGTTATAACAGGCGCGATAAAGACCACTCCGAAGTGCATCAAAGCATGGCGCAGGGTAAAGGGTGTCTTAGGTGTACATTCCGAACTGGCCGCAGATAGCAATCAAACGCGTTCACCTTATTTTTAAAATGGGGATCTTGCCTATAGAAAGACAAAACCATTTGTCTAACTTAGGCTTATGAAAACCCTACAAACCAAAGCCTTAGCCTTTGTGGCTTTACTTAGCTGCATAGCAGTTTCCTGCAAGCATTCGTCAGAAAGCAATTCGTTCCACGATTACCTCGACCGGGCTAATATGGACACGACCGTTGTGCCCGGCGACGATTTTTTCAGCTATGCCAACGGTACCTGGATAAAAAACACGCCCATCCCGGCCAGCGAAGTATGGTGGGGCACAGCCAAAGTGTCGGAGAATGATAATTTCAAAAAGATCAAAACCATGCTGGAGGAGGCCGCTTCATCTTCACCATCGGACAGAATGGAAAAGATGGTGGGCGACATGTACAAAAGCGGTTTGGATACAGCGGGGATAGATAAGATGGGTACAACGCCTGTCAAAAGCGCATTGGCCAGGATAGATGCGATAAAAAATGGCAATGATCTGCTGGCGGAGATCGCGCTGGACCAAACCCTGGGCGTAGGCAACACGCTGGGTTTTGGCGTCGCGCCCGACCTGAAGAACAGCAGTAAGCTGATCGCCTATTTTGTGCAGGGCGGGATAGGTATGCCGGAAAAGAGCTATTACCTGAATAACGATCCTGAAACCAAAAAGATACGGGATGCCTACCAGGTTTATATAGGTAAGCTGCTGGGTTTCGCAGGCGAATCAAAAACAGACGCCGATAACGCGGCAAAGGCCATACTTGCTTTTGAGACTAATTTAGCGAATGCGTCGAAGTCGCCGGTTGAGCTGCGGGATATCGATGCAAATTATCATAAATATGCCGTGAAGGACCTTGCGGCTGCATTGCCCGGGATTCCGTGGCCGTCGTTGATCAGCCAGCTGAAAAGTACCGGGGACAGCGTTATTGTCACTCAACCTGACTTCTTTAAGGGCCTGGCGGTGCAATTGACCAAAACCGATCTGAATACCTGGAAAAACTATCTCAAATTCCATTACATGGATGCGGCAGCTACTTTCCTGGGAAAGGACATCAATTTTGCACATTATGAATTCGCCGATAAGACATTGAACGGCCAAACCGTGCCGCTGGCGCGCTGGGACCAGGTTGCGCGCTCTATTGACGGTTTGATGGGCGATCCGCTGGGATATGTGTATGTGCATAAATATTTTCCGCCGGCTGCCAAGGCGAGGATGGATACATTGGTAAGAAATGTAGAAGATGCCTTCGAAGAACGTATCAAAAAGCTCGACTGGATGGGCGATACTACCAAGCAAAAGGCTATCGCCAAGCTGCATGCCATTATTGCCAAGATAGCCTATCCCGATAAATGGAAACAATACGAGGGTGTGAATATCGATCCGGCAAATTATTACCAAAACGCTATGGCCTGCCGGAAATACTTGTATCAGAGTATGATCGACTATCTAAAGACTGGCAAGGTAGACCGCAAACGCTGGGGTATGACACCGCCGACCGTAAACGCGGAATACGATCCGTCATTGAATACCATCGAGTTTCCGGCAGGTATATTGCAATATCCTTTCTTCGCTATCGATGCGGATGATGCGATCAATTACGGTGGCGTAGGACTGGTGATAGGGCATGAACTGACCCATGGTTTCGATGACCAGGGCCGCCAGTTTGATGGCAACGGCAACCGCAAAAATTGGTGGACGCCGGCTGATGAAAAACGTTTCAACAAAAGGGCGGAACAGATCGTGAAGCTATACGATGGCTTTAAGGTCCTCGATTCGCTGCATGTGAATGGTTCGCTGACGCAGGGCGAAAACATTGCCGATTTTGGCGGACTGGCTATTTCGTTCGACGCATTCAAAAAGACTGAACAATACAAATCAGGCAAAAAAATAGGCGGGTTTACACCCGAACAACGTTACTTCATGTCGTTCGCGCAATGCCGCCGGAGGAAGATGCGGGACAATTTTCTGCGTGCCTTTATCAAAACCGACCCGCATGCGCCATCGTGGTTCAGGATCAACGGGCCGTATTCGAATTTTGAGCCATTTTATAAGACGTATGATTTGAAACCGGGGCAAAAGATGTACCGGCCGGAGGCGGACAGGATAAGGATATGGTGATAATATAACATTCATGTCATTTCGAATGAGTGCAGCGAGGAGAACTACTCTCTTGAGCGGGATTGCGTTCTGACTGCGTGAGCGAAAAAACCTCATACATCATGCGTGGGCGGATTACCGTTCTGGCGTCGAAGGTTTCTCCTCACCCCACCCCGTTAGGCCTGGCTGTTCGTTCGAAGTGACATGTTTTATTACTAACCCATCATTTCCGCCAGCACACCCTCTTTCAACGAGTGGGTGCAAAGGGCAACATTGCGTATGCCCAGCCTGCTCAGAATAAACCGGGTGACCACTGACGAAACCACGATCATATCGGTGCGCACCGGTATGATCAGTTCATTTGCTTCGCGTTCTGTATGGGTTGATATTATCATTTCGTCGGTTTCGTATAGCAGGTCATCAAGATCAAAGACATAATTCTTTATCTTTTCCAGGTCGAAATTATCATCGCGTCGCCGTGCAGCCAGCTCGGCAAAGGTCTCGAATGAGCCGGAAGAGCCGATCAGTTGATGGACAGGGTTAATTTTGACCGCCTCAAAAAGCGGCGCAAGCGTACCGTCCAGGTAACGGTCCAGCGCCTCGACGGATGCCGGCGGGATCGGGTCGGAATGATGGAAACGCTCCATCAACCTTGCGGCGCCGATCTCGAAACTTTGTTTCCAGAGCATCTGGTCACTATTACCAATGATGAATTCGATACTGCCGCCACCGATATCCATGATGAGCGAATTGGTATCAGACAGTGCCCGGGCAGCTCTTATTCCCTCATAAATAAAAGTGGCTTCTTGTTCGCCGTTAATGATCTCTATGTGGATACCGGCTTCAGCTTTGATCTGAGTTATGAAGGCCGTGCCATTTGAAGCGTTTCGCAAGGCTGATGTAGCTATGCACCTGGTTTGCTGAACGTTATTTGTTTTGATCAGTTCAGCGAAATTTTTCATTGTGTTCAATCCGCGCTGAAAAGCGGCTTCTGTGACCAGGCCTTTATTGATGCCGCCTTCGCCGATCTTTACTGCAATATGTTCATGGACAATTATCTTAAAATCAGCAAGGGTACCCTCAACAATCAGCAGGTGAAAAGTGTTGGTGCCAAGGTCCATCACGGCGTAGCGGTTATCTATGCCCCTAAAATAAATAATCCCCCTGATTGTTTGCCGGGAGGATCACTTATCAAATTATTGTTGGACTACTCTTTATAGAAGAACCATTTGGCCATCTCTTTAAAGCTGGGTTTTTTGCCGTACATCAAAATGCCAACGCGATATATCCTTGCGGCAACATAAATGCAGAAGATGAAAGTAACTACCATTAAGCTCATGGACAGAGCCAATTGCCAGGCCGGTGGGTGGAATGGCACCCTCACCATCATGGCGACCGGCGCCGTAAATGGTATGATGGATAGCCATACCGCCAATGTGCTGTCTGGCGCCTGGAACAGGTAGGATACCGATAAAATATAAGTGAACAGTAAGGGCAATGTTATGGGGAACATGAATTGCTGTGTTTCGGTCTCACTGTCTACAGCGGAGCCAACAGCCGCAAAAAGTGCGCTGTACAACAGGAAGCCGGTGAGCCAGTAGAAGAAGAAGCAGGCCAATTCGTACCCCGCGCTGGAGGCCATGGTTTGGATAAATTTAAAAGTCCCGCTTTGAGCGGCACCGTTCTGCCCCAATAGTTTGCCGACAAGGTAAGACAGGACGATCCACAACGCAAATTGCGTGAGCCCAACTAATCCGACACCGATGATCTTGCCTGCCATCAACTGAAATGGCTTTACCGAAGAAACTATGACCTCGATAATACGGCTTGTTTTTTCCTCAATAACGCCGCGCATTACTTGTGCGCCATAAATAAACAGTGACATATAGATAAGGATGGCCCCTGCAAAAGCCAATGCATAAGCCGCACCTATATCCGCACTTTTGTCGCCTTCTGCCGTTATTTCCCTCGCCTTTACAACAATATTAGTTTTTGCGCTATGCAGCCGGGCGGTATCTATACCCATTTTTATGAGGCGTTCGTTGGATGAAATATTATTCATCTGCTGCTGAATATCATCAGCCAGGGCGAGTGTATTCTTTTTCTTAGCAAATAATTGCACAGTATCGTTTTTCCCGGCGGGGATGACCAGTGCAATGTCATCGTCGCTTAACCCGGCTTTAATAGAATTCAGCGACTTATCGGTATTTTGAAATTTTAAAGATTTGTTGCTAACGAATTTATCCTGGAATTGGTGACTATTATCGATAACGTTAACAATATGAATCGTTTGGTCCTTGTTTTTGGCCAAATATGAAATGACAGCAAACATGCCGCCGAAAAGCGAGGGCACCAGCAAAGTCATCACTATAAATGCTTTTTTCCTTACCCGTGTAACATATTCACGCTGTATGATCAGTAATATCTTATTCATGGTCAGGCAAGTTTTTGGTTTACACGTTCAATAAATATTTCGTTCATGCTTGGGATCACTTCCTTCAGCATGTTGATCTGTACCTTGGGCAGCAAGTACTGCAGCACATCATTAGAGCTTTTACCCGCATTCAGCTTGATCTTGATGGTATAGCTATCGTCTTCGCCGGCTACTTCGTCCATCATTTCGTAGGGTTGTTGTGCATCGGCATCTATTCGCTTGCCTATATATTCCACAAAATAGGTCTCGTTGCGATAAGCGTCCTTGATGGTCTTAATGCGGCCGTCTAATATTTTATGCGAAAGGTTGATAAGCGCTATTGAGTCGCATAACTGCTCGACCGATTCCATACGGTGGGTTGAGAACAGGATGGTTGCACCTTTGCGGTTCAGCTCCAATATTTCATCTTTGATCAGTTCGGCATTCACCGGGTCGAAACCGCTGAAGGGTTCATCCAGTATGATCAGGTCAGGCTCATGCAGAATGGTCGCCACAAACTGCGCTTTCTGCTGCATACCCTTGGATAGCTCTTCGATCTTCTTCTTCCACCAGCTTTCCATGCCCAGTTTTTCGAACCATACTTTCAGGCGGCGCTGCGCTTCGGCGCGACTCAAGCCTTTCAGGCGGGCGAGGTAGATCATCTGTTCACCTATCTCCATCTTCTTGTACAAGCCGCGTTCCTCGGGCATGTAGCCGATGCGTTCGATGTGGGATGGGTTGAGCTTTTCGCCGTCGAAATAAACTTCGCCGGAATCGGGTGCGGTAATTTGGTTGATGATGCGAATGAGCGAGGTTTTGCCGGCGCCATTGGGACCGAGAAGTCCGAACACCTGGCCTTTTTCAACCTCAAGGCTTACATCGGTAAGCGCTTTGTGACCCGCATATTGTTTTTCAATGTGCCTTATGCTTAGCATGGAAAGATCAGTTTTGTAATTGGATGTAACGACGGCAGATTTGTTACCGCGTCTAAAAATAATAACTTAGCACTATACCCCGCAAATCGTCATGAATTATAAACTGATCTTCCTTTGCCTGTGCTGCCTGTTTGCGCTGAATGTAAATGCTCAGCATAAAAAGCAAGTAAACATCATTTTCGACAGCGATATGGGGCCGGATTATGATGATACCGGCGCCATTACCATTTTGCATGCATTAGCTGACAGCGGGCAGGCCAATATCCTGGCGACGATGGCCAGTACCAAGTACGAAGGTGTAGCGGGTGTATTAGATGTGTTCAATACTTATTTTAAAAGACCGAATATCCCGGTAGGCGTGCCAACAGGGTATGCGCTTGAACTGCGCGACTTTCAGCACTGGACGGATACTTTGCTGGCGAAATACCCGCACAAGATCAAAACAAATGCTGAAGCAAAGGACGCAGTAAAGCTTTATCGCAAGATACTGGCCGCGCAGCCCGATAAAAGTGTTACCATCGTCACCGTTGGCTTCCTGACCAATCTTTCAAATTTGCTGAATACCAAAGGCGACGAATATTCTAAATTGAGCGGGAGGGAACTGGTATCGAAGAAAGTAAAGCTGTTGGTTTGCATGGCGGGAAAGTTCCCGGCCGGCTTTGAGTTTAACGTGATGCAGGATGCTAAGGCATCGCAGAATGTTTATACCTATTGGCCTACACAGATCATTTTGAGCGGATTTGAAATAGGGCAGAAGATACACGTCGGCATACCACTGATCCATAATCAAGCTATCAGGAACGACCCCACGAAGGATGTGTTCGCGCTGTCGATACCCAAAGCCAAAGAAGATTCCGCAGGCAGGATGAGTTGGGATGAAACGGCAGTGCTGATCGCCATAAAAGGTTATTCAAAGTATTACACGTTACATCCCGGCCACATGAAAGTTGCTGATGACGGCAGCGATAGCTGGGATGATAGCGGCAAGGGGCAGGCTTATTTGGTGGAGAAGGTGGATTATCGGGCGGTGGAGAAAGTGATCAATGATTTGATACGGCACCAACCGGTTGAGGTGAAAGGGAAAAGGTGAAAGGATAAAGGTACATTGAAAGAAAAAGCCCGAAATCACACTGATCCCGGGCTTTAAAACCTTTTACCTTTCGCCTTTATCCTTTTACCTCACTATTCAAAGTATTCCTTCATCTTTTCAAAGAAACTCTTCTCATTCTTACCCGGACTTGGTTTGAAGTTCGGTGAATTTTGGAGTTTCTCCAGTATGTCTCGCTCTTCGCGGCTTAACGCTTTTGGCGTCCAGATGTTTATGTGCACCAATTGGTCGCCGCGGTGGTAGGAGTTTACTTCGGGGACACCTTTGGATTTCAGGCGCAATATTTTGCCGCCCTGGGTACCCGGATCGATCTTGATCTTGGCTTTGCCGTCGATGGTAGGTACCTCAACGCTGGTGCCTATGGCTGCATCGATGAAGCTGATGTGCAGATCGTAGATGATATTATTGCCGTCGCGTTTCAATGTTTCATGCGGGATCTCCTCGATCAGGATGATCAGGTCGCCCGGAACGCCGCCTCTCGGGGCCGCGTTACCTTTGCCGCTCATGCTCAATTGCATGCCTTCGCTTACGCCGGCCGGGATATTGATGGAGATCAGCTCTTCATCCCTTGTCACGCCTTCGCCATGGCAAACCGTACATTTTGCAGTGATGACAGTGCCTTCGCCGTTACAGGTAGGGCAGGTGCTGGTGGTTTGCATCTGGCCCAGGATAGTATTTGTTACCCTGCGCACCGCGCCTGCGCCGCCGCAGGTTTTACAGGTTTGCACCGACGAGCGGTCCTTTGCACCTGTGCCATCGCAAGTTTTACAGGCTACCTGCTTGTTTACTTTTATTTTCTTTTCGGTGCCGTTGGCAATTTCTTCCAGCGTCAGGCGAACTTTGATGCGCAGGTTACTGCCGCGTTGAACGCGACGGCCACCACCACCCTGGCGTCCGCCGCCGAAAAAGCCATCGAACGGACTGCCGCCGCCGAATATATCGCCGAACTGGCTGAATATGTCTTCCATATTCATGC
>Ga0157374_10003508_pt1 | contig 13188 bp, 7 predicted proteins | sample M25metaG_FD_115308 | JGI IMG/M metagenome (GOLD analysis project Ga0157374, IMG submission 115308) | Miscanthus rhizosphere microbial communities from Kellogg Biological Station, Michigan, USA - M2-5 metaG | ecosystem: Host-associated > Plants > Roots > Rhizosphere > Soil | place: USA: Michigan...
GTAGATGCCCTTCTCTGTCACTCGCGCAAACGGCACGCGAGCATAGACCTTGAGCGGCGACCACGGAAGCAGACCAGCCTTGATTTGATCAGGGAAGACTTTAGGATCGCCAGCCATCACATACGCCTTCTGCGCCGAATAGCCCGCCGTCTGGTGGTGACCGTGACCGTCAGAGACGTTCCCGGCGAAGACGCTGGTTACGACAAGTGGACGCTGAATACGAATGGCGCGCACTACGTCATACAGAACGCGATCCTCGCCCCAGGTCTTAAGGGCTTCCTCAATAGTCTTTGAAAAGCCAAAGTCGGCGACGCGCGTGAAGTATTGATGGACGCCATAGTAATTGCCAGCGGCAAGGAGCTCCTGGGTGCGAAGGGTTCCCAACTGATCCCAGTAGTCGCCGGTAATGACGTTCTGTCCGCCCTCACCACGGTTTAGCGTGAGCAACGTCGTATCGACGCCCTGGCCGCGGCTTTCGTAGGTCAGCATGCCGCCGTCTTCATCGTCCGGATGTGCCGTAACCATTGCGAGCGAGGCGCGCGTGTGCAGCTTAGTGAGCGTTTGCGACAGACCCGTGGAGCCACGATCGATAGGCAGAGGTCGTGCATACGCGGATTGATAGCGGACGGGCTCCGGCTGCTGTGCCGCTGCGATAGGGCCGCTCAGGGCGAGCGAAACGGAGAGAAAGGCGGCGATGGGCACGCGGCAAACGTCAGGTCTCATGAACGAAGTTGCTCCTGGAAGCGGCTTTGTGAGCTTTGAAGCTAAGAAATATCACGACAGTTTTAACTTTGTAAAGAATATTAACTAAATTAGGGTATGATGTGTCCCAACGGAAGCCGAGTACTAATGCGACTATCGAACCCCTTGCCAACACAATACCTGACTGAAGCCGAGACGCAACCCTCGCGCCCGTCGCACCTTCGCCAGGCCAACGCGCGCGGGCTTTTGCGGCTGCTGCGGGAGCACAATCCGTGCTCGAAGGCGGATCTGGTTCGGCTTTCAGGGCTCAGCGCCCCAACCGTGTCGAGCGCGGTGGCGTACCTGGAATCGCTGGGACTTGTGGAGAACCTTGGTGATGGCGAATCGAGCGGTGGCAGACCTCCGGAGATGCTTCGATTTAATGCTGGCCACGGATACGTCGCTGGCGTGGACATTGGCGGCACGCGTCTGCGCATGGTGCTCGCCGACCTCAATGGCCGAGTAGTAACCCAGTGGGCAACTCAATTTACCGAGCGACAAAGAGCCCCGAAGGCCGTATGCACTCTGATCCACGAGGGCCTGAAAGTCATGTGCCAGGAGGCTTCAACCTCTTTGCGCCGCGTGCTGCACATCACGGTGGGAGCTCCCGGAATCACGAACGTTGACTCTGGCATCGTCATGTCGGCGCCCAATCTGCGGGAGTGGAACGACGTCCCGCTCAGAACGTTGATCGAGCGCGAACTGGGAATTCCGGCCCTCGTTGAGAACGATACAAATCTCGCTGCGGTCGGCGAGCAGTGGCGCGGCTCCGCCACCGGCATCGAAGACTTCATTTTCATCGCACTCGGAACGGGAGTAGGCGCAGGAATCTTTCTGCGCGGGCGGCTGCACCACGGCGCAAACTGGAGTGCCGGCGAGATTGGCTACGCAGGTGTAAACGGAAGACAGAGGCCACCGCTAGAGTTCCACGAACCTGGAGAGATGGAGCGGTCGATCGGAGGCCTTGGTATCGAGGCCGAATGGCAGCGCCTTCTGGCGCGGGAGCGACGTGCCAATGTCAGCGAGTTGGCAAAGCTGCGGGCGACCGAGATCTTTGACCTTGCGGTGGACGGAGACCGACTTGCCGGTCAGGTAGTGCAATACGCGGCGCAGATACTGGCCGATTGCATCGTCGACCTTGCATTGGCGCTGGACCCGGAGATGGTGATTCTGGGCGGCGGCGTAGGGTCCCACCCGGAGCTTTGTAGAATCACCGCGAAGCTGCTGGGTCGCAACCAGTTTGCAAAACCGCAGGTTCGGTCGAGCTCACTGGGAACCCAGGCGCAGCTTCACGGTGCGATTTCATTGAGTCTTTCCGCTACCGAAGCCCAGTTACTAGCTTAAGCTGAATGTCACAATCATATTGACAAGCAGACCAATGTTTCACTAGTGTTAGGGCACCTTCACTTCCTAAATAGGTTTTACTAAGTTTCCGCCTCATTTGGCGGCTCTTACGGCATCCGGTAGAGATCCAGAGTTTTCCATCGATTCGTTTCAACGTTTCAGGAGGCACATCGTGTTCACTCGCACTGTTCGAATCTCTCTCCTAGGAGCCGCGTTGTTTGCCGGCCTCCCTGCCTTAGTCACGACCGCGCCGGCATGGGGTCAGTCGCAGTCGATCAACGGCACCATCCGCGGACATGTGACGGATGCGACCGGTGCCTCTGTCGCTGGCGCGACTATTACGGTTACGAATGCGGAAGTCGGTTACACGAAGACGCTGTCCACTGAAGCTGACGGCTACTTCGTGCTGATCAATCTCCCGCTCGGAACATACAAGGTTTCGGTAACGAAGGAAGGATTTTCGACCGCGAACTTTGACCAGATTGTGCTGACCGCCGGCAAAGAGGCTGTGCTCGATCCATCTCTCAAGGTAGGAAGCGCCACAGAACAGATTGACGTAAGTGCCACGGTCACCAATATCGACCCCACTTCCCTCAACGTCCAGCGCACGCTCGATTCGCGTGAGATTGAGAACCTGCCGCTCACGTCCAGAAATCCTTACAACTTCATCCTGTTTCAGCCCGGTGTAAGCGGTCACCCCAACCAGGAACTCGGTATCCCTCGCACCATTAACACCAACGGCCTGCTGGACCGTATCAACTACCAGATGGACGGCATGGTGAACACGCAGAGCGATCGAATTGGCCTCCGCCTGTTTCCCATCGGCGACATCTTCGTCAAAGAGGTCCAGACCGTCTCCAACAGCTTCAGCCCCGAGTTCGGCGGAACCTCCGGCAACGTCTATAACGTGATCTCGAATAACGGCACAAATAACTTGCATGGCCTGTTTCAATGGATTCGCCGCTGGCAGGATGCGACGGCTTATCCTTATTTTGCGAACAAGAGCCAGCCGAAGCCGAACCTTCAGCTTCAGGACTTTTCTGCGAATACCGGTGGAAGAATCATCAAGGACAAGCTGTTCTTCTTCGGATCGTATGAGCATATGGTACGCGGACAGCCTGCTTCGGTAACCATCACGCCGGCTAATGCCGCAGCGCTGGGACTATCTGCGGATCAGGTTGCTCCCGCTCCCGGCCTGCTGCATGGCACCTTCGTTCTGGGCCGCGGCGATTGGACCATCAACAACAAGAACACGATGTTCGTTCGCTACAACTACTTCAAGAACGACTTTCCTTACAACACCCAGGTTGGCGGACTGAACGCTCGCAGCACAGCGTCGGACTTCCTTGACCGCGCACATGTGATCGGCGGTCAGTTGACCTCGACGATCAACGATCATCTACTAAACGAGCTTCGCTTTTCGTGGCCGTTCCGCAATAACCAACACTATCGCGGCCCCAATGCGGGAGCTGACCCTGCCATTGTGATCACGGGCGTGGCAAGCATCGGTGCAGGACGAAGCGCCGGCGACCAGTACACCGACAAGGTCCCCAGCGGAAGCGACAACATCAGCTACGTGCGCGGCAAACATACCTTCAAAGGCGGCTTCAACCTGGCGCAGTTGATCAATCGCCAGCGCTTGGTCAGCTACAACGAGTACACCTTCACCAGTCTGCAGAAATATCTGGATGCAAAGAACGGTGTAAACCGCTATGGCTACAGCCAGTTCACAAGCCAGCAAGACGCGAACGGAATTGGCTATGCCTCCATGTACTTTGGAGCGTACGTCCAGGACACCTGGCAGGTGACCCCACGTTTCCTGGTCGTCTACGGCGGTCGCTATGACCGGTTCAAGGGGCCGCAGGCCAATCCCAACGCTCCATTCGTCAACTCGCGCAGCTTCAACACACCCAACACGAACTTCGCTCCTCGCGTTGGCTTTACCTACCGGCTCGACGACCACACGGTACTGAAGGCGTCGGGTGGAATGTTCTACCAGGCCACTCCGACTAACCTGTGGTTCAACGCGCTGAACCTGGATGGTTCGAACCGGACCAACAGCTTTACAATCACTCAGGCTGCGAATGCCACCACTGGTACGTTGGCATTCCCGAACATCCCTGCGGCCGGCACGACCTCGCTGCAGAATGTGACAACGGTATCGCCGAAGTTCAAGAACGAGTACACATGGAATACAGCGCTGCAGATTTCGCACGAGTTCAGCCGCCACGACACGTTCATGGTGGGATACGTCATGGCAAGCGGGCGCAATCTGATGTACCTGCACAACATCAATCCGATCAATCCGACCAGCTTCCTTGCTGACGGTCGTCCGGTCTTCAGTTCAACGGCCAACGCATCGACTCGATTGGACACACGCTTCAATCAGATCAATCAGGTCGAGTCAGGAGCGAATACAAGCTTTAATGCCCTGCTCGTGAACTACACGCGTTCGTTGACGCGCGGCATTCAGATCAATGCCAACTACACCTGGTCGCACACCATCTCGGATGGCCCGGAGGTCAACTCCTTCGAGCAGAGCGTGGCAATTCAGGACACAACCAACCTAAAGCGCGATCGCGGACCCAGCCTCGTCAACCATCCCAACGCCTTCAATCTGACGGCGGTGATGGAACCGACGTTCAGTCTTAGCCACAACTTCTGGAACACTCTCGCCAATCACAACATGGTTGCGTTGCTGGCGAACGTGATGTCGGGCGATCAGCAGAACATCGTCACCAATGTGGCGCTCAATGGTGATTCGTCAGTCGCTTCGGTAACTCGTCCGCTATATGTCGGTCGCAATTCGCTGCGCTCTCCGAGCCTGTACCAGTTTGATGGCCGATACACTCGCACCTTCCCCAAACTGTGGGATCGCGTCGCGCCATCGTTCCTGCTGGAGGCGAATAACATCTTCAACCACACCAACGTGACGTACTTGGGCGGAACCAGCACTTCGGTCCCGCAGACGGTGGTGCAGACTGCCGGCGACGCGCGTGGCCCGATTGGAACTCCTATCGGCAGCCCCACCATCACTCGTGGTTCAGTGGTCGAAGCGCGAATCGTGCAGTTCGGTATCGCAGTACGCTGGTAGTCAACCGAGGTGGCGCGAACCGATAATGGTTTGCGCCACCTATTTTTTTGCCTTGAAGCTGCAGATAAGGAAGATGGATGAAGACGCCTGGCCAGCCGACAAAGTTTCCTGCGCCAATCTATCGCGACACTGTGCTGGCTCCGGTGTTTGCCGACGCAAAGCGGTACTTCCTCGAACCGCTGCTTGAAATCGAATATGCCCACACCCTGATGCTTGCACGCCAGGGAATCATGCCTGCGAGTGAAGCTGCGCTCTGCATCCGGGCTCTTGATGGGCTGGATATCGCCACGATAAGGGTTACCGAGTATGACGGGACCTTCGAAGACTTGTTCTTCTACCTCGAAAAGAAGCTGGCTGCCGTGTGCGGCGCTGAGATCGCCGGCAAGATGCACACCGCCCGCAGCCGAAACGACATCGACCTGACGATGTATCGCATGATGCTGCGCCGTCGCCTAACGCAAATGCAAGAGGCCCTGCTCGGGCTTCGTCGTCTGTTGGTGGAGCTTGCTCGGGAGCATCGCGAGGCGCTGATGCCCGCTTACACCCACAACCAGCCCGCACAGCCAACGACACTCGGGCACTACCTCATGGCATACATCGAGGTGCTGGAGCGCGATGCGGAGCGTCTTCAGCAAGCCTATGTCCGAGTGAATCGCAACCCTCTCGGTGCGTGTGCCATCACGACAACGGGTTTCCCCATCGACCGCCACTTCACCGAGCAGTTGCTGGGCTTCGATGGCCTCCAGGTCAACTCCTACGGCGCGATCGCAGCCGTGGACTACGTCGCTGAGAGTTGCAGCGTGCTGGCCACAGCAATGCTCAGCCTCGGCCGCTTCACTCAGGACCTGCTGCTGTGGAGCACCGTGGAGTTTGGCTACGTGCGTTTGAGCGACGGCTATGTGCAGATCTCAAGCATCATGCCGCAAAAGCGGAACCCCGTACCCTTCGAGCATGTTCGCGTACTGGCGAGCCGCGCTCTGTTTGAATCGCAGGCTGTCCTGGGGAGCCTGCACAATACGCCCTTCGCCGACATGAACGATGCCGAAGACGATCTCCAGCCGCTGGTATACACAGCATTTGATGACGCGGACCGCGCAGTGCAACTGTTGACAGGTGCGCTGGGGGAAGCTCAGTTCAATACCTCTCGCATGGCTGCGGCGGCGGATGGAAACTTTCTTCCCGTTACGGAATTGGCCGACACGCTCGTGCGTGCCACAGGCATGAGTTTCCACGCGGCCCACACCATTGTGAGCAAGGCCGTGCGCGAACTCGATGGAAACTACGACGCAGACGCCATGACTACAATCGTCGAACGCGAGCTGGGTGGAAAATACACGATCGCCCGCGAAGAGATTCGCGGCGCACTGAGCGCGAAGAACTTCGTCGCTGTCAGAAAGATTCCCGGTGGCCCTGCCCCATCGGCTTTGGAGCCGGAGATCGAGCGCGCCCGTGTGAGGATTGCGGAAGAAGAACGCTGGCTGAACGATACGGAGCGGCGGCTTGCCAATGCGCGGCAGGCAGTAAAGCAGGAGTGCGATTCGCTGCTACGGGGGATAGATGGACGTTAGTCGACTACCGCTGACCGAGCCAATCAGACCAAAACAACCCGAGCTCCAACGCGGGCTCTCCACATTGTCAGCCCTCGGGCTCAATGTCATCGGCATGGTCGGCATCGGCCCCTTCGTAACGTTGCCCCTGATCGTCGCCGCGATGGGCGGCCCGCAGGCAATGCTGGGCTGGGTGCTTGGGGCCGCACTATCGCTGTGCGACGGCATGGTGTGGAGCGAACTCGGAACGACGTATCCCGAAGCGGGCGGATCCTACGCCTACCTGAAGCACCTCTACGGTGAACGAAAACTGGGGCGCGTCTTTTCCTTCCTGTATGCGTGGCAGATTCTCTTCAGTTCGCCGCTGTCCATCGCATCAGGCTGTATCGGTTTCGCGCAGTACGTGTCGTTCTTCGTCCCCAACGCAGCGCAGCCCATCTTTTCCCTGAGACTGCTCGGCGTCCCGTTCGTGCTTAGTGGACAGACCTTCATTGCCATGGGCGCATGCGCCGTCGCCATCATTCTTCTCTACCGCAGCATCGTGGCAATCGACAAGATCGTGCGCTGGCTCGGCGTTGTGGTCGTCTTGACGCTGGTCTTCGTAATCTTCGCCGGCTTCGCCCACTTTGATCCGAAGCTGGCATTCGGCTTTCCTGCGGGAGCCTTCCAGCTGAACAGCGCCTTCTTCATGGGCCTTGGAGCGGGTCTCCTCGTTGCTGCATACGACTACGGCGGGTACTACAGCGTCTGCTTCATGGGTGCTGAAGTCCGTGACCCGCAGCGCACAATTCCACGCGCCGTGCTGGGGTCGGTTGTCATCGTGGGCAGCCTCTACCTGCTGATGAACGTCAGCGTGCTGGGAGTTCTGCCATGGCAGGAGATAGCGCAGGAAAGCGCCAACAGCCACGCGCGCATGTTCACCATCGCCGTATTCATGGAGCGGCTCTACGGCCATGGCGCCGCCGCAGTAATCGTCGTATTGATCTCTCTCGCAGCGCTTTGCTCCGTCTTCGCTCTGTTGCTCGGGCAATCACGAATTCCCTTCGCAGCAGCACGCGACGGCAACTTCCCCGGATGGTTCGGCGCCATCCATCCGACTCTTCGCATGCCGTACCACGCCCTACTCTGGCTCGGCACCATCACCATGATCTGCTGCGTCTTTCGCTTGCAGGAGGTCATCACAGCGCTCGTCGTGATCCGCATCCTCTTCCAGTTCCTGCTGCAGGGCATCGCAGTCCTCCTACCTAAACACCGGCGCGAACGCAGAATTCGCGGTTACCGCATGCCCTTGTACCCACTCCCCGCGCTGCTGGCGCTCAGCGGATTTCTCTTCATCCTCTTCTCGCGGCCGAACTTTCACCGCGAGATCCGCACAGCGGGCATCATCCTGCTCGCCGGGCTGATCGTCTACTCGATCCGCTTCTTCGCTGCCAGAAACCGCGCAGCTGACGAATCAATCTGATTCAAGCAGCCGGAAGAAACCTGCCTCTTCCAAAAAGCGCTCACGTAGCGAAGCATCGCGAAACGCCTCAGTGCCACCGGGTGCCTGAGTAGAGAGCGCTCCAGTAATATTGCCCGCGCGTGCGGCCGTAGCAGCACTTCGCCCCGCCAGCCATGCACGCAGAAAGCCTGCGTCGAAACTGTCACCGGCACCGATGGTATCTACAGGCGTCACCAACATCGCCGGAATATCGACGCTGCGACCGTCTTGATGAACGAGCGCCCCACGCCTACCCCGCTTCACGACGATAGTAGGCACATGAGTCGCGAGCGCAGTCACAGCCACATCAAGATCGTTCGTCCTCGCCATTCGGCATATCTCTGACTCGCTGGGAAGAAAGACATCGACGAACGGCAGCAGATCGTAGAGCGGCGCGCCCCATTCGTCGGAAGGATCATCATTCGTGTCCAGCGAAATCGTAAGGCCCGCACTCTTCAGACGAGCAAAGAGCTGTGGAAGGCCGTCATGCAATCCCCGCTGGAGGTACAGCGAGGAGAGGTGAAAGTGACGCGCTTGTTCAAGATGCTCGATGCTCAGCGAAGCAACGCTCAGTCCGGCAATGGTGCCCGGATAGGTGAGAATGTGGCGCTCACCGCCATGAGGCAGCAGCAGAGTAACACCGCTCGCAATGGAAGGATGAAGCATGACTCGAGAGACGTCCACGCCGGACGAGGACAGGCGTTCCAGCGCAATCCGCCCGAAATCGTCGTTACCAACCATCGTGGTGAAGCACACGCGCGAGCCAAGCGCAGCCAGGTTATGCGCAACAATGGCCGAAGAACTGCCAAGAGTTGCGCGAAAATCACTCCCCAGTAGCTCGCGTTCCACCGGCATCTCCGCCGGAAGACCATACAAAATGAGGTCGAGGTTGATTTCGCCTGCAATAGCAACGTCAAATGGCTTCACTCGGACTCTCTCATCGGCTCTCTCACAACAACACCGCCCAATCTTTTGTAACATCACGGCAGGCAGCAACTCTTGCCGATCGATCTTCGAACAGGGACGGTTCTGTGAATCCACTTTCGCGCCTGATAGCACTTCCCTTCTCCGAAAAGCAGGAGCGAGGCCTCATCTATACCCCGCCAGAGATCGAGCAACAGCCTGCGACCTGGCCCAAAACATGGCAGCTCTTTGGCGAACTGCGCACCGACCTTCAGCGATTCCTCCGGGCAGCGCACAACGAGCGATGGACCGTATTCCTTATCGGTGCAGGGACCTCAGACTACATCGGCCGTTCGCTTACCGGTCTACTGCGGCAGCTGTGGGGAACCGAGGTACTGGCCGTCGCCAGCACCGACCTTCTCGCAGGCCGAAATGAACTCGTTCTCGAAGGAAGGAACTACCTGTGGGTGTCGTTTTCGCGTTCTGGCGACAGCCCCGAAGGCGTCGCCGTTTTGGAGCATGCACTCGCGGCATACCCCACTGTGAAGCATCTCGTAGTCAGCTGCAACGAGACAGGCCGCATGGTGGAGTTGGCGCGCGGCAACGGCAACGCAATGGCTGTAGTGCTGGACGATGCGGTGAACGACCGCAGCCTGGCGATGACGAGTTCGTTTACCAACATGCTCATCTTCGGACAGGCATTGGCGCACCTGTGGAACACCGCAGACTTTGAATCGACCCTCGAACGAATGACCGTGGCTGCCGAATATCTGCTCAGCAAAGGGGCGCGCCTGGCATATCAGATTGCCGGCCAGCGCGACCCTCTTGCCTGCTTTGTAGGAGCAGGTGGTCTCGCAGGCGCAGCAAAAGAATCGGGACTAAAGCTGACCGAGCTTACCGCGGGTCGCATCGTCGCGATTACAGAGACCACGATGGGACTGCGTCACGGACCCATGTCGGCGCTCAATTCTAAAACCGTATTTACCGCATACATCTCGCGCAGCGAAAGGCAGCTCCACTACGACCTTGACCTTGTCCGCGAGATCCGCGCCAAGAATGTCGTGCAAACCATCGTCTGCGTCGGCGCCGAGGAGCCTGCCGCCGACCACTCGCTATACTGCGACGCCTTCGCAGGGATTGCCGACGGATACAGGCCCGCAGTAGACGTAATCTTCGGTCAGCTGCTGGGGCTGTTCTCATCGATCGAACTCGGAATGAGGCCCGACTCACCTAGCCCCACAGGCGTCATCAGCCGGGTGGTTCCACCATTTACGATTTACCCGTAAGCGGCTTAATGAGGTCGCGGTAGTCTTCGCGTGTAGGTGTAAACACATCGAGCACCTCAGAAGCCTCCAGCGCCGAGGCCTGGTGCTCCACCCCGCCATCGACGATAAAGCTGTCGCCCGCATGGGCATTGAACACCTTACCGCCAACGTCTACGCGAATCGCTCCACTAATGACATACACCAGCTGGTGATGCGGATGACTATGCCGCGCCCCCACCCAGTCTGCGTCAAAATAATGGCGTATCAGCATGAGCTGATCCGTATTGGCCAGCACCTGACGGCGCATTCCGGGCTCAGGCGTGAAAGTCTGTGGTTCCTCGTTGCGTACGATGCTCATGCTTGTTCTCCACCCTCAGTTTACTTTGCAAATCAATACCACGAAAACAGGCGAGCCGGTCATGGCTCGCCTGGCCTGCTTAGGCTAAACACTACTGTGCATGCGGATAATCAACGCGAACCGATAAAATCTCATACGGGCTGATGTGTGCCGTCACTTTGTCTCCATTGACCGTCAGCGGCGGGCCGGTGGGCTTCTCCATCAGGTTGGTCTCTATAGCTCCGGTAGCACCGGCAGGTACGGTAAACGTTACGTCGCCACCCTTGCCCGCCCATTCGACAACTCGAAAGATCAGCCCGTTATCGTCCTCAGCCTTCTTCACAGCAGTCAGCACGACATTGTCCTGCGCAACTCCTGCGTATGAATGCTCCAGCGGCAACGTACCCGCATGTGCAGCCACCTGCTGCGCCCGCAACTCGTAGTTATACTGATACCCACGACGCTCCGTCATCGCCTGCTTCCAGCTTCCGGCATGTGGATACAACGCATAGCTGAAGCGTTGATGCCCCTTGTCCGCAACCGGATCAGGCCACGTCGGCGAGCGCAGCAGCGTCAGACGCAACGTGTTGCCCTCCGCATCGTACCCATACTTGGCCTCGTTCAGCAACGAGAAGCCGTGATGCTCGTCGCCAAGGTCGGCCCAGCGCAACGCCGGAACCTCAAACTGCGCCTGCTCCCAAGTATTGTTGCGCGTCGTAGTCCGCTCGATGCTTCCATAGGGAATCTCGTACGTGGCCATCGGGCCGGACGCTGCAAGCGGGAACGCGGCCTTCAGTAGTACGTGCGACTCCTGCCAATCGATGTCGCTGATCACATCAATCGTATCGGTGTTCGCATACAGCTGGATGTCCTGCACAAACTTCGACGACTGCCACGTGCGCGAAACGCGGATTACAGCGCGCATCGGCCCCTTCTCCGTCAACTCGACCGAATCCACCTTGTCGATCGGCGTCATCTGGTCATACGTGCCTGGATCGACGTTCCACGCGTCGTATTGCTTCGGCGTGTCCTTGAATGTCTGCAGCTGATTGCCGCAAGCTCCCTTCGCCAGCGATTCAAACTTCGCCTTCTTGTCGTACAGGCTCGTAATGCAGCCCGTCTTCGGATCAACTTCCACGCGCAGGAAGTCGTTCTCCATAGTGTTACCGCTCGCCTTCAGATCGGTCTTGAAAGGCTTCTCTCCCGCAACGGCATGCAAGACCTTGTACCCCAGTGAAGGAACCTCGTCCGCCTGCACCAGCACCCTGTACGTGCTCGTCTTTGCGTCGCTAGAAATCTCCTTCGTGGGAAGCACCTTGTTGTGCTCATCCAGAATCGAGATGCCATTCGCCGCGCTGCTCGGCATCTGCACCGAGACCGTCGTCACGCCGGTGTGCGACCAAGCAAGCGGGTTGAAGACCAGCACCGGGACATCGCCTGCCGCCTTCGTGTTGATGTTCGCCGCAAGCGTCCGAATGGACCGCGATGAAATCTCGTTCGTCTCGTAGCGCACGTGATCAAACTCTTCCTGCGCTTCCTTATAGATGATCCCGATGCCGGACCCGGCAGCCAGATCGTGGAAGCCATTGAAGGCAATCTTCTTCCATGCATCTGTGAACTGATCGTTGGGATAACGGTCACCGTTCAGCCACGCCAGCGAAGCATACTTCTCGGCGTTGATCGTCTGCTCTTCGCTCTCGCGCATATTGCGCTTGTGCTGCGCCTGCGAAGTCATAATGCCGCGGTGATACTCGAAGTACATCTCGCTGTCCCACGTCGGGATGCCGACTTTTCCGGGCTCAGCCGCGGGAGCCTTATAGCCCTTCGCAATCGACACATAGTTCCACTCCGGCGAGTCCGACGAAACCTTCTTCTCAACGTTTGAAAAGTAGCTCTGCGCCGTACCGAACTCGATCTTCGGCATCACCATCCCAGGCTGAGCCCAGTGATCGCCTTCGTCTAGGATCGCGCGCGTAGGACCGCCGCCGTGATCGCCCACACCGTAGAGGTCCATCATCTCTTCCATCCCGGTCGCACGTTCGCGCGCAATCGCAAGGTCGCCCGACAGGCGAACGGGATTCAGGTTGTTGTTCGCGTAGTCATGCGGAAAGTAGGTCAGAACCTTCGATCCATCCGGCGACTTCCACCAGAACAGCTTGAACGGAAGCTGATTCGTGTCGTTCCACTGCATCTTCTGTGTAACGAAGTAGTCCATGCCCGAGCGCTTATAGATCTGCGGAAGCTGCCAGTTATACCCAAAGGAGTCAGGATTCCAGCCGATGCGCACATCGACGCCATACTCCTTCTGAAAAAACCGCTTGCCAATCAGCAGCGAGCGCACCTGCGATTCGCCATCGGGAACATTCAGGTCAGGCTCTACCCACATGCCTCCCACAATCTCCCAGCGGCCTTCCTTGATGCGCTTTTTGATCTCGTCGTTGATCGCCGGATACTTCGTTGCCATCCACTCGTTATAA
>Ga0157374_10003511_pt1 | contig 13185 bp, 7 predicted proteins | sample M25metaG_FD_115308 | JGI IMG/M metagenome (GOLD analysis project Ga0157374, IMG submission 115308) | Miscanthus rhizosphere microbial communities from Kellogg Biological Station, Michigan, USA - M2-5 metaG | ecosystem: Host-associated > Plants > Roots > Rhizosphere > Soil | place: USA: Michigan...
ACTTCTTATGGATACTGTTTGCGATGCAAATGTTGCCTATGACATTGCCAGCAACCCAAGAACGATCACTATCACCTACAATGGTGGCAATTGCTGGGGAACCACCACACACACACGTAAAGTCATCATTTCAATGGAACAGGGCGTGAATTGGAAAGAACAGGGAGCTTCACTCACCTTGACTTTCCAGGATCTGAAAATTACCCGGGTTAGTGACAATAAAAGCATAACGATCAATGGTACGCAAACTTATACGAACGTCACTGGTGGTCGTTTGATCAATTTACTTACACTTGGAACTGTTACGCATTCGATCACCAGCAGTAACATGTCGATCAAGTTCGACGACGGTACCCAACGCACATGGCAGGTGGCAAAACAACGCGTGTATACATTCAGTGGCACCAATGTTTCGGTAACGATATCAGGTACGCATACAGAAGGAAGTGTCACGAATATTGCAGAATGGGGTACAAATCGTCTCGGACATGAGTTTACCAGTTCAACTGTTCAACCTGTAGTGATCAGGTCTGATTGCAATTTCAGAGTGGTAAGTGGCGAAATAAAACACACCTTGCCGCATGTATCAGCCGATGCGACCTTTGGCCTTGATTCCAGTGGTAATCCTACTTCATGCCCCGGTGCCGGTCATTATTATTTCAAAATTGTCTTTACAGGTTCAGGCGGAAATAGTATTACGTTGATCATGCCATATTAATTCTTAAAGAAATCTTTGAAGCCGTCCCGGTAGATCGGGGCGGTTTTTTTATGGTCATATCACTCACTGCTCTTGGTTTTTGCTCCATTGCTTCATATCTGCCCAGGAAGCGATCTTATTATATACTCATTTCGGCCCAGTTTTGGTTAAATCAATTGCGTCCGGTTTCTCACTAAACACATTTTATGAGCAGGTTGATCATTGTATCAAATCGTCTGCCTTTTTCTATTGATCACGATGGCGATGAAATTAAACTACGACAGAGCTCGGGTGGATTGGTATCTGCTATAAAAAGCTATTTTGAAAGCGATCATTCCCTGGAGGAAATAAAGGAAAAACTATGGGTTGGTGTGGCTGATTTTCTACAAGAGGACTGGGATAGATTAAGTATGGACCGATCCGGTATTGATTTTGAAATTAAACCACTGTTTGTTGACAAACAGGTCTACGAAGGTTACTACAATGGGTTCTCCAATTCGGTACTTTGGCCGTTGTTTCATTACTTTCCAACATTGGTCCAGTTTACAGCCAGCACTTACGAGGATTATGTACAGATCAATAAAAAGTTTTGTAAAGAATTATTATCCATTCTCAAACCAGGCGATATAATTTGGATACATGATTACCAGCTAATGCTATTACCTCAAATGATCAGGCATCAAAGAACGGATGCTGTGATTGGGTTCTTTTTACATATCCCCTTTCCTTCTTATGAAATATACCGGTTACTTCCTAATGAATGGAAGCGATCTTTACTGCAGGGGTTAATGGGGGCCGACCTTATAGGCTTTCATACGCATGATTATGTGCAGCATTTTATTCAATCAGTGAGAATGATCCTGGGCGCCGATACTTATTTTCATGCCATACAATACCAGGGCCGGCTTATTCAAGCCGATCTGTTCCCTATAGGCATCGATTATAAAAAATTCAATACATTGGTTAATGATCCCGGAGTAGTGCAGTATAAAAATGAGATTCAAAGGAGTTTTCAGAATAAGAAGATCATATTTTCTGTCGATCGGCTCGACTATACAAAGGGCATCATGGATAGGTTAAATGCTTTTGAATTTTTTCTTGAGCAAAATATAAAGTGGAAGGAAAACGTTGTCTTTATACTGAATGTGGTTCCCTCAAGAGACGAGATACAGGCTTACAATGACAGGAAAAGACAACTGGAGGAAAAGATAGGGACTCTAAATGGAAAGTTTTCAACCATCAGCTGGCAACCGATCATTTACAGGTACCAGCACCTGCCATTTCATGAATTATTGGCGCTTTACCAGGTGGCTGACGTAGCTTTAATAACTCCCTTGCGTGACGGAATGAACCTTGTGGCCAAAGAATTTGTGGCAAGTTCTGTTTCCCGCACAGGAGTATTAATTTTAAGTGAGCTTGCGGGGGCAGCCAGTGAATTAAATGAGGCACTATTAGTGAATCCAACTGATATACAGGATGTGGCTAATAGCATTGAAAAAGCGTTGAACATGCCTTTGCAGGAGCAGCGCCACCGCATGGTATTGATGCAGCGCCGGCTACAGGAGTACGACGTAATAAAATGGGTAAATGATTTTTTAGAGCAATTGAAAGAAACAAAAAAAGAGCAACAAAAAATAACAGTGAAAATTTTAGACGAAAAAACGGTCGGCACAATTTGTCGCCATTACGCGGGGTCAAAAAAAAGATTTTTTCTCATCGATTATGATGGCACTCTTGTCCCGATAACAAGACTACCCTCCGAAGCGATACCCGATGAAAAAGTAAAGGAATTTTTGTCTTCCATGTCCTCTGATCCTGATAACCATGTGGCCATTGTGAGCGGAAGAGACGGGGGAACGATGGAGAAATGGTTTGGATATTTGCCAATTACACTGGTAGCAGAACATGGCGCCAGTATAAAAATGAGAAATGAATCCTGGCAACAACTCGTTACAGTTTCTGAACAATGGAAAGACCAGGTTCGCCGTATCATGCAGCTATTTGTAACAAGATGTGCGGGTTCATTCATTGAAGAAAAAACAAATACGCTTGCCTGGCACTATCGTAATACACAGGTTGATCTCGGATTTGCACGATCGAGAGAATTGATCAACAATCTGTCCCAGTTGATCCAAAATACGTCACTACAGGTGATCGATGGAAATAAAGTAGTGGAAATAAGAATGGCAGGTTTTGACAAAGGAACGATCACTTTGAAAATACTGAATGAAGCTCAACCGGACTTCGTCCTGTGCATTGGCGATGATACCACCGATGAAGATATGTTTAAGGTATTGGAAGATCCGGTCTATACGGTAAATACCTATACCATTAAAATTGGCAGCAGGGGAACTGCTGCAAAATATACACTGCCTACACAACAGCAAGTATTGCCTTTGCTGAAGAAGTTACAAACTTGCGTAATTTCAAAGAAAAATGTCGATGCATAGCAGGATCTGAATGTTATTGACCAACTTTGATTCAGTAATGTCAATTCAAAATAAATCTTTGCTTTTTATGTATTCTTTTATTTGGATAATTTAAGTATGGAATATGGCAGATCTCCAGGCTCTAGATAATAAGCTTCATTGGTATAAAGACGCAGTTATTTACGAATTACACATCAAAGCTTTCTATGACAGTAATGAGGATGGTATCGGGGACTTCAATGGCCTGATGGAGAAATTGGACTACCTGGAAGACCTTGGTGTTACCACGATCTGGCTATTGCCATTTTATCCTTCACCCCTCAAGGATGATGGTTATGATATTGCCGATTACTATAGCATCAACTCTTCTTATGGAAACATTGATGAGCTTCAAAAACTTTTGGAAGAGGCGCATCGCCGCAATCTGAAAGTGATCACCGAGCTTGTTATTAATCATACTTCCGATCAGCACCAGTGGTTTCAAAGAGCAAGAATCTCTCCGAGGGATTCAGAAGAAAGAAATTACTATGTATGGAGTGATGACCCTTCGAAATATAAAGATGTGCGAATTATTTTCCAGGATTTTGAGACCAGCAACTGGACATGGGATGAGGCGGCACAACAATATTACTGGCATCGCTTCTTTCACCACCAGCCTGATCTCAATTATGACAATCTCAGGGTACAGGACGAAATTTTTAAAATAATTGATTTCTGGTGCAATATGGGTGTTGACGGTTTTCGCCTGGACGCTGTACCCTATTTGTTCGAAAGAGAAGGGACAAATGGCGAGAACCTTCCTGAAACCCATACTTTCTTAAAAAAATTACGGGCGCATCTTGATGCGAAATATCCCGGGACGTTGATGCTGGCTGAGGCGAACATGTGGCCCGAAGATTCGGCCTCTTATTTTGGAAATGGGGACGAATGTCAAATGAATTATCATTTTCCTGTGATGCCCAGGATGTTCATGGCTCTGCAAATGGAAGACCGCTATCCCATTACGGACATATTTGATCAAACACCACCAATACCTCCTTCTTGTCAATGGGCTATGTTCCTGAGAAATCATGATGAATTGACCCTTGAAATGGTGACTGATGAAGAGAGAGATTACATGTACAAGGTTTATGCAAAGGATGCAAAGGCAAGAATAAATTTAGGGATACGTCACCGCTTGGCACCATTGATGGAAAATGATCGGCGAAAAATAGAACTAATGAATTCGCTATTATTTTCTATGCCGGGAACGCCTGTCATTTATTATGGCGATGAGATAGGAATGGGTGATAATTTTCATCTTGGTGACCGGGATGGCGTACGTACGCCGATGCAATGGTCTCCTGACCGCAATGCCGGTTTTTCAAGAACAAATCCGCAACAACTTTATTTGCCTGTTATTCTTGATCCGCAATATCATTATGAGGCAGTGAATGTAGAAACCCAGATGCGGAACACCTCTTCCCTGTTGTGGTTCATGAAACACCTGATAGGAACCCGGAAGAAATACAAAGCGTTTGGCCGGGGTGATATGAAATTTATCAATGTCGATAATCCGAAAGTGCTCGCCTTTACAAGACATTATGAAGATGAAACTCTTTTGATCATTGTAAATCTTTCAAAATTTTCGCAACCTGCGGAAGTTGATCTTGCAGAATACCAGGGATGTGTTCCTGTTGAGATTTTTAGTAAGAACAATTTTCCGGTTGTCAAGAATGGTGCTTACTTTTTTACTCTTGGCGCACACAGTTTTCAATGGTTTAGTTTGGAAAGAACCTGGCAGGGACCAGTGAAAAAAGAAGAACTTCCCGAATTGTCTTTGCAAAATTGGGGAGAGCTAACAGAGAATGAAGAAATAAAGGGAACCATTGAAAATAAGATCCTTCCTGCCTATCTCAATAAAACAAATTGGTTCTCCGGAAAGCAGCGCGTCATCTTCAATTGTATAATCACTGAATGTGTTCAACTTCCACTTGGGGAAGGCCAGGTTTCATTGTTGTTGCTCGAAGTGAATTATAAAAGCGGCTTGCCCGAAACTTATATACTGCCTTTGGCATTTGGAAAAAAGAGATTTGCCAACAGCTTGTTGCAGGAATATCCGCAGGCGGTTCTTTGCGAATTAAAATGGAATGGACAGAACGGTGTTTTATGCGACGCATTTTACACTTCGCCAATGCAGGAATGGTTATTTGAAAATATGGCAAAGGGCGGGAATCTTTCTTTTGAAACATCGGCGATAAGTTTTACAGGCACTGAAGAAATGAAGAAGTATTTTCAAAAACACCAGTCGATGCGGTCACGCATTTATATGAGCAAATACCAGGACAATACGGCGATCACTTACGACAACAGCTTTTTTTTAAAAGCTTATCGGAAAGTGGATATGGGGATCAATCCTGATCACGAAGTATCGCAATATTTATCTCAACAGGCTCAATTCAAATTTGTGCCCCGTTACCTGGGGTCTGTCGATTGGAAATTCAGAAGAGGAACTTTTGTTCTTGCCATGATGCAGGAGATGGTCGAAAACCATGGTGACGGTTATAGCTATATGATGGAAAGGGTAAATAATTACATTGAAAGAATACTGGCGGCGAAAAAGGGTTTTCTTGAAAAAATGGAATACAAGGGAAGTTTAACAGAGCCGGCAAGTTTTGAAAGCCTGTCGACCGGATTACAGGACCTGCTTGGTGCACGAGCCGCTGATCAATGCAGTTTGTTGGGGATGCGTGTAGGCGAATTACATTTGGCGCTTTGTCAATCAAAGGGAACAAAAGATTTTTCTGCTGAAAATTTTTCCCTTCACTACCAGCGATCATTATTTTCGTCAATGCTCGCGCTTGTCAGGGAAACTTACAGTACCATGCAGAAGAATAGAAAGTCTATTCAGGATAAGGGAGGGCTGGATAACCTGATGGTTCGCAAAGCAGAAATAGTATCGCTTTTCAAGAAGATCTATTCAAAGAAATTTGATGTGGTAAAGACCCGCACTCATGGTACACTTGGTCTCAGCCAGGTATTATTGACGGGTAAGGATGTAGCTATCCATGATTTTGGCGGCATTCCTTCACGCAGCTATAGCGAAACAAGGTTAAAGCGCTCACCTCTCATTGATGTAGCCTCCATGATTCGATCCTACTATTACGCGGCCTATGAAGGATTTCTCACAACGGCACATGTTAAGCAGGAAGAGATTATTCACCTGCTCCCTTACGCCGATATATGGGTACATTATATGGGTGGCTTTTTCCTGCGCTCGTATTTTGAAACCGTTAAGGAGACCGATCTTATCCCAAAATCAAATGATGATCTCAGGATAATGATGCAGTATTACCTCATGGAAAAGGCGCTTTATGCATTAGAGTATGAATTGCTTAACCGCCATCACCGGTTAATAATCCCACTGTCTATGATCCGAGATGTTTTGAATTGATCCAATTCAATTCGTTTCAAATTGTTTTAATAGTTTCGTCACCATTAGCACGCAATGGCAACACTCATCATTAACATAAAACAACTGGTTGGAGTAAGGGAGACAAACAAACCCGACAGCCATAAGGTTCTTCGTGGAAAAGAATTAGCTGAGTTGCCTGTAACTGAAAATGCTTATTTAGTTATTGAAGCCGGGTCGATCGCTGAATATGGTGAAATGAGTTCCATTCAAAATTCAACACTTAAAACTCAAAATAAAATTGATGCAGCCGGTCAAATGGTTTTACCATGCTGGTGCGATTCGCACACGCATTTGGTTTTTGCTTCCAGCAGGGAAGAAGAATTTGTTGATAAAATAAAAGGAATGAGTTATGCAGAAATTGCAGCAAGAGGCGGCGGGATCTTGAATTCTGCAAGAAAATTAAATGATACTTCCGAAGATGAGTTATTTAGTAATGCATGGCGGCGCCTGGAAGAAGTTAGCAAGTTGGGAACGGGAGCCATCGAAATAAAAAGCGGTTATGGATTAACGATAGAAGGAGAGTTGAAAATGCTTCGCGTAATCAAAAAGTTGAAGGAGAGATCAGTTCTTTCTATCAAGGCTACTTTTCTTGGTGCACATACTTATCCGTTGGAGTATAAAGAGAATCACCAGGGATATATTGATTGTATCATTAATGAGATGCTTCCTGTAATTGCCAAAGAAAAACTCGCTGACTATATCGATGTATTTTGCGAAACCGGTTTTTTTTCGCCCGAAGAAACTGAAACGATCTGTAGGGCAGGAATGGGATACGGGTTGAAACCAAAACTTCACGCCAATCAATTAAGTCCTTCAGGTGGAGGTGAAGTGGGAGTAAAATTGAAAGCCCTTTCTGTTGATCATCTTGAGACGGTGGACGAGAAAACGATTGAAACCCTTGGAACCTCTGAAACTATTGGAACTTTATTACCAACCGCGGCATTTTTCCTCAGGATGCCGTTTCCACCCGCAAGAAAATTGATCGATGGCGGTTGTGCTATCGCTCTTGCATCAGATTATAATCCCGGCTCATCACCTTCGGGGAATATGAATCTTGTAATTTCAATGGCATGTATCCAAATGAAGATGTTGCCGGAAGAAGCTATCAATGCTGCAACGATCAATGGTGCTTATGCAATGGAATTGGAAAATGAAGTGGGGAGCATTGCTGTGGGTAAAAAAGCAAATTTGATATTCACTAAACCCATTCCTTCGTTAGCCTATCTTCCCTATTCTTTTGGAACAAGTTTGATCGAAAAAGTAATGATCAACGGAGAATTTATTTAGCCGGTTCTATCCCCATTTTGATTTGATAAAATATAGGGCGGTTCCATCGGGATCGGAAAAATGCAAAAATTGTCCGCCTTCTTCACTTCTTTCTGTCACCGTGATCGATAATTTCTCCAATGATGATCTTGTTTCTTCAAGATCATCACTGGTAAAACCTATAGACACATTCCCGGAATTTCCTTTCAAATTTCCATTACTTGTCGGATGAAGTCCGATCGTAATTCCCGGTGCTGTAAGCTGCGCATAATAATTACCCCAGCGGTTTTTCACAGATAAACCGATGGACTGGTAAAAGGAGACCGCTGTCTCCATGTCCGTTACGTTAATGGTAACGTTAGCTTGTTTGATGACCATGTCAGTGATTTTTGCTTACTAAAGCTATGATGTTTGAGAAACATCAAGAACATTTATTCATGATGTCTTCTCTGTTTTAAAAAATAAAGATCCATCAGGCCTTTACCTTTTATTTCCATTTTCCCGCGATGTAAACAGTCATAGTCGTCTTTGATGTAGTTGTAAAATTCTTCCGATACCTGGATCTTTCCGGCTTCGCCCGATGACTCCATTCTACTCGCGGTATTAACAGCATCTCCCCAAACATCGTAGGAAAATTTTTTTGAACCGATCACTCCCGCGGTAACCGAGCCTATGTGTATGCCGATCCTAAGGTCACACTTCGTTTGTCCATCAAGACTGAAATTTTGTATGTCGCAGGCCATCGTTAACGCGAGGTCTGCCGTATTTCTAACCAGCCCGTAATGAATGCCATTCAATCCCGACGCCACCATGTATGCATCCCCGATCGTTTTTATTTTTTCCAGGCCAAACTTTTCGACCAGTTGATCAAAATGAGTAAAGATCTTGTTTAGATTTTCTACCAGCATTTTCGGGGCGATATGCTGCGAAATACTTGTAAACTCAACTATATCCGCGAATAAAATAACAACTTTATCATATTCGTCCGCGATTACTTTTTCACCAGTCTTTAAGCGTTGAGCGATGGAGGCTGGCAGTATGTTCAACAATAGTTTTTCTGATTTTTCCTGTTCAATTTCCAGCATTGCCTGCTCATGTTTCAATTGTTCTTTTACGCGTTCATTTTGGCTTACAAAATAGCGTAACAAAAAAAACACAAGCAATGTGACGCCGGAAATGTTGAAAGCAAAAAGAATCGAAACCAATTCATCCGGCAGGTGAGTCTCGTTGACGGCCAGTTTATCTTGAGTGAAAAAAACCACAATCATGCAGATGATGAACACAAATAGCCAGTAACCCGCTGTCTTACTATTTTGAAATGCAAGTGCGCCTAATGGGCAAAGGATCGCCCAAATTATCACCGCACTGGAAGAAATAAAATTGCCGAGGGCCAAATGCAGCAAACAGGGAAGTAATAAGATCAGGGTCAGCTGAACAGTGCGAAAAAAATTAAAATTCCTGTACCAACGATAGATCAGGAGAGATAAAAAAGATATGACGGCATAGCCACCAGGAATAATAGCCGCGAACCTGGCGCCATAGTAAATGTATAAGCAAGACCAGACCAATGCTGCAATAGCAGAAAGCGGGACCATCAGTAAAAAGGTCTTTTCGCTGATAAGTTTGTCCTGGTCGGCAGCAGCTTGCATTGCTTAAAGCTACACCAATTTGCAATCGACATTACGCATATAAAATGCCGTTTTTTCCAACGGCATCTGACTTTTGATCTTTGTGAGTGGAAATACTATTTAACGATTTTTATATTTTGAATAAGTGAATCATTATTTTTTATGGTTAACATGTAAATGCCTTTTGGAAACCTTGTCATGTTAATGGTATTTCTCTCGCCGATCATTTTACCCGTGTAGATCAATTTTCCGTTTGCGTCAAATAAACTTCCCGTTACTGCATCACCATTTGCATTGGTGATATGAATATTTACAATATCAGTTACAGGATTGGGGTAAACAGAAACGTAACTGTTGGCACAGGTGAAATTCAATCCTATCTTTTTGCTAAGTTCAGATCTGTCATCAACCTCGATCAATTTTAGCCGGTAAAATATTTTACCCTGTGCCGGATTTATATGCCGGTATGAGTACGACTGTTTTGACGGATCGGCCGCTATCCTTGTAACGGTCGAGAAAATTGTTCCATCAGTACTATACTGAACTTCGTAATAACTAAAATTATTATTTGCATGTGCTCTCCATCGCAGATCAACCGCGCAATCACTTGCCTGGGCGGTGAACGAAGTCAATCTCACAGGTAGTGTTATTCTTGCACAATTAGCAAAACTCAGGTCGGCTCCTCCCAACCTGGGAGTACCTATTGTAAAAGAATAGCTGGGATCGGTGTTATCCCAAATTATAATGGCAATCGCATAGAAGTGTCCCGCAAGGGTAGTAAAATTTTCTCCATTTAATCCCGGTCCTACATCAGCAGATCCGCGGTCATACAGACCACATAGTTCCTGCGTCCAGCCCGAGGCATCAACAGGACAAGTAGCAGGTACCTCACCAGATGTCCCCATGTCAAAAACAATATAGTTCAAATTGATTGGGGCGCCGGTACTGGCCTGGTGATAGGTTTGAGTAAACTCTGCACTAACAGGCGCATAAAAAAATTGCCAGTACACTTGCTTGTAATTATAAGGAGCGTAACAACCCAGTCCCCGATCGTTCACATCCGGACCTGAAGTGTTTGCATTGATCGTTCCATAATTTGCGGCACATCCCAGGGGTATACAGGTAGGTGGGAAAGCATTGCAATTGTCTGCTGCTATGTCAACACCCCCCAACTGAGGAGTTCCTATTGTAAAGGCGTAGCTTGGATCAGTTCCTTCCCACACGATGATGGCAATGGCATAAAAATGACCTGCCGCCGTGGTGAGATTCTCTCCATTGAGTCCCGGACCGACGTCTGCTGATCCGCGATCGTATAATCCACATACCTCAGGTATCCAACCCGAAGCATTGATGGGGCAATTAAAAGTGGAAGGTGCCGAAGTGCCCATGTCAAACACAATAAAATTTAAGTTGATCGGGCTTCCGGTGCTTGTTTGATGATAGGTTTGAGTAAAGCTTGCGCTGGTGGGAGCATAGAAAAATTGCCAATATACCTGCTTGTAATTGTACGTGCCATAACAACCTAAACCTGGGTCATTCACATCGGGGCCCGAAGTATTGGCAGTGATAGTACCGTGATTTCCCGCACAACCCAAAGAAATGCAGGAAGGTTGCGCAATAGCCTTTCCAAAACAAAATGAAACTAAAATAAATAAAAGAGTGTAGATTTTTTTCATATTACGAATTAAGATGTCAATTAATTATACAGCGGTTAAGCCAGGAAATTGACTACCAGCGGTTATTACAGATAGGAAATAGAAAAAAGTGGAATTCTGGGGATGGTCGGATTCTAATCTCTGAAAGGAGTGGTAAAATTAATCGCCCGGGTCGGTTTTTGCAAGTTTTCGAAGAAGAGTTTTTCCCCTTTTAAAAATGCACATTTGGGTGCCAAAAAATATCCCGTCTCCATGCTTAGCTCCACAAATAATATCTTAGCGACTCCAAAGGATGTTTATGCAGATCATAGAATGTGTTCCCAATTTCAGTGAAGGCAATGACCTGGCCATTATAAAACAGATCACTGACGAAATTGAAACGGTTGAGGGTGTTCGCTTGCTGAATGTTGATCCGGGCAAAGCAACTAATCGTACCGTTGTAACATTTGTCGGGGGCCCTGGAGCGGTAGTTGAAGCTGCATTTCGTGCCATAAAAAAAGCCGGTGAATTGATCGATATGAGTAAACACAAAGGGGAGCATCCCAGGATGGGAGCTACAGATGTTTGTCCGTTGATCCCCGTTTCAAATATCTCGATGGAAGAAACGGCAGCGTGGGCGCAGAAATTAGCAAAACGTGTGGGTGAGGAGTTGTTGTTGCCTGTGTATTTATATGAATCCGCGCAAGTGAATAAGGGTAGAAGTAATTTATCAGTGATAAGAGCAGGAGAGTATGAAGGCTTTTTCAGGAAAATAAAATTACCGGAATGGAAACCTGATTTTGGTCCTGCAGAATTTGACCCAAAACGGGGAGCTACGGTAATTGGAGCAAGAGATTTTTTAGTAGCATACAACGTAAATCTTAATACGACTTCGGTGCGCAGAGCCAATGCGATTGCATTTGATATCCGTGAAGCAGGAAGAAAAGTAAAAAATGAAAAAGGAGAGGAGGTTGTTAAGCCGGGAAGTTTGAAATGCGTAAAAGCGATCGGTTGGTTCATCGAAGAGTACGGTATTGCGCAGATATCAATTAATTTGACCAATATCAATGTGACACCGATGCATATTGCGTTTGATGAAGTTTGTAAAAAAGCAGAGGCTCGTGGCATCCGTGTTACGGGAAGTGAATTGGTTGGATTGATCCCCCTGAAAGCGATGCTTGATGCCGGAAAATATTTTTTGAAAAAACAAAATCGTTCAGTGGGAGTTTCGGAAAAAGAGTTGATAAGGATCGCTATCATATCAATGGGACTTGATGAGCTTGCCCCATTCAAACCCGAAGAAAAGATCATTGAATACATGCTTATGGATAAATCTGGCAATAAATTGGTCAGCATGAATCTTTCAGATTTTGCTGATGAAACGGCAAGCGAGTCGCCAGCCCCCGGCGGCGGTTCGATCGCCGCTTATATTGGCGCATTAGGCGTTTCGTTGGCAACGATGGTAGCCAATCTTTCTTCGCACAAAAAGGGCTGGGATGAACGATGGGAAGAATTCAGCAATTGGGCGGAAAAAGGTCAGCAATATAAAAACGAACTGGTGAGGCTGGTGGATGCCGATACAAGGGCTTTTAACCAGATCATGGATGCGTTTGCCCTGCCCCGGTCAACCGATGAAGAGAAAGCAACGCGTAAAAAAGCCATACAAGAGGCTACAAAAAAAGCCATTGAGATCCCATTTGCCGTAATGCAAAATGCCTACGGCAGCATGGAGGTGATAAGAGCAATGGCCGAAACAGGGAATCCGAATTCCATTTCTGATGCAGGGGTAGGGGCATTATGTGCAAGGTCTGCCGTGATGGGAGCCTTTATGAATGTGCGCATTAATGCAGGCGGGTATGATGATAAAGACTTTGTAAAAGACGTTGTTGCTAGGGGAAAAGACATAGAAAATAAAGCTATTGAAATGGAAAACGAAATATTAAAGATCGTAAACCAAAAGATCGGAGCATAGCGATCTGGCTCAGTAGCGATTGGAACACACAAGTGAGTAACACAACGGAAACTAAATAGAGGTACAAAGCAGGAATCATAGACCCGAAAATATTTCCACAAAAAA
>Ga0157374_10003514_pt1 | contig 13177 bp, 10 predicted proteins | sample M25metaG_FD_115308 | JGI IMG/M metagenome (GOLD analysis project Ga0157374, IMG submission 115308) | Miscanthus rhizosphere microbial communities from Kellogg Biological Station, Michigan, USA - M2-5 metaG | ecosystem: Host-associated > Plants > Roots > Rhizosphere > Soil | place: USA: Michigan...
ATCTAACCGAGCGCTCTTTCGCCGCAATCCATCTGTTGTCCGGACTTCTTCTCAATAATTTGGAACTAACGGTGGTCCACGTATCCCGCCCGGATGATGCGATTCTGAGCGCCGACTGGATGGAACCGCTTCGTAGCCGTCTCGCGGAACAATTTGGCAGAGCCGCTGGAACTTTTCAATTACGGTTTGAGAATTATGTGGCGAAAGACTGCGCGCATAAGATTTGCGAAGTCGCCAAAGAGGAAGATAGCGATCTCTTATTGATTGGTTTGCACCCGGGCAAGCAGCTGAGCGCCCATCTCAGCCCGAAGACAGGTTTCCAGATCATTATGGGTGCGCCTTGCCCCGTGCTATCTGTTCGGAGTTGAAGAGGAGATTCCTGATGCAAGAGGAGGTTAAGTCTCACAAGATCGTATTCGGTCTGGTCGCCTTCTGGCTGGTAATTTTTCTTGTCATCCTGTTTGTTCTTGAGGCCCATCGCTATACAAACAGATTAGAAGCCGAAGTCATTCTTATCTTGTCAATCGCAGTCACTTCTGCGCTGGGTTATATCGGACTAGCTGAAATCATCGTTGGCCTTCAGTTTGGAAGATCTCATCGACGGGAGTTGGTGACGTATCTGGTGCTCGGAACCATCTCTTTGCTGACGGGAATTATGCTGGCCCTGACGACCCCTCTCAGGCTGGACCTCATCGCCATCGCTGTTGCGCCCCACGCAATCCTCTTTGGTCTGTTCCAACTCCGCTTGAGCCGCGGACTAGCGCGCCATCCGCCTCAAGCTCGAAGCCTCAAAGTGTGCGGGGTGATCGACATTTTATCGGGGATAGTATTGGCGTGTGGTTTCTTTCTTTCAGACGTAAATGTGGTCACATTACTCGGCGTCACCGCTGCCAGCACTCTTTTACAACTCTTCCCATTTTTGCTCTTTGGGAGAAATCATAGTGTCTTCGGGCAAGGAAAGACTTGAACATTTAGTCCCCGAAATCGCGCGAGTCTCTGACTCTTCGAGGAACGACTGAGGCCGAAGCCTTGCACAGGCAGAACGTAGAGGGATTCAATGAAATCCCATCCAACCACCCTGCGGGTATTATTCGAGGCATCGCACTCTGATCCGAATGGAGGAAGCGGTCATGTTCGCAGAAGTTGGAATTAGAACGCATTTTGGGTCCGTTCTGTCGGCCGACAGGATTGCTATTCGTCGCGGATTCGTCTGTGACTCCACCATAATCGAAGGACTCTCAGGAGCAGAGTCAAAGCCATCCAGGTACACAGGATGCTCGCTGTAACGCTGATCGCATGCGGCCAGTATGCAGCGATCCCTGCGAAAGCCAGGAGAATCAGGGCGGCGACAGTCAGAGGCGGGATCTCTGCTGTCCCGAGCATCTGTTGACTGGTGAAAGCGGCGCCCACCGTGCTGCCAAGTGCCAAGATACCTGTGGCGGCCCGGCCGGCACTTCCTCGAGCCTCCCCCTTTTTGCGACTTTTCCTATTGCGCCGCTCGGTCGGATGTATCTTGTGCTTTCCGCCCAGAACGATCTCAGTTGAATTGTGGAGGTCTTCCAGATACGTTTCCTCCATCTGGTGTGCGAAGGTTTCATCCTCTACGATCACATCTAGTTCGCAGTTGCCGATCCAACTTGCAACGTTTAGGTTCGTCGAGCCTACACGAGCCCATCGACCGTCTGCGACAGCCGTTTTTGCATGAAGCATCGATCCTTTCCACTCGAAGATCCTTACTCCAGCCTCTAAGAGCGCTCGGTATCCCATGCGGGACAAAGAGCTCACTACGGGAACATCGCTGGTCTTCGGTAGAAGAAGGCGCACATCGACACCATCTTGTGCGGCTTCGCTCAGGGCTTCCACATACCCTGGGGTCCCGAGAAAGTAAGCATCAGTAAGCCAAATCGAGCGACGGGCCATGGCGGCTATGAGGAGGTCTATCCGATAGAGCCCTGCCTTCCATGGCAGTGCGGGGACAACTCGCAACGCTACATTGCCTGCCGGCGGGATTGCTGAGCTCTCCAGGGCAAGGTCTCCCGTCGGCACGGCTGGTCCCAGTCCGGCCCAGATCGATGCGAATGCCTGTTCGAGTTCGATCACCGCTGGTCCTTCGATCACGACGCCCGTATCCCTCCAGGGTTCAATGCCGCGCTTTGCATCTCCGATCCAGCTTTGACCAACGCAGAGCCCGGAGACAAATCCAACCCGTCCATCCACTATGATTGTTTTGCGATGGTCTCTGCTCAGCCATCCCAGTGGGCTGTCAAACCTCGGAGGATTGAAGCATCTGACTACCACTCCTGCCTGCCTCATGCGGCGCCAGAATCTCCAGGATGATGTTCCCTGCGCCCCCAACCAGTCATAGATGACCCTGATCCGGACACCCTCTCGGGCTTTAACGCACATCGTGTCGGCAAACTGATAACCAATATCATCCGAGTGAATGATGTAACTCTCAAAGTGAACTGTCTTTTTGGCGCCCCTGATAGCTTCGATCCAAGCCGGATAGTTCTCTTTGCCGTCCTTCAGTAAACTGACTCGATTGCCTTCGATTAAGGGAGCTCCAGCGGCTCGCGAAAAGGCGCGATCAGCAACCGGACGCAGTCCCGGTCGGATTTGGCGTCTTCGATCTTGAGGATTTATCTCGGTGTTCGTACCTTGGCCCTCTCGTTACTCTCGAGCATAGTTCATCGTTGCTGAACACGTTGGCAGGGGACGGGGCATAAGAAAGTCGCCAAGTGAGCAGTTCAGCATCTATATATTGCGCATTGCGGTCACCCTATTACGGAGTAGCTTCCATCCCTCGAACCACAAAAGGCTCGCAACACCACCACCTAGACAAATGGCGATATCAGGCAAATGAAGTGACGAAAACCTGAAGAGAGATTGCAGATACGGAACAAAGATGACAAGCACAAGCACCGCGAAGGCCCCCCCAACTACCCACCAGATCGCCGGGTTTGGCGAGCGCAGAGTGGCCGTGATAACCCGAGTCCAGGAGCGATTCGTCAGGATAAGCATGAGGTTCCCAACTACCAAAGTTGCAAATGTCAGGGTGCGTGCGGTCGTCTCCGTCTCGCCGCGGTACAGTGAGGTGGCAAACAAGAGAATGACAACTAGCAACACACTTGCGCCCTGCAATGAACTCAGAATGATACGACGTCGAGAGAGCAATGGTTCTCGTGGATCGCGGGGAGGGCGTCTCATTAAGGCGGGTTCACCCGGTTCAGCTTCAAAAGCGATGGAGCAAGAGGGATCAATGACCAACTCGAGGAACACAATATGGACCGGCATCAGCACAAGCGGCCACTTGGCGAGGATCGGTATCAACGCGAGACCTGCAATAGGTACGTGAACTGCAAAGACAAAAGACATCGCCTTTTGCAGGTTATCGAAAATGCGGCGGCCCATTCGGACGGCTTCAACAATCGATGAAAAGGAGTCAACCAAGAGCACCAGGTCGGCCGCTTCACGCGCAACCTCCGTGCCGCGTTGGCCCATCGCAATGCCAATCTGCGCCGCCTTCAACGCAGGTGCATCATTCACACCGTCGCCGGTCATTGCAACAACTTCGCCATTCGCTTTGAGGGCATTCACCAGCCGCAGCTTCTGCTCGGGAACCATGCGAGCGAAAAGATTGGTAGATCGGATACGCTCTCTCAGCTCCTTCTCGTCCATACGTGCCAGTTCCGCTCCTGTTAGGATCTGGTCCGGCGCGGCTATTCCGACTTGCCGGGCGATGTTCTGCGCTGTTCCGGAATAATCTCCCGTAATCATGACGACTCGAATTCCTGCGCCGTAGCATTCCTCGATCGCGGAAGGCACTTCTGGCCGGATGGGATCAGCCAGGCCCACGAGTCCAACGAACGTATAGGGCAGATCTCGCTGGTGGTCCGGCAACTGTGCCTGATGCCACTGGCTCTTCGCTACGCCCAGGATTCGCAAACCTTCAGCAGCCATTTGCGCAGCTCGCAACTTCACCTCGTTACTTTCATCCGCTGAGAGTCGGCAAAGTTCAGAAATTGCCTCAGGAGCTCCCTTTGCGGCAATCACATAGGCGTCACTTTCGGCGGACTTCCAGACTCTCGACATGGATAAAAGAGCCGGCGACAACGGATACTCGCGGGTTAGAATCCAGCCATGATGCAGATGCTCCGTGTTCGCCAAGCTTCGGGAGCCGAACTGCTGAAAAGCGATTTCCATCGGATCAAGCGGATTCCGCTTGCTTGCCAGGATGCTGTACTCAAGCAATTCATGGAATTCTTCCGGGAGAGTATCCGTTTGCGTATCTACTCCCAGAGTGTGCCCCGATGCATAGAGTTTCTGGACGACCATGCTGTTCTGCGTTAGGGTGCCGGTCTTATCGACGCACAGAACCGTTGCCGAACCGAGTGCTTCAATGGCATTGCCACGACGGGTCAGAACCTGCTTTTGCGAAAGTCGCCAGGCGCCCAAAGCCAGGAAGACCGTGAGTACGACAGGAAATTCTTCAGGAAGCAAGGACATCGCTGTCGTGATGCCAGCCAGAAGCCCATTAACCCAACTTCCTCGGGTCAAGCCATAAACGACGGCAATGACCGCACATAGCGAAAGGCCAACGGTAGCCAGAACTGCGGCTAGATGGTTCACTTCTTTCTGCAGTTTGGTGGATTCAGGTTCGATTGCATGCAGCGCCTTGCCAATCTTGCCCAACTCGGTCTGTGCACCCGTGCACTTGATCTCGGCAAATCCCTGTCCTTGTACCACCAGTGTTCCAGAGAATACAAAAGGAAGGTCGTCTCCTCCTGGCGGGCCGATATCGTGCATCACTTGATCCGATGGAGCTTTCCGCACAGGCACCGATTCACCCGTCAGTAGCGACTCATCGATAGAAAGATTGACGGCTGTCAGCAGAACGCCGTCGGCGGGCACTCGATCCCCTTCCGAAACGATGACAATATCGCCTCGCACGACTTCTCGGCCCGCAATGCGCCTTTGCAGGCCACCGCGGACGACCATTGCACGGGGGCTAGAGAGGTCACGCAGTGCTTCAAGCGCGTGCTCCGTCTTGCGTTGCTGATAGAAATCGATGCCAATAACGACGAAGATCGAGGCCAGCAAGACGACGGAATCCCGCAGTTCGCCAAGAAACAAATAGATTACGCCCGCACCAACCAGAAGCAAGATCATTGGTTCGCGCAGGACGTCCCACACGATCAATAAGACGTTCCTCGGTTTGGCCGTGGGCAACTCGTTAAATCCTTCAGCCTGCAGGCGCTCAGATGCGTCAGCTTCCGTGAGTCCCTGCAGCATGCCGGACATGTCGTTCGTCAAAAGCTTCGAGCTAGCCATGGATGTTTATCGTACCTTGGCGAACCAAACTGGGTTCCTAACGAAGTTTTGCGGTCCTGTAGCGAGGTGGCGAAACCGTGACCCTTGCGTTCGTGCGTCGGTCCGAGCTGCAAGAAGAGCTGGATCAGTGGATCAATCAGATTTGTGTCGAGCAAAGCGGCAAGATCCTCAACGCTGAAGTCTAAAGCTCAGAGCTCACAGAGTCTAAAGATCGACAAATAGGTCGCTGAGATGCCGCCGATGAGAGAATCTCGTGCGCCTCACGTGAGACGCACGAGAGGTTGATACTATTCATCGCCTTCACGCGCGACAGTCGGAAGTTCCAGCTTCTTCTCTAGTTCGTTGGCCACCGTCTTCGCTTCGCTATAATCCGCAAACTCTGAAACTAGCCGCGCCGTTTTCACCATCAGCTCTCGATTAGCATGAACATACTGCTGATACTGTGGCAAGTGTGTTCTGCTTTGGTTGTCATTGAGGTGATTGATCGTTGCGGTCAAATGGGCAGCCATCTCCTGCAACAAAGGATTGATCCGGTCGATCGCTTCCTGTTGCCACGGGGAGGCGTCCCCCCTCATCGAACTGAGCTGATTGAAGTCGCGGATGAGATCATTCGCATGCTCTTTCATTTCGTGTACGCGAGTTGCATGACTCTGCCAGGAGAGCTTCGAACGAGTGTAGGCGTCCAAAGTTTGTGCGTCGTCTTCCGCAAGCACCGCATGTGTTTTGGTCTCCTTGAGGAGATCATTCACCTTTGACGAGTCGACTGTCTGAGCTTTTGCGACTAGTGGCAATGACAACCCAATCGCCAGAAGTGCGGTTCTCTTTAATGTTGAAAAAGCACGTGCGCCGTTCATGTTTCCTCCAGTGGCGAATTTCATCTGATTTCCAATGGTCGGAAATCACTTAGAGTCGCTCACGGTGGAAGTAGCATTTGAATTGCCACTCTTCCGGTTGGGTAAGTAGTCTCAAACGGAGTTTGCTCGGGGTAAGAGGCAGCCAGCCGTCAAAGCATTTGGACTCACGCCGGCCAGTCGTGAGCGCAAATAACCAGATCTCATGGTCCTCAGGAGTGCAGCTGGAGGTCTTGCGATGCATCGTCTTTCGGAAAGTCATCGATGTGGCAATTTTGGGCAATTAGAGGGGAACTGGTCGGCATCTATAGAATTGTCGTGGCGTCCCGCATAGCATTCGCTATGCGGCACTTCGTGCCTCTGCCGAACAGGAAATCGCCGGGGAGAAATTGATCGCGATCACAGGGCATTGAGCCCCTTCTATGACTCGACGGACAACGCGATTCCTTAGCAGCCGTGGAACCATGTGAGCACGGTGAGAACCAAGAATCACCAAATCTTGCGAAAGCGCTTCAGCGAGGATAATAGATGCAGGATCACCTTGCCTGATCAAGTAGCTGGAATGATCCCCGAGCCTTGCCTCGGCCGGTACTGATGCGCATAGTCTCCGGCGAGCTGCGATCCGAGCCGTTTCAACTTCGTGTTTACTCATGCCGCCTGTTTCGAGTACGTGCAGTAAGGTCAGGTGGGCGTTGTTCACCGCTGCCAGTGATGCTGCAAACTTCACAGCCTGTAAGCTGCCCGCATTGAATGACGTCGCACACAGGACTCGGCCGAGTGGAGCTTCGCAAGCGGGGACCGGAAGTACCCGCCGTCCAATGATGCAGACCGGAATGTCGATGGTAGCCATGACCTTCTCGGCGACCGATTCCTCAATCACACGCGCAAACAGTGGCTCATATCTTGCACCGAGGAAGACTCTATCCACGGCTCTCGATTTCGCCACAAGAGCTAATTGTCTTGCAGGATCTCCAACCAGGACAATCGGTTCACATAACACGCCTTCAAATCGAAACTCCTCGACCATCTCATCCAGCTTCATTTGTACCGCTCGAACTGAAGCGGGGAGAGCCGGACAAGGTGCCGTATCGAGAATCTCGGTATTCAGACTTAAAGGACTCATCACGTGAACAAGGATGAGTTGCGATCTGCTGAGTCGAGCGTGATGAATCGCGTGGAGCAGAAACGTCTGACCTTCGAGTAGATTTGTGCCGACAAGCATCACGTTCGGGCTAATCCAACTCGCGACGACATCTCTTTTCATCACACACCTCGTGAGTTAACAACGCCGTTGTCGCGCCCAAAATGATCCACTCGGCGATACCTATCCTCACGTAGCAATTCGTTATCCATTGCACCGCTCCAGGGGATGAAATAGTCGGTGCCTCAAGTCGCGTCTAAGAAGGTAGACTCGCATTCGAATGTCTTGACAATCGGCGTAGCGAGGGCCGTTCGATGGACAGTTGCCGAGACAGGATCAGAATTAAATGGCCTGCCTATAGAGTGCCTCTGGCCGTTTGCTTTCCACTGGCTGCACTGCTTTTCGGATCGAGGACCCGTTCGTCCTTCGTTCAAAGACCAGTCCGTTAGCGGTCCATCGTCGAACGCTCAAAACCTCGCAACACTGTTCGCATAGCCAGAAGTAGCGAGACCGAACCACGCAGATTGGGAAACCTCCGTCGCTGCGTGTTACGCGTTGCTCCGGAGGAACGTCAAGTTCGATTGATCGCAAGACGCCGCTCGTCAGGTCCTTGGCCTCGCGACCGCATTCCGGATTTGCGCAATACATCTGCACCCCCCCCTCTTGTTACGAGAACCATCGAGGTCGATGTCATCTTGTTTAGCGTCTGATGCTGAGCAACTCGCAGTCATCGCCAACCCCACTGGAACTTGCTCAGGTATCAATGCCGGGCCCGAAGTGGATGTCGTTCACTGCTTGGGACGGGCAATCTGCTAGATGGCCCGCCTTCTGTCAAAGAGTTGCGACGAGATGTCAAAAGTCTTGTCGAAGCACTCTCTTCTCTACGCAATGGAACTTCGAAAAGGGGTGGAGGTGCATTGTGGAATCCCGGAGTGTTAGCGTGATGTGTTCGGATCAGCCATGCCTGGCTCCGTGGCGAGAGAATCACTCTTGGTTCTCGTTCGATTGACCAGCTACGTGCAGATAGTTCTTCACACTGAAGGTGCCGGGAACCCCATTCGCTCGGATGAAAGCGATGTCTCTATCCGCTCTGGAGTCGACAACTCCGTAAAGCTCCACATGACCATTTTGTACCGAGATACGAATGGGCTTAGCAGGGTCGATGGCGTATCTGCTGAGCGGCGGATGCCCGTATATCGCACGTGCCACCGCCATGCGAGTGTGATCGTCCATCGTTGAAACGGGATCTACCTCGATTTCCTCGATGACGTCCTTGACTCCCGGGTGGGTAGATGCCAGCGCTAAAGCGGAGTCCTTATCCACATGAGTTCGCGCTCGGCCGCCGAGGGTCACGATTCCGGATTCGACCTTTAGGCTGATCGCATTGAAGGTATTGCCATAACCTACGCGATCATAGCTCAACCTCTCCTGCAGCTTCGCTTGAAGTTCCCCGTCAGGGATTGTTGGGCCAGCAACCTCGATTAGATTGCGGACCGCACTGACTCCGCTCGCCTTTGCGACCCTCTTCTCGGCATCTGCTTTGTATTCGTAGAGGTCGACAGTGCCGGTCAGAGTCGCGATTCCGTTCTCTACGGTCACCTTGACCCCGCGGTACTGTTTTCTGTCGAGCTTGGCAGAGGCCGCTGTCGTAGCAGGGTTACTGTCCTCGGCGAGAGCGTTGACGCTGCCTTCATTTGTCACTGCTTCCGAGAAGTGGGGAAGAGCTAATACAGTAAGTCCGACAGCAATCCCAAAAGCCAAAATGCTCGCTTTGTTCCTAGTCTTCATCATCTTCTATTCCTTGTCTTCGCGAGACATCTCGCGAACGTTCGAGTGGTCGCACGCTCGACGCGCTCTTGCCAGCACTCCTCAGAACGGATGTCATCTGAGTAATTGACTGTTCACTGCGTCTGCCGCTGTAGGATCCTGATCCACCATCTTGCACGTTGGGCGCCAAAGCCCAACGTCATCGACAACTCTGGGAACAGCGGCCACGGGCAGCAGGTAACAGATGTTGCGAACCCTTTTTACAATCCGCGATCTACCGGCCGGAGGCTCGCGGTGGGGTCAAATTGCAGCATTCACTTCCGGCACTGTCCGCCGATACTCTCGACGTCAGTCGGGTCTGTCGCCTTCTTCAACCACGTCAAGTGTAGGGCTTGGAATTGGGTCATTCTCACTCTCAACAGGTTTCGTTGAGGTTCTGACGCGAGGTCGATGTGCCCTGCGGTAACCTGATCGGTTTACCCGCTGCAAATCCTCTGTTGCCCGTCTGTCAAGTCTGTGGATGGCCCGTGCAACGGCACTTTGCCAGTCGGGCTGCGTTTCCTCCAGGACCAGGGATGTAAAGCCGAATTCAGCAACGAGCCGGCAATGTTTGTCGGCTCCGCCTTTAGGACCATTTACATCTTCAATTGAGATTGCAATTCGACGAAGGCTTCGCAGATGATCGAGTGCAAAGCCGATTCGCCGTTCAGCAAACTGCTGGATCAGGGTCTCGATATCATCTGTCTTTGAACGGACTTCGATGGGGATCATTCTTTACTCCTTCTCTTCCTGCGCAAGGTCGGGTTAAGGTGCACCCAGAGCACGCCCGATCAAGCGATCGACAACTAACGACGATTGTTTGTCTCTTCGACTGGTGATTCGGTTTCGTGCGCGGGCAGAGATTGCTCGCTCGTGGCCGGCACGATAGCGTGGATGCCAAACTCATGTACGAGTCGTCCGCCAGCATGGGCTGTATTGACAAGAAACAGGACTCCGACGGAATACAAGGCAAGAAATGCCGCTGGCAATAAGGAAGAAAGGAGCCTGTCTTCTTGACGATGGAGAATCCGAGGAGCCAGGAACATCCCCAGCAGGATCACAGATAGCCCCGCAAAGACAATCTGCGTCTTCGAGGCCAAATCTTCATGCATTTCGAGCACCTTGTCGACCGCCCCTCCCCGCTCAGCGAGTTCCGAAGCTGCATGTCCGGTCGAACCTGCAATGAAGAGGCTGCCGGTTCCCAGAATCAGTACTAAGAGCGCAGCAATCATGTAGGGCCCCCCTTTGGGGGGAGCGAGCACCAAGCTGATCAGGATGAACAAGGGACTCAACAAGAGAAGCACCACCGGAAAATGAATGATCAGCGGATGGAGCGAGTCCCAGGTCGGCAACGGTGGAATCTGCAGCATATGAGCCTCTCAGTCTCTGACGGTTCGGTCCTGCTGCTGAGAAATCGCAATTAGGATCGGATCCATCGAATTCCTAACATTTCCTCTCCCACGCCAAGCAGGTCTATCAACACGGTCTGTTACTTCAAATGCACGTAGGGAGCCAATCTTTCCGACGCAGTGTTCGGCAGTTGGCGGCAGGATATGCGCTTTTCATTCCATAGATCTCAGATCGTGTACGAAAGTTTTGACGTTCGCGTCAAGAAGCTCTGACACCATGACCTGTCGAATCGAACTGCTTGTGCCGCTACCGTCCGGGCCTCGGCCACGAAAGACCGGAAATATGGTCGGGGAGCAGAAGACTTTGACAGATGGTTCAACCTCCTCGCTGGTTTTTCGGCCTGAATGCCTTGAAACCTAGGACTTGGGAATGTCAGCAACGTGGCCCTACACGTGCTGACTAGATCCTTACTGAGAGTCTCGGACAAAGGTGACTGCTGGGCGAGCTATCGTATAGAAGTTCGGACCATCAAGTCCTTCGACCCGGCTCCAGCAACGAGGAACCGTCTCTATGTCAGCCTCACTATCCGTGCGAGTGTCTCCCGGGGCCGGGACTTGCGCTGTTTCCGCCAAGATGCTTCGACAATGGTGCACACCCAAGGTGATTCTGGTTGTCACCAGCTTGTCAGATGAACTTGTGATCCTACCCCATGCAATCAGGCAAGCAAGACAATGCGGCGCTAAAGTCTTTCTCGCGCACGCGGTAACGCCTAGCGAAACAGCATCACGAGATCCGAGGTCGTCGCCGGATAGTTCGGTTCCTCAGATTCATGAGGCCCGGTCCGTCCTCGACCGCATGGCCCGGCAACTTCGTTGGGATGGAATTGCCTGCGAGCCGTTGGTCTTGATTGGGCACCCGGAGGTGGAACTACCATCGGCCGCCAGATCGTGCTGCGCAGACAGGGTCATCTTGAGATTCGAGGACAAGCCAGATCCGTCGCAAGCTCGTTTGCGCGTCTTCGAACACCTTCTATCAAATATTGATGTCCCGACCTGCGTGATCGGACGCAATGTGAGCGTAGCATCGCCCAGCAGTAGGCTTACGAGGAACATCACACTGGCTGTCTCGTCGAAATCTGATTGCGACATTCCTCTGAGTTTTGCCTGTAGGCTCGCTCAGGAACTACGAGCAAACCTGACTATACTCCACGTATTTGAAGACACAGTACGTGATCTCGACCGATGTGCGCGCACCCCAGCAGTTGTTGCTTCCAGGCTTCCGATCCTCGCATGGCGCGAGGCTGAGCTTTTGTGCCCGACCGAGATCAAGGTTCGCGAAGGTAGCGCCTCCGAGGAAGTCCTGAAATATGCAACCTCAACCAACCAAGATCTTATCCTGCTATGTTCGGCCGGCAATCCGCCGACAGGACAATACTGGAGGACCACTGCAGGTTACCGGATACTCGCGAGAGCTGAGTGCCCGGTCTTTGTAGTTCGAAAACAGAGCGAGATGGCTAGCTTCACGAACGTACAGATGGTTAGCCCGAAGAAGATACTCGCGTACGGCGAGAACATTCGGAGTACAGAGAAAGAAATGAGGTAACCCTCAAACACATCCGTAGTCAGCGCGTTTAGGGAGATCGGCTGGGGGTAACCCTGTCTACTGAGCAGTTGACAGGCGAGAGGTTTGGCGGGAACATTCGAAATGAGCGGGAAGGAAGCCCCAATTTTACAACTCCGCGAAAAGGAGCCAGAGGAACAGACGAACTGGACAACCGCCGCGGTCTTTCTTCTTACGATTGCAGTCCTTGTTCTTTGCGGGCTCATGCTGTACCCGTTCATCCCGGCGATCACGGGAGCTGTTGTCTTGGCGACCATCACTCGTCCGATTCACCTCTGGTGGCGAGGGAAGATTCGAAACCCCACGGCTGCCGCATCCAGCGCGATTGTCCTCGTCACTATCAGCATTGTCGCTCCCGTATTATGGCTCGGTCAGCTCCTGGTTCGTCAGGCCATTACCGGTGCCGAAATGCTCCGGGACGGCCGGGTCCAGCGCAGTCTTGATGCTGCGCAAGAACGCTTTCCTCAGATTGCGCGTTCAATTGAAGACAGCTCGGAATTCATGACGATCGGAGAGGCGCTACAAAAACTTGCCGGATTCGTAGCCTCCCACTTGGTCGGACTGCTCAGCAATTCCCTTGCGGCGATCAGCCAGGTCGTTGTCATGCTATTTCTGCTCTTCTTTCTCTATCGCGATGAGGAAGCTGTCGTGCGCTTTTTCTCGCGTCTCCTGCCCCTTACGGGCTCGGAGACAAGTCTCCTGATGAAACGCCTTGGAGATACTCTTCGCGCAACTGTGGTGGGTCGACTCGTTGTCGCCATGAGCCAAGGCATCGTGGCAGGGACCGTCTTCGCACTCTTGGGAATGCACGGGGCGGCGGTGATCCTTGGCTTGCTCACTACGTTGCTTGGCCTGATCCCCTCATTTGGAGCCTACTTCGTCTGGCTTCCGGTGGCGATCTGGCTTGGCGTAACAGGCCACTGGATCAAAATGGTGGTCCTCCTTGGCGCTGGTGCCCTAATCATCAGCACGCTTGACAATTTCCTCTACCCAGCACTCGTTGGAGCGCACCTACGTCAGCACACAGCAGCTGTGTTTATATCTCTGCTTGGGGGAGTCTGGGTGTTCGGAATCGCCG
>Ga0157374_10003515_pt1 | contig 13176 bp, 12 predicted proteins | sample M25metaG_FD_115308 | JGI IMG/M metagenome (GOLD analysis project Ga0157374, IMG submission 115308) | Miscanthus rhizosphere microbial communities from Kellogg Biological Station, Michigan, USA - M2-5 metaG | ecosystem: Host-associated > Plants > Roots > Rhizosphere > Soil | place: USA: Michigan...
GCAAGACGTACTGTAGCAAAATACAGGGAGCAGTTAAACATACCAGTAGCCCGTCTGCGTAAAGAGTTGTAATATGGAATCACACCTGGCAGTAGACGAAAAAAATAGCTTGACAGAGGTACGGCCACAAAGAGCTAAACAAGCCCTTCCTGTGCGTATTGCTGCACGGATCATTTCATATCTTTTTCATCCCTTATTTATCCCGGTTTACCTTTGTTGGTTAATTGTAAAAACTCAATCCTACTTATTTGGCTCATTCACAGAATGGGAAAAAACGATATTCGTTGCAAGGTTTGGAGTGATGTATACCTTCTTCCCTTTAGTATCTGTTTTACTGATGAAGGCTTTGAAATTTATCAGCTCGATACAATTAAAAACGCAGAGAGACCGGATCATCCCTTACGTAGTTTGCATGATCTATTACTGGTGGATGTGGTATGTATTGCATAATCAGCCCCAATACCCAAATGAATTTGTACAATTCAGTTTAGCTATTTTTCTAGCATCCATCGGAGGCCTGATCGCAAATATCAGCATGAAAGTAAGCATGCACGCGATAGCTGCAGGTGTGATGGTAACATTTGTTATGCTGCTTGGATTTTCACAAGACCTCAATTTTGGAATTATTATATCGGGTTCTATCTTTTTAGCGGGTGCTATCTGCACCGCTCGTTTCATAGACAGTGATCACACTCCAAAAGAAATTTATGTAGGATTGTTTATTGGAATAGGAGCATTATTACTTGCGCTGCAATTCGCATAATTTGATGAAAAACGCCTTAGAATTCAGAATCTAAACGGTCTAAACATTTAATCAGTGTAATCCGTGATAAAAAACAAAAGCCCAATCATAGGGTACGATTGAGCTATTTGTTGTCATCCATCCTTGTTATGCGTCGTCCAATCAGCCTTTCAATATTTTTGAACTTTGAAGATATTTTTTGGTTGGGTGATATATGAAAAAACAAGTTCCGTTTTTGATCAGGTCAATGATCTCTGCACATTCGTTTTCCGGAACTGCAGGACATCCATAACTACGGCCCATGAATTTATTTGAATTCAGGTACTCATCGCTGATATAGGTAGCCCCGTGCACAACGATATTTCGTTTCATGGCAAGATTATTAAATCCGGGTTCAAGGCCTTGTAATCTTAATGAAAGGCCATGTTCTCCATAATAAGTAGAGCTGGTAATGTAAAAACCCAGGCTGCTTTGATGAGAACGGGACTTGTTTGAAAACCGCATTGCGTATTCAGAGCCTGAACCGCGGCCGTGCGCCACATAACTTGTCAACAGAACTTTATTGTTAGCCAGGTCCAGTATATAAAGACGTTTTTTATTTGAAGACTGGCTGAGATCGCAAATGGCAAGTATACCAGTGTTGATTAGTTTTTGTTTTTTTGCCAGGTATTGATAGCCTTTGTATGCATAATGGAATGCTTTTTCAGAAAGACCGGCACCTGCCAGGTGTAATTCATCATAGATAGCTTTTGAGTCATCGGTGATCGCATAATTGATGACGATGTTTTTCTTTTTATGAGAAACATTACCTTTTTCAATATAACGGGCAGGAAGAAATAAAAATGAAAGGGCGATTGTTAGAAATTGGTTTCTCACTTTGGGGTACGGTTTCTTTAAGGTTCAATGGCTGGCAGCCTCGAACAATTTTAATAACGAAAACAGTACCAAAATAGTATTTAGAGAAAAGAAACACAACAAATTGAGTGTGTTTACTGATTTTTTTCGAATAAATACGAATAAATTCTCTAACTAAAGATGAGAAAATCTCTATTGTTATTGAGCCTCATTTTTCTGGGTGTTTGCTCTTTTGCTTTCGCGTTTTTTACTAAGGAATTCATTGGAATAAACCTTTAATAAAACAATAAATAATGAAAGCAACATTGGACCAAATATCAATCCTATAAAACCAAACATACCGATACCTGCAATTACACCAAATACAGTAATCAAAGGGTGAATGTTTCCCAATCTTTTATTGAGAATAAAGCGAAAGAGATTATCGACGAGGCCAATGATCCCGAACCCGTAGGCAAGCATTATTATGCCCTGCCAGTTTTTCCCTTGTGCAAGAAAAATTATGGCTAAAGGTACATATGCTAACGCGGCACCCACTATGGGAAGCATGGCAGTAATACATGTAATGGCAAACCAAAGGAAGGGATCCTGCACACCGATAAGTAAATATCCTATCAGCCCGACCACGCCTTGTATCAACGCAATCAATGGTATCCCGATTGCACTTGCTCTCACCGTGGTGCCAATGTCTTTTGCGATGAGGTCGACATTGGAATCTTTCAGAGGTATGTACTCATACAATTTATCTTCAAGTGTGCGGCTATAAATGAGCATAAAATACAGAACGAAATATAAAACACCGATGATACTGATCGTATTAACGGTGATGCTTAGTATCCGGGGAATTATTTTTCGGATAAATGGACCAATTTCATTTATTGTTGTGTCGTCGGCAAGAGCAAATCCAAATCTCGTCTTTATGTCTTCAGAAAGACTTTTTAATGAATCAAGGATCTGGTTTGAATGTTCAACAGCATAAACAATTTTACTGGTCAATAAATTCGCCAATATGCCGAACGGCAAAAGAATAACAAGAAAGGAAAGCACGATCAATAACCACGCTGCCCTTGGTTTGCTCCATTTTTTTACCTCTGTCAGGTAATGCATTCGTTCACGCATTAAAATATATAATGTAAGAGAACCCAACACTGCCGGAAGAAAAAAGCTTAGTTCAAAAAAAAGTAAAAGACCGAGTGTGAGGATAATAAGAATAAAAAAAACCTGCCGTAGAATATTCTGATCCAGTGTATTTTGGTTATTACTCATAACGCGGTTCACCAATTTAAAACAAAGTTTGCAAAGGGCAGGATTTCTCCGTCACACTATAACCTTTTTCCATTTTCCTTTCTTAAAAAAGATCCATGCTGCAATAGCAATAGCAGTTTCTGCCACGGGTATGGCAATAAAAACTCCAATGGGCCCCCAGTTCAATGTCTTAGCCATAAAATATGCCAACGGTATCTGAAAGAGCCAGAAGCCAACAAAATGGATCCAGGTAGGAGTACGTGTATCGCCGGCGCCATTCAAGGCCTGGATCATGACCATACCTATGCCATAGAAAATATAACCCGTTCCTATGATTTGCAAAGCGATCCTTCCGACATTTTGAACAGCGTTGTCCTTTGTGAATATGCTAATGATGGGTGAGGCAAATAGAACAAACAAGAGCATAACTCCCGACATGAACACGGCATTGTACTTTGCAGTCAATAAAACACTTTTGGAGGCACGTTCAGGTTGTTTTGCGCCCAGGTTTTGACCCACAAGAGTGGCTGCTGCATTGCTCAGCCCCCATGCAGGCAGAATAAAAAACACAGCGTTGCGGAGTGCAATCTGGTATCCTGAACTTGCATCCTTACCTCCCAGTTCCGCCACAAGTCTTGTTAATATGATCCAACTTCCCGAAGCAATAAAAAATTGCGCCACCGCAGGCCAGGAAACTTTCACGATCGACCGGATCAAGGGCCAGTCCCAATTGAAATGGATCATTTTAATTTTTATAACTCCTTTTCTTCCGAAAAGATGGTAACATTGATAAAGTACTCCAATGCCGCGACCAATGGTGGTCGCGATAGCTGCACCTTTTAATCCCAGTTCCGGAAATGGTCCGTAGCCGTTGATGAGAGTGGGACAAAGAATAATATTGATGCCGCTGGCGATCCATAAACTTCGCATCGCAATGGCTGCGTCTCCTGCACCGCGAAATATTCCGTTGATGAGAAATAATAAGATAATAACCAAACTTCCACTGAGCATAATACGGGTAAAAACCTCCCCTTCCCGAACAACTTCTGGGGCGGCTTTCATTAGTTTTAAGATATCCGGAGCGTAAACAAACCCTGTAATGCTGATAACGATAGTTATAAGTAATGAAACCAAAATTGCCTGGGCCCCGGCGTGGGCCGCCGCATCAGGATTTTTTTCTCCGATTCTACGGGCAACTACGGCGGTAGTGCCCATACCCAAACCCATTCCAAGTGTATATATTATTGCAATAACTGATTCAGTTAAGCCAACTGTTTGAATTGCATTTGATCCAAGTTTCCCGACAAAAAACATGTCGACGACTGCGAAGACTGATTCAAGACTTAGCTCCAATATCATCGGAATGGCCAAAAGGATAATTGCCTGGCGAATACTTCCCTGTGTATAATCATGTTCGTCACCTCGGAGTGACTGTCTTAGTAATGAGGTGAAAAGAGATAATCTGCTTGTATGTTGATTTGACATAAATAAAAATTAGGAGTAAGAAGAAACAAAAAATGCCTTTAATGGCAATAAGCGGACACACGAATTGCGTTCTAAAAATGGGGGCGAACGTCAGCAGATTTTCATATTCGAAAATTGAGTGGGCAAAAATAAGGAAACTATTTAAGACGGTCGCCGAAAGGCCAATAAATATTGTTGAATGTAATTTTCCTTTTGTTTACGGCGATACTGCATGATGAACCGTGGATGGGGCAAAGGGACTATTTCATCAAAAAATTTATACTCTTTGTTTAAAGCTGAAAAGAATTTCAGGTTTTTATCACCACCAATGCAAATACAAAAATCGGTTTTGAATCCCAATGCGATTTGTTTTTGAATGCTGCTGATTATAAAAGGTGTGACGGCATGTTGCAGGTTTTTGTTATCATAGTAATTCAGGTTCAGACCATTTGTTATAAAGCCCAATGGACTGACAGACGTAATGAAATAGTTTTGGTAAAAATTCTTTATGCCACCAAAAGCCTGGATGGACTCGTAAATAAATTCTGCAGACAGTTCAGTTTGAGATTTAAAGCAATGATCAATGCCGCAGATCTCCTTCAACTGTTTCGGCGCGGTAAAATTGATCCCTGTGGTGCCGGCGCCAAAGCGACCCGGATTAATTCCAAAGATCAAACGCCTTGGATGGGTGTCATTATAAAATTTATAAAAGAAAGTTTTAACCACTTTCATCACCTCTTCGCTTTTTTGTGGGAACAAGATGTCAATTCCTTTGGGTAATCGTGGGGGCTCGAGAGACTGATAAAAATTTATAATGCTTTCCGCAAGAACAGTCATAACACAAATATTCCAGGTTCAATCTAATTTATAAAGATCATTTAATAAAAAAGGGTTGCAATGTAGCAACCCTTTCTCGAAATTATGCTTAATGAGTTAATTTTTCACAGGAGCAGAGCCGGAACCAGGTGCATTAAAATCCAATTCATTTTGCGGAACATCCCAGTAATCGAGGTATCTGTACTCCATAAAGCAGGGAACAGCGGCCGGGTTTGCCTGTGCAGGAACAAGCAAGTTGCCGGGAACCATTACAATTGCGTCAGCCCTGCCACCTCCCTGTGATGCCGGTTCTGTTACACCCCATCTCCTTGCATCATAAAAAGCAGTACCCCATAGGAACAATGCTACCCTTCTTTCTCTCCTAAATTCTTCCAGCGCCTCTGTTTGTGTTAAGCCAGTTCCCGCTACATGTGCAAGCCCTGAACTTTGGAAATCACGAACTGCATCGACATGTTGTAAACCGGCATCTATATTATTTACACGGATCATTGATTCAGCCTTCATTAATTCGTTCTCTTCATAACTGCATGCCCATGGCACAAAGCCCACATTTGCTGCAGTTGCATAGTGTCCGCCATTTTCGATATAAACAGGATTCCATCTTGTGCCGAATTGCAAACCTCTCCCTCTTTCGTTAACATGCGGTGGACTAAACAGCTCGAAACCTGTGGCAAACCTGGTATCGCCGGGTTTAAATTCCTGGACCAGTCTTTCACTTACAAAAGTGAATTGTTGTGCTTCACCAATAAATGCATAGGGATGATAAAACGCTGTAGAAATATCATTCGTACCAGTGGGATCCATCCCAAATTTAAAAACGTTATCGCTTGCCTGTATGCCATCATTTGCCAGGGTTAATACATCATTCCAATCCGTGGCAGTCATGTCTTTCACCTTTTTATTTACCAAAAGATTGCGTGCTTTCAAACTATTGATCTGGCGTTTCCAGCTATCCGGAGAAACAATATGCTGGTTATCGTCAAAAGAAGCCACAATTGCTGTCATCACATCATCATAGTCTGCATTTTCAGTAAGACCATTTAATGTGGTGGTACACTCATCTAAAACTTTGGTCGCCTCAGCCAAAATTTGAGAATGATCTATGAAATTGTCATTTATCTGGCCCGGATCATCCGTGATAACACCAGCGAGATACATAGACCCTATTCTTGAATAGGCATAGCCTTTCCACCATTGAGCCCAAGCTTTCAGTGTTCCTCTTTTGGTATCAGCATCACCAGCAAAGGAAATATCAGGATTTTCAAGTGATATTAATAACTGGTTGCATTGCGCAATTATATAATAACAGGAAGACCATTCATATTGAAAAGCATTTCGCTCACCAGCGTCTCTGCTGTTAAATCCCTGCAATTGTGTTTTTTGATCAATACCATTAGGATTGATCACGACCTGGCCACTGGGAAGAGTAATGCTGTAGACCTGGTTCACCCAGCGCAACGCATAGTTCCCATAAGGAACATACGCTTCATCTCCTAATACCGAATGATTGGTGAGGGCAATATGAAATATATTGGTAACGCCTTCATCCGGAACTGTAGCCACCATTTTTTGTATAATTCCCAGCGCAAATGTTTTTAAGCCAGCTTCTGTTGTCAGTGATTGATCCGGCGTGGGGTTGTTGGGATCAGATAATTGCAGGCTTGATTTTTTACAGGCTGTACCCAGCATCAGTAAAATAAGTATTGAGATGATATATTTTTTCATAATGAATTTCTTTGTGGGTTAGAATTGAAAATTGATACCAAATTGGTAAGATCTGAGGTTCGGAACTCCAAAATAATCAGTGCCTATATTGCTACCGGTTCCCAGTGTTTGGTTACCCTGGCTATCCTGGCCGGTCGTAGCCTCGGGATCCAAGCCAGAATATTTGGTAAACGTAAGCAGGTTACGGCCTGACGCCATCAGCACTATATTCTTCACCCATTTTTGTTTGAAAGGATTGGCAATGCTGTATGAAAGCGTCACATCTCTTAATCTTACGAATGAGCCGTCTTCAACAAAGAAACCCGTTCTCTGTACACTATTGTATAAACTGTTCCAATAGTTCACATACGATCCTGTTTGCCCGTTAATCGTAACAGCCTTATCAAAATCTTTTTGTATCCTGTCCCTGTACATCCATTGCTTAGTAAGATTATAGATCGAATTGCCCTGGATCCAATCGAACTGAAATGTAAGAATGAGGTTTTGCTTGAAAGCGATCGTATTTAAAAATGACATATTGAAGTCAGGATAAGCATTGCCCACTACTCTTTGATCATTCGGGTCAGTAAGGACCACCCTCTTTGTGGTCTTATTTACAACCATTCCATTCACTACTTCATAGTCACCGGCAGTAGCCGGGTCTATGTAAGGAGTTTTGTCGGGCCTCAATTGATCGACGCTTGAAAGGGCGGTAACTGTATAGAAAGCCCCAAGCGCCTGGCCTTCAGTTACTGCAAACACGCCAGATACTACAGGTTGGCCATTGGCAATTCTTGTAACCTTTGTTTTGAATGTTCCAAATCTTACTCCAAATTGCCAGGCAAGCGATTTAGAAGTATACATGTCTGCATCAAGGCTTAGATCCACTCCATGAACGTCAAGATCTATCAGGTTTTCCGGAACATTTTGAACACCACTCGATGGAGGAAGATCAGCTAAATTGATAATGTCGTTGTTTTTCTTTCTCCAGACGCTTCCGGAAAAATTGATCCTGCCTAACCAATCACCCAGGTTGGGTTTATAAGTAATATCAGTACCCAGCTCTAATTCTTTCACTACTTGTACACCCAGCTCCGGATTACCTGCGGTATTGGCAAGGAACAATGCTGTGCTATTTCCGAGTGTAGTTGTTCCGAGAGTTGACTGCCGGTTGTAATAAAGACCATTGAATTCATGTGGAGGAATGCCCGCCTCACCATAAGCTCCTCTAATTTTAAATTCGGTTAGTTTATCGGATTTAAAAAGTTCTGAAAGCCTGAAATATGCAGTTCCTCTTCCGAAATTGAACGGTTTATTTTGATCCCCAAACTCAGAATTATAGTCAGATCTCAAACCTCCTGTGACTCCGAAAAGGTTTCCGAAGTCAATTGTTTGATTCACCAGCCACCCGAATGTTATGTATCGGAAACTTCCATCGCCGCTTACCTTTTGCTCAGCACTTGAAATAATATAGGGTGGGAATTGTGGAAGATTCAAGCCTTGAGAATAAAAAGAATTGTAATCTAATTTTCTATAATCATAAGAAACCTGCGTCGTGGTTTTTATAGGGAGGTTGATATTAAAATCTTTTTCGAAATCTGTTTTGAAGTAAAGCGTGGCCAATGAATTCTGGTAAAGTGATTTTGCGTAATCACGCCTGATAGATCCTTTTTTCGAAGGACCCCAAAAAGCTTCATCAACCTGCGGCGCAGTTTCCTGGTTCTTATAAAAATCATTGAATTCGGATACCCAATACTCAAGACCATATTTATAATCCAGTTCTACAAATTTTGGAAACTTGTAATTCAAATTTGCATTATTGATGATCCTCGTATTCTTGCCGTTCCTCTCGTGCCAATCTGGTTCAGAGAGAACATTGAGCTGGTTTTCATCCCTGGGTCTTACTACTATTAGATCACTCCCGGGATATGTGGATTTAAAATTGATCCAGGGAAAAGAATTGAGTAATTCAAAGCGGTTATTATTAGTACCCAGAAATAATACATCGGGATTAAAAAGAATACGGTCAGTTACATTATATGCTCCGGACAATAAATTTTCATTCTGAAAAATGGTTTGCGTGGTATTGCGGAAACTGAAGCCTTTAAAAAGATCAAAGCCCAGGTTGGCCGATAAATTCATCCTGGTTAATTTATTATTCAAAACACTTTGCTGGTCAAGGCGTGAAAATGTAAATGTATAATCTGATTTTTCACCTCCTCCGGCGATGTTCACTGAATTGTTGAATGAAACAGCCTTCGTGTACGCCTGGTCTAAGTGATCGTACAAAGGAAGGCTGGCTGGATAAGTTTTATCATTGGTGAGATCGAAGTTTGTATTGAAATCTTCTTCTGCGGGGTCCGGCCACTGGCCATTTGCGTCTGGTTGCAGAATGTTTCCGTTCTTATCAAGAATATTTCCCTGGGCATCGGTTTGATAATGATGTTTTTTGGCAACAAGATCATTTCCTATTATTGCCTGGTCAAAGCTTACCTTCGAACTGAGCGAAACAGACGGCCGCCTGTTCTTACTTCCTTTTTTGGTAAAGATCTGTATCACTCCATTTGCACCCTGTGCACCATACAACATGCCGGCAGCAGGACCTTTGGCCACTTCCACCCTATCTACAGTGGCAATATCCAGTCCATTGATGTCAGTAACCTGTACCCCATCTACCAGGATGATTGGAGTGGTTGAACCCAGGGAATTTACACCCCGTAAGATGATGTTTGCTTTTTGACCAGGCTCTCCTGATGGAATTTGAATTTGTGCACCTGAGATCTTTCCGACCAGGGCCTGGTCAACAGAAAGAATAGCACTCTTTGAAAAATCTCTACTATTGACGCTGGCAACATCAATGGAAAGTTTTTTCTTTTCAGTAGCTACACCGGTACCTGTCACGACTACTTCGTGCATAGCGACAGCATCAATGGCAAGAGTTATCGAAATGCTGGATTGGCCGGCAACACTTATTTCTTTTGCAAGATAACCGACGCCGGTAAACACAAGTGTCCCATTTTCCGGGGCATTAATTGAAAAACTTCCGTCAATTTTTGTGATTGTAATGGTCCTGGTATTTTTTACACCAACGGAAATTGAGTTCAATGGAACTCCATTTTCATCAGTAACCTTGCCGGTTATCTGTTTGGTTTGAGCAAGCAGGCAAATTCTCAGGCAAAGCATGCATAGTAGGAGAAAGAGTATACGCATGTGGTTAATTTTTAGGTTAATAATAGAATTTCTCAAAGCAGGTATTTCACTTTGCTGACAGTTAAACTGCATTATTTGATGCAATCTTTAGCGGAGCTTTTTACTGAAACAGGATTTCAATCAACTGAACAATGAAAAATTATTAATAAGGTCAGAGCCATTACTAATTTGAACTGTTATAAGTGAGAACTGTTGATACTAAAGCCTTTTTTTCTACGTTTTTAGCAGAGGTAAGTCGTTCCAGAAGTTGTAGCAGGCGTATAAAAAATCCTTTTTTATGAAAAAACCAAGACCTTTTTTTACAGCCGTTTTATCGCTGCTCAGTTTAGTTTTCACCCGATGCAGTTCTGATAAAACAGATTTGCTTTCATCTACTGGGGAAGTTCTGGTAAAAAATATATGGACGGTTGACTACTATTATAATAACCAGGACATGACGGGCGAATTTAGTAGTTCAAGATTGTTATTCAGCAGTACAGGTGCCGTGGGTTATCAAAAAAACGGAGAAACTATTCCAGGTACATGGAGTGAGAAGGTCGATGCAGCCAATAACGAATGGGTCATTCTTCAATTCAATACAACCAATGCCGAGATCAGCATGTTAAATGAATCATGGAGATTAATAAGCCGGTCAGGCAATTCATTGCAGTTTGAAGGGGATAGCGGGGCAGATATTCTTTTTAGATTAAAAACTCAATGAGGTATTTCGATCTTCGGATAATCAAAAAACAAAAACTCTTTTTTTGCAGTTCTAAACTCCTTCCATTTATCCGCACTGACCTTTACTGCAAACACACTACATGTAGGCATATCATCAACACGATTCTCTGTGAGCGAGTTGGCGAAAGAAGTAATCCCGGGATTATGTGAAAATATAGCTACACTGTCCCATTTGTTTCTGAAACCCTCGATCACTTCATAAAAACTTTCTTCACCTGCTTCATACAATCTCGGTTCACGAACAACATTCTTTTTTTTAAGATCAAATTCTTTTGCAAAATACTTACAGGTTTGCCTGGCCCTTTTTGCAGGGCTTGAAACAAAAGCGTCTATGTTTATCTTTTTGCTGTTCAATTTTTTCGCCATTTCCGGTGCATCTTTTTTGCCCCTTTCATTCAAGGGTCTTTCAAAATCGTTTAACGAAGGATCATCCCAACTGCTTTTTGCATGGCGAACCAGGAGGAGAATTTTACTCATGTCAACTGATTAAATATTGATAATACAAGCTAAAATTATCGCGAAAATCTTAAAATGGCCAGGAATTTATTTGGCTAAATTCTTCTTTACTTTACAATAAGTAAAGAAGATGAAGCAAGTCTTAGTTTTTATAATATTAGTTATCGTCAGCAGTTGCTCCACCAACCCTTACAAGACCTCCAACAAAAGTTATAAGAAACAAACGAGAGATTACGCAAAAGAGTTGGCTGCATATCCTCTCAAAGACTCAGTAACAAATTCTCCTTACTTTGTCGGTACCACGAATTTCAACCTTCGCAAGCCAAATTTTGTCATTCTTCATCACACCGCACAAAACAGTTGCGAACAAACATTGACGACCTTCACAACTGTTAAAAGCCAGGTAAGTGCACATTATGTAATTTGTAAAGATGGAACTGTCCATCACATGTTGAACGATTATTTGCGTGCCTGGCAGGCAGGAGTTAGCAAATGGGGAAATGCTACTGATGTTAATTCGCTAAGCATTGGAATTGAAATTGACAATAATGGCTTCGAGCCGTTCACAGAGCCACAGATAAATAGCTTGTTACAATTGCTCGATCGTTTAAAAAGAGCGTATAATATTCCTACGGCTAATTTTGTTGGACATGCAGATATTGCCCCCGGTCGCAAAGTTGATCCTAACAGGTATTTTCCGTGGCAAAAACTTGCGGAGAATGGTTTTGGATTTTGGTATGACACTACCGGTGTCCAGGTGCCTGCGAACTTTGATGCCATGCAGGCCTTGCGGATCATTGGCTATGATATCATAAAACCGGAAGCGGCTATTCAATCCTTCAAATTACATTTTGTCCAAACTGATTCGACAATGACGATCAATGATGATGATCGGAAAATTATTTTTGAGCTGGAGAGAAAATATCAGTGATATCAATCGGGTAGTTCTTCGCAGGCGTATCCAGCATTCTTTAATGTATTTTCTATTAACCGGGGTGAAAGATCATCACTAACAATGCGAAGGATCTTGTCTTTGTCATGAAAATCGATATTCCATTTTATGATGCCCTTTAGTTCATTTAAATGCGGCGTCACTTGCTTTATATTTTTTTTGTACTGAAGATTAGTTTTGAAGACCAAAATTTCCATACCAGGGCCTCTTAAATTTTTGAAGCTATATTTTCTCTTTCTGATCCCGGGCTCGATTCTCCTGTAGTGGTTCTTTCTGACCAGCTCCTGTGTCCCCAACCACCGCAGCGCTTTTGCCATTCTTGTTTGAATTTTTCTCTTTCCTCGGGGGTCATGTTATTCCATTTGCTCATCATTCTTTGTTTCCAGTAATAACGTTTGCCTCCCCAGGCTCCGCGAAAACCACCAAACAAAATTTTACTCAAAACCAAAATACCCAACGCCTGCAAAAATGTGATGGTATGGACATTTGTTACCTGTGCAAGTATGTTATTCCATAATAACATTACGATCCCGCCAAAGACTACAATAGCAATGGCACCGATCAGGATAAACATTACAATTCGTCTTGCCCAAAATGCTGCTTTCATAATTAATATTTTTATTGTTCTATAATATCTCTATATAATTGCTGTAAACGTTTCCTCAGGTGCAGCACGGCGTATCGTTTGCGGCTGATCAAGGTATTCACCTTTTCACCTGTTCTTTCGGCAATTTTTTGAAACGGAATATCTTCCAACTCGTTCCATACAAATACTTCGCGTTGTTCTGCGGGTAATTCATCCAAAGCTGCAAATAATTGTTGCCAGAAAAGGTTTCTCAGGTGCTCGGTTTCGGGCGTCGAATCTCCGGCCAGTAAAATTTCTCTGAGATTAAATTCACCATCGTCGCCTTCTGCAAACATTTCCTGCTCCAATGATCCGGTTCTGCGTTTGCGGTATTTATCAATGATACGATTACGGGCTACACGAAAA
>Ga0157374_10003519_pt1 | contig 13170 bp, 13 predicted proteins | sample M25metaG_FD_115308 | JGI IMG/M metagenome (GOLD analysis project Ga0157374, IMG submission 115308) | Miscanthus rhizosphere microbial communities from Kellogg Biological Station, Michigan, USA - M2-5 metaG | ecosystem: Host-associated > Plants > Roots > Rhizosphere > Soil | place: USA: Michigan...
AGGTGCGCCATCCTGGTCCACGAATGGGCACAGGTCTCGGTCTGACAATTACTCGCCGATTTGTAGAGCTGATGGGCGGGTCGCTGCTTGCTGAGAGCGAGGTAGGCCGAGGTTCACGTTTCGTGGTCGAACTGCCGCTGGAACTGGCAACTGAGTCGGAGGCTTACGGCCTGGAACTGGCCCCAGGGCATCCCTTCACCCTTGAACCAGGCCAACCAGAATGGCGTGTTCTGATTATCGACGACGACCCTGAAAGCGCCACGGTCTTGCGGAAGATGCTAACTCGTTCCGGCTTTCAGGTGCGGGTCGCGGAGAATGGGGCACTCGGAATCGAGGCGTTCCAGCAGTGGCGGCCGCACTTTATCTGGATGGATCTCGGCCTGCCTCAGTTGAGTGGTACGGAAACGACACCGCGGATTCGCCAGTTGGACGGTGGGGCGGAGGTAAAGATCGCCGCTATAACCGCGTCTGCATACGCTTGGGAGCGTGCTGGGGTGATACGCGCAGGCTTTGACGACTTCGCTTTCAAGCCATTCCGCCAGACAGAAATCTTCTTTTGCATGGCGCGCCACCTGGGCGCGCGCTATTCGTCTTCGGAAGGGGCGGGAAATAAAGCGCACGCGCAAGCCGGGGGTCGTCCGGCGTGATGTTTGGGCAGCGTTTCACCTTTACCCCTACCCAAACGACACCCCGCAGACGCACGCCGGTCACGCGCGGCCATCCACTACGTGGCTTTATAAAACAAACCAATGAGGATCACGAAAAAGAGCAAGTGAATCGGACTTGGAATCGCCTGGAGGGCTGAGCGCTGCACGACGCCAGGGCGGAAGCCGCAGTGCAGTAAACGAACAGGCCAACCAGGTAATTGGGTGTGCAGTAAGTACGAGGACCAAAGGCAAAATCCTCTTAAATCACCAAGGAGGCTGGTGGGCCCTAGAGAACTCGAATCTCTGACCTCTACGTGTCAAGGTAGAACCTTTCAACTGCATACACGTACGCTGGATGCAAACAAAGAACTTGTCGGATTCGGGATGGGTTCGGTTTGGGTACGGCGGGCGAAACCAGCGGGCAATTGGGTACGGTTGGGTAGAATTCTGAGCAGTTAGCGCCACTGCGTCGAATTCGACAACGACTTCGTCGTTGACCGGACACCGAACCGTTGCTTTTTCCCATTTCTGATGTCCGCGCCATTCTTCTCCGTGTGGTGTCTCTATCTTTGACTGGGCTGAGCGTGAGCTTCGGTCCAGAAATCTTCATATGTTTAAGACAAAAAGAGACTCCAATCACCTTCAGTCTGAACCGCCCGCCGCCGAGCCGGGCGATCAGTCTTATCATTCCGCAGCGGATGCAATCGACATAAAGGCCGACAAGCCTTCCCCAGTAGTTGAGTTTGAAATGCCTGACGATTGCGAAGACGGCGGGAAAGAATCGAACGACCCAGGCATGCGAAGTTACGAAGAAATCATGAGCGCTGAAGAGGAGATGTGTACCAGGGTGTGGTACTACCGTTGCCATCTTCCTATGCTGGAGGAACGTCGGCGCGGTATTGACAACACTGATCCTGATATCTGGCCGGGCGCCCTCGAAGCAGCCAGAAAGGCCCGCAAGAAATATGGAAGGAAAAACTTGGTCGGACCTTACTCTGACCTGGAATGGGGGATGATTCTTGCCAAGCTTTCGGCGCTTCGATGGGTAACGGGAGTTTGTGCCGCACGGCGGACAACGATAGGAGCCGCGTGGGCACGGATTCGCAGATCTACGACCGTGAGCTGCGCTTAGTCTTCGATCTGCCGTACGGAACGACCCAAGTCCAGGACCCCGTTTGCCGATCCCTTTGATTCGGTTGGCGCTCGCGCGCGCCGTTCCCGCCCAAACTTTGTTTGAACTCGGGCTGTGGTCGTTCTTTACTGCTCGTCATCGGGAGCAGTGTGGTGGTCTTTTCCGACAGGTCTCTCCGGTACGACAATGCCACGTACACCTGCACGGTCGCCGTCAAGGCCGGTGCTTAACAGGGACTTGTCACTGGAAGGACAAGACCAATTGGATCCGTCATTGATGTTTCCGCTGCCCTTGTAATGGGCCATCTCCGGAAATTTGCAGAGCGGCATGGTCCGAACGATACCCATCGAAGGATTGTCGTTCAGGAATTTAATGGCGGGAATAGCGTCGGGTGCAACATCCTTCTCCACCCAGCCTTCGAGCGCGGTCAGGAGATCGAATGAATTTGGCCCTGGGCCGCCACCGCAGTGATGCATTCCAGGTTCCAGGAAAAGTCGCGCACCTTTTTGCAGGTTTTCATAGCCTCCGTGGAGGCTCGCCGCGTCTTCGTAGAAGCGGATGGTTGCGAACGGCGAGACTCGACCATCGCTGTAGCCCTGGTACAGGATGAGTTTGCCACCCTCGGCCAGGAAAGGGCCCAGTTCCTCGGGTTCATCGCCATCCAGCCCTTCGGTGCGGAGATCCAATAGATGGATGGCAGAGTCGCTAACTACGCTCGAAAAGCTCACGGGAAAACCGGAGTTGCTGTTGAAATCCGAATTGCGGTAGACCATGAAACGCAAGATGTTATCTGCGGCGAACCACGAGATGGGCGGCGAAGTACCCCAGGGCTCGGCAGCGTCAATGTCAGTGGGTGGGCCGGCGCCTTCCACATCGGTCGCCAGGCTGGAATTGACCAGATCCGTTACCGGGCCGCCAAAGGAAGCGACCAGGCCGCGTTCGTCGATCGCTGCATACAGGTAGTTGTGAAGGATGCCGAGCTGATCTTCATTAAGACAGCCGGTGGTGACACCGTTGTTGCATAGAAGAGACTCGGCTTTAAAGTTGCACTGAGCCGGATTCTGGATCAGCCCATCTTTAACGCCGTCCAGGGCATCGCATTCCTCGAGGACCTTCTGGTCGATGAGTGGCAGCAGACCAGGATCGATGTAAGCGGTCGATGATTTGAGGAGCGCTTTTGTTGTGCTGAATAAGCGTATCGTTCTGCCACGGTAATCAGACGTTGGATCTCCGGCGATAATGCCGTCGAAATCGGACGGGTATCTGACGGCCTCGACTAGCCCCTCGCGTCCGCCGCCCGAGCAACCCTGAAAGTAGGAGTGCTGAAGCGCATTAGAATACCAGTTCTGGATAAGCTCCTTGCTGGCGAGAGCAACCGTGTGGACGGCGCGATAGTAAACATCCAACAACGCATCCTGATCTGGTGCGCCTTTCGGGTCGAGAGCCCACTCAGCCTCGAAGACGCTCTGAGTGGACTGGTGGCCGTCATCAGTTGCTACAACGGCGTAACCTTTGATTAGAGCGCCGAATGGTACTCCACTTCCAAAAACGAAGCCGCAGAGGCCTCCACAGCCCGCAAACAAGGACTTGCCGTTCCAGTTTTCGGGAAGCAGGACGCCGAAGTTCGTCGTCTTGCCGATCTTCTTATTCGTGACCACTGTTCCGGTGAGCTGACAAAACGCAGGCAACGTGCCGTTCGAAGGTACAGCGCGCGCACCCGTAGGTTGCGGTCCCAAGTCGAGATTTGCATTGGTGACCGCAGCGATGGTCATACCCGCCGGGGCAAGAAGCTGGACTTGAGACGCCGTGCAATCCGACAAGAGGGGCTGGGCAGAGGCTGCCGCCAGCGGCACAAGGGTTAAGAGAAGAACAAGGGGAAGTAAGCGACTCAAAGTGAGAAATCCGGTACTGACAGTCATTTGTGAGCTCCTGATTTTGCGTTGGTCATCGCGTCCGTTGCGTGTGCCTCGGCGATGCGTTCGAACATTATCTGTGGTTGGCTTTAGCAAGTTGCTCAATGCGAGAGTGATAGTAAGTCGTTCTTGAGGTGGCCGCAATGACCTAAAAGGGTAATTACTACGCCCCGTTATGGGCTGGAATTTGGAGCCTGACGCAGTCTGGGTTCGGTACAACCGGCTCCTTTTTTCTTTAAGCTGTTCTACATGTTTTCCGGGTGAACACGCGCGGGGCAGAACGAAAAAACTCAAATGCACCGGGAGTCTTAGGTTTGCGCGTACGGCCGCAACAAAAGGGCACGCGCCAGTTGGTTCAACTCCGAGAATGCCAGCTATTTGCTATAGAAAGCGCACCCGAGGATGTGCATGGTGGCCATCTAGAATTAGCGAATGGGCAAGCTCACGCCGACCGAAATCGACGCTTACTTCGACAAGCATCTACCGTATCGAAGGAGAGTTTTACAGGCCCACTACCGGATGACGCGCAAACCGTGGATCGGTGATCCGGGCCAACTTGCTGCGTGCTTCGTCGCGTCTCTGATAACGGGTAGGCTTTTTCTAAATGTGCTCGGCGTCGGGAAGAAGGGCGGAAGGCTGGTTCGCTTCGTGCCGCAAAACGATGATGTGACCATTGATGCCCTAGGCGGCTTGCCAATCGATCCGGCGACACTCGCAGAGGAAGAGCAGACTCTATTCTTCAACTTCCTAAAGATGGCCGATAAAGCCGCGATGGCCGGGAGAAATAAAAGTTCGCAGCAATTTCCCGGACTCGATTCCGACTTAGAAGCTCACCGATAGCCATGGTTCAAGGTGGCCAGACCGACACTCGAGTTATAACGACAGATCTTGGTACGCCGATCCAGTCCCTGAAGTGCCCTGATCGTCATTGCACACCGTTGCCTTGACAATCTCTATCATTTCTCGCTCTGCTGCAATGCCGGTGTAGCTTTGGAATCTGCGACGGACAACATTTGCGTAATAGAGTGAGCGGTGTGTGAGGGCCACGATACTCACCCGGCCGTGCTTAATTAGCAATGGCTGATAGATTCGATCGCATGCTGATAATGTACTCGGGGTTCGAATCCCAAAGACGCTCTGCACTACCGCACGGAGAGGCGCAAGTCCGATTGTGAGGATAAGTTTCGGTCGGACCACTTCTATCTGTCGCTCGAAAAATCGGGCACATCTACCAACAAACTCTTCTCAAACCGGACTCGGTTTTGGCCGCAGATTCACCGGTCGCGGTCGTCGTCGTCGTCGCTATTTAGTGGTTGCAGAGCGTGCGTAAAGACGAAGCGGCCGATCTTCTCGCCTTGTTTGAGCCCGTCCTCCACAGCGGAGCGGAAATGAATCCCGGCATAGATCCGAGACTGGCCGTTTTCTGCGGCCGCTTGAGAGAAATTGGAAAACGACCTTGTCAAACCGGAGAATGGCGTGCCGCTCGTGGTTGTAAACGGGACGTCGTCAGTATGGAAGAACCGGCGCAGCACCTCAGCTGCGGCACCACCGCAGACGCTATGAGTCGATGGGTAGTCAGGGTGGGCGGGCGTATTCAGGAAGTTGGACCACGCCAGATCGGCGGTCGTTGCATCGTTTCCGTCCGTGTCGCCGGCACGGATAGCGGTCACGGGTCGCCAAAAATTGAAGTCGTACTTTGCCTGCCATCCGGCGATGATCCCATCGGCCGCTGCGAGATTGACTAACGCGAGCAGACGCGCCGTGTCCCATAGGTCAAGACCCTGCGAATGCGCAACCACGCTGGTGATTCGGCTCCACCCGGCTGATGCGAACTCATACCAGAAGCGGGCGATCGAGGTCTGTTCAAGTGTCCGAATCGCACTATTCTTCTCGCCGATTGCTTTCACCTCGTTGTAATCACGCGCATATCGTTTTCCCGCCAGGCGAGGAGGCCCCTCCGGTTCGAATTGAGTGCTTCGCCGCAGAACGAATGGCGTCACGTGCCCCCAACCGGGTAACACTGCTGGCAGGTGGTCCGCGGCGGCGGGCGGATCGAAAGGAACCGGATTCGGAGTGGGTTGCCAGTCGCCCGGTTGATTGCCCAGCGTATAAGTCACCAGGTCCGTCGCGTGGTCGGTGCTTCTCAGCGCGAGTACGGCAGCCGCGGCAGCTTGTCCGATACCGATGCCATTGGTCTTAGTAGGGCCATCGGGAATAGCGGCCAACTCCGTGTTACGCTCCGCGTCCACGTGGGCCACAGCCAGTGCCTGAAGCACCGGTGTTCCGAACCCGGAAAACGGCAACGTACCCACAGCGATTGCGCCAACAAGCGCGTCGTGGGCCGCTACCGCAATCGCCGCACCTGCCGACGCCCCGCTTTGCACATCGCATTTGAGCGCATAACGCTCATAACGAGAGTCAATGGAATTCAGCGCATCGTGGATCGCCACATGCAGTATTGCGAGCGTGCGGGATTGTACAACACCGTTCTCTCCCGCCGTCAAGGTGGCCTGAACAGCAATGGTGTTCCAGTTGCTCACCGGGTCCACGGCGGCGGACGCGGATCCCGCCCACACGGCGGCCAAACCCATTGTTCCCGCGATCCATATGCATGAAACTATTTGCTTTCGATTCACAACCGGCTCCTTTTGTATTTAAGCTGTTTACATTTCTCGCGGCTGAACATGCCGGGAGGGCAAATCCATTTGAAAGGCGAACGGCGGTGCCGAACTCTAAAAAACTCAAATGCACTGCTCGTTTCGACAACAATCTGACCTTCGTCCACGCGGCTGGTGTTCACACCGGAACCCCCAAAGCAACAAAACTCACTCGTCCTTGCCCAAATCTTGCAGCAATAGTGTTTTTGTACTGCTTGCGGTGTTATGCTAGACGGGTTCCGGGAACTCGACAATGATCTAAAAGGATGATGTCGGAGTTCGCGTCGCAGCTCGGAATTTCGCGATGAACTGGCACCCCGCAGGAATTGAAGAATTAGACGAGTGCCTCTCAATTAATCCGGCCGCAATGGGGCATGAGATCGTTGGTCGCGACCGGGCATCAGAGGCGTGGCGAAAACTGCTCGACAGTCGCTCATTCCTCAATGCAGTGATCGAATCGGAGCATCCGATCGCGGGTCATCGAATCGTGGGCTTCGGAGCCAGCGTATTCGTTTCCCCAGTATTCGCCGCGCAGGAGGTCTCTAGACCAAAACCCGGTATGAACGCGAGAATCATCGCCAGTATCGCCTCGAACCAGTCCGTCGTGTTGACCGAGGACGAACTCAGATACGAGAACACGTGCGGTGGGTTGCATGTCGTTTTTCTTTGTGCGGCTTGGAGAAGAGACATCCTCACACTCCAACAGGCGACAGAGATCGAGGCTGTCATGGCTTTGGCCTGCCTTCAGGGTCATCAAGGTTATCGATTGCGCCAGGCGCTCCGGGAAGCGACAGACGCGTTGGAAGTCGAACATATACGATCCCAAAGGGTTTTCGGGATCATTACTGCATTCGAAGATTTCCATACCCAGAATCCCAGTAGCTTTTGGAATCGGGATCGAGCCCTCGGCATTAGCAATCGTGCGGACGCAATCTCTGTACCGGGATCCGTCCCTGCCATATTGTTCAGCTATCGTGAACCAACCCTGCGATTCCAAGACGCAAACCAACAGCTTTTGATCGCTGCACTGCGAGGACTGACTGATTTAGAGTTAGTTCCGGCGTTGGGCTTGAAACTGCCTGCGATCAAGAAGCGATGGTCCTCCGTGTTTCGTCGGGTGGAAGAGGTTTGTCCTAACCTACTGCCCGGGCCCGATCTATATTCAGATGGACAGACAAGAGGACCGCAGAAGAGACATCATCTACTGGCGTACTTGCGGGAACACCCCGAGGAACTGCGTCCGATCCTTCGGGCACAGATGTCGAGAACGATACTCGCGGCCCATTCCGGCCATCGCGACTGGAGGGCGAATGAACCAATAGCAAGTGTCCGAAAATACTCTCCGCTTTAGCAGCTCATCGTAATGTTGACTGTGCCGCTCTCAAATCCATTTAGCCCAACGACAACAATTAAAGCCCCAATCTGTTCGCGTTCGATGAGGACCAGAACATTTTGTTGGGAGCTCTAAAGTCTCCCGCCAGTCCCCAGGGCGCAACGCCGCGAAAAAGAGAACCTTTCGGTAATGATCTGCGTCTATACCGCAAGGGCGCTAGGATCGCCCTTTGAGATGCGAGGAGTTATGACGAAGTATTGTCTAGTCGCATCGTTCTTGCTGTGCGCGTTTCACGCTGCCGGTGACCCGATATCGACACTACTGACCACCTCTCTCGACTGGTCGGCCCGCGGCGGCGGCCCCAACATTGATTTCACGGCTTCGAGCCCTACCTTCGTCATTCAAGGATCAGAGGGGATTGCCCAGCCTTTCCCGAACGTACTTGTTGGGGATCGCATAGGAAATGTAAGAGGCGGCTTCGGTTTTGAATCAGGTGTACAAAACTTGAATCTCTTCGGCCGAACAGATCAAAATATACCGATCGGTTTCTCCTTTGGTGATGGCTTTACAGTCTCGGGCACTATTGATCTCCTTGTGCCCGCTACGCCAACTCGGACGACAGTCACTTTCCCCGGCACCGCAATGGGCGAATTTACGGCGTTTGGATGTAGCATTACAGACCGTCCCCCCACTTGCACAGGTCCTCAGGTCGCAAACATAATCATCGATCTTCCCGGATTGATAAGCATCACATACGGGCCCTCGTTCGATGGCGTCGACCGTCTTCTGGAAGAAACAGCCTTCACGGGCGTCGCGAGCGTTCCAGAACCGTCGGGTGTACTTCTCTCACTGCTTGGCGCGGTCACCACAGTGGGGATTTCCCTGCGTCGCAGACAAAGGGCTAAGCGAAGAAAACCGTTGACGAATCCGAGCTATACTCAGGCGGTGAGACTTCGTACAACGGTTGAACGGCTCAGCCGAGTTTTAGCCGCAATCTGCCGTAGCGAGAGGCCGCTCTCTCGGGCTTGCGCAGCTTCTGGATATCTACTTCAACCCGAGGCGGTATATGACGAACGAACCCGCGCAAGGATTTCCTTGCACGCCGCCCTACTTGGTTCGTTCTCGATCAAGCCTGCGTTGTTCACGTTCCGATATTTGGGGTAGACCATCGTCCGATTCATCGGGAGGACCTTGGATGCTATGAGAGCCGCCGTTTTAAGAAGAGCGAAAGAGAGACTCGAGTTTGAGGACCGCGCCGTGCCTGTACCGGGTCACGGTGAAGTGCTGATCCGCATTCGCGCGTGCGGCATCTGTCAGGGCGATCTGATGGTCCAGACTGGCGATTTCCCATTTGTCCGCTTTCCGGTCGTTCCAGGTCATGAGATTGCCGGTGTGGTCGAGAGTGTCGGTGCGGGCGTGGATTATCCGAAACCGGGCGCACGCGTTGGCGTCCCGTGGTTGTTTTCGGCATGCGGTCATTGCAAACATTGCCTGCTTGGTGATGAGATCCTATGCACCGCCGGGCAGTATGTTGGCATGGCACAGGACGGTGGCTATCAGGAGTTCATGGTGGCGCGAGCTGACTATGTGTTGCCGCTTCCGGATTCGCTCGGGTTCGCCGATGCCGCGCCGCTGATGTGTGCGGGTCTGACAGTGTACAGTGCTTTGAGTCACGCTGGTTTCATACCTGGCGACAAGGTAGCGATTGTCGGGCTCGGCGGCTTGGGGACCCTGGCCGTTTCGTTTGCACGGGCAATGGGCGGGCGTATCGCCGTAATCTCGTCAACACGCGGCAAAGAAGCACAGGCGCGTGAACTTGGCGCGGAAAAGTTCATCCATACCGGAACGAACCTGTTAGTGAGGTCCTGCGCGCCTGGGACGGCGGTGCCGACATTATTCTGCAGGTCGCTCCATCTCTGGAATCCGCAAACGAGGCACTCCCTGGTCTAGCGCCGGACGGCACCTTCGTTCTCCTGGCACCAGTGCCTGTTGTAGTGGACTACTCCGCGCTGTGTTTACGAAGGCAACGGCTGATGGGCTCTGCTTCAGGGTCGCGCAAGGAATTGCGCGCGACGCTCGACTTGGCGGCTGCTCACGGCATCCTTCCCCAGCTAAAGTGTTTTCCGCTCTTAAGAGCGAACGAGGCATTGGCAGAATTGGAAGCGGCGCGGCCCGCGGGAATAGTGATTGTGATGGACTGACACGGGTTTTCGCTGGCCGGCTTGTGCACGGCTTACCGCAGACTCGCCATTTCAGAGTAGAGTAACGATAAATTTATGTCCGAAGGCGGCCCTTTAGGTTCCAGCCGCCAATCCTCTCACTACGGTGGACAAGCTGAGCCTCGTCTTCGCCGCAATCTTCCTTAACGGCAATCCGCTTTTTTGGAGCCGTTGTAGCTTCTGCAGATCCACGTTCACCCTCGGCCTTCCTAAGACCTTCCCTGGCGCGTCTGGCGCGCTGTAAGCCCGCCTTGGTTCGCTCGGATATGCGAGCCCGCTCCTGGCTTAAGACCACCTCCTCCGCCAATTGGAACACCATGCCGCGGAAGCGAACCGGATCAGCACCGCAATGCTTTGAAGCCTCGCCCTGCAGATGTTTCAGCGCGAGAGAAGCAGTCCAATACGCTTGGGTTTCAAGGGCCGTTTTGAAATTCTTGAACCATGCCTCATTCTTAGTCGGAAACAGGCCGATTTCTTTTCGCGCGACGCTCGGATTTGCCTCCTGTTCCATCTTGGCTGACGACTCGCAAGCATCGACGGAAGTAACGGCGAGATCGTTTCTAGCGGATGCTGGCTACTTCGTTTTTTAAGCAGGCCGGTCACGCCCGCCCATCCACCACGTGGCTTTATAGACAAACCGATGAAGATCGCGAAAAAGACCAAGTGAATCGGATTTGGAAACGCCTGCAGGGCGGGGCGCTGTACGACGCCAAGGCGGAAGCGGGAGTGCAGTAAATGAATGGGCCACCCGCCTTATTGGGTACGCAGTAGGTACGAGGACTAAAGCCGAAATTCTCGTAAATCACTTTAGAATGATGGTGGGCCCTAGAGAACTCGAATCTCTGACCTCTACCGTGTCAAGGTAGCGCTCTAACCAGCTGAGCTAAGGGCCCCGGGAGCAACTCTCACGATAACAAATACTGTCGCATGCGCAGACGGACCGGAAGGTCAAAACACCGTCACCCGAGCCGAGGCCACATAACCGTGAACTTAAGGCCCGAGAATCGCGATCGCGCGTTTCTCTGACCGATCGATGCGTCACTTTCCGGTAACTGTCTACCGGCGTTTTTCTCTGCGCCACACAACGCGACCACCGGAAAACATTCCCGCCACCGTTGCGGAGACTAGACGTACTAAGTGTGCCGCATGGCCGCGAGTGTGCAATAGCAAAGGGCTCCGTGCACCTCGGGGCCTTGGATTGGCACATAGGTCTCGATTGATTCGGAATCGGCAAGAAGATTCGTGCCGCTGTCTTTTAGCAGCCCCGTGATCGCTCTCTCGGCCCCTTGTCAGATTCCATTTCGTCACACAACCCGTGGCGGCCGGTAAGCAACCGGAGAGCTCCCGCGCCCAATACACCGATAATCGCCAGTGCCACACTCGACGGTTCCGGTGTGCTCGTAAAACTAACCGTTCCGATTGCGTCTTCGGCCGGGGCACCTGGCGTTGGGAAGCAATTACAAGGAATAAGGTCTACACTTACAATTCCTGGCAAATCGATCATGATATTGGCGATCGGCGTGCCAGGAGTGCATTCGGCCGCGGGGAAGGAAATACCGCAAACGGCCGCGAATTCAGCCTCCACTCTCGCAGGAACGATCAGCGTTGCGCCAGGGAAAAGAGTCGGGGGATTTGTAGCCGGCACCAGAGGTACTATGGGGCCACTTGCAGTAGTAGGCATAACGAATCCTAATCCCACGGTGCGCACAGAGTATTCCTTGCCATCGACGATCACTAGATTATCTGGCATGTCATTTTGTGGTAGACCAAAGTCAACGAGGTAGAGTGGCAGCGGCTCCCCGACGTTAACCAGTAGCGGAAACGGGTTCTCATGTCCAGACTGACCGCTAATACCTAAGAAATCTCCCCTAGCGCTCCACGCGACTATGCCTTCGTTAGCTTCGAGGCTGGCGGTTACTGAACTCGCAGTGATTGTCGGTAAACCGGGAATCGGCTCGGGAATGGGTTGGGCTACGAGTTGGTAGCCAAGCAGCGACGCGAACAGTAAAGCAGATCGGCGCATCGAACGATCCTCACGGGTCGTATTCTACTCCCAATTAGGCTCCACTGGATGCGACGCCGGGCCAGGCGACTGCTCAGCATCAACTATAATTCCAAGAAGCCCGATGGCGGGCATGTGCTTCGCATAGGAAGAGGGGCGATACTATCTGAAAGCTGAAGCGAAGCCGTACATATTTAGTCTGTCGAATGCGCGCAGGGCAGCATGTAGACTTTGTTGGGAAAGGACTTGACGCGAACCACAGAGCGCACTCCAGGTGCGTGGATGAAAAAAGAAAAGCCCAGGGACATAGACGAATATTTGGCAGGTGTGCCGGAACCCGCGCGAAGCACACTGCGAAAGGTTCGAGCAGTGATTCGATCCGTCGTACCGGCGGAGACCACGGAAACCATCAGCTACGGAATTCCGACGTTCAAGTACGGTAAGCCGCTGGTTGGATTCGCGGCGTTTTCAGACCATTGCAGTTTTTTCCCGATGAATTCATCGCTCGTTGAGGTGTTTAAGGATGAACTTGAAAAGTTCGACACATCGAAAGGTACGATTCGATTTGCGCTGGACAAGCCGCTGCCGGCGGCTCTATTGAAAAAGTTGGTGAAAGCGCGGATTGCCGAGAATGAGCGGAAGAACCCACGCTGAACGAGCAAATGCTCGTCGCGCCCCCCTTATCGAAACCAGCCTGAGCCGCGGTTTCCTGCGCTCAGACGGCCGCAAAAGCCGCAAAAATAGGATAGAACCTAAATGCGCACACTCATCATTTGCCTCGCTGCGTGTTCCCTCGCCTCTGCCGCTGACATCCGCGCCGCTCTCCAACCGAAAGCAGTTCGCAAGACGGCTCCGGACTTCGTATTGCTTGACGCCTCGGGGAAGCCGTTTTCGCTGTCTGGTTTTAGGGGCAAGCCTCTTCTTCTGGACCTGTGGGCGACTAAATGTGGCGGCTGTATCAAGGAAATTCCGTCTTTTGTCGACATTCATCACGCATACGCTCCGAAAGGCCTTGCCGTGGTTGGCATCTCAATGGACATTCTCTATGAAGATCTGAAAGGTCCCGCCGAGGCCTGGAGCCTGGTCAATCCTTTCGTGCAAACCCACAAAATCGACTACCCCATCTTGATGGGCGACGACGGAATCACTAGGAGCTTGTTGAAAAACATCTCCATTCGCTGTGACCCTGAACGTTATCTGAGCATCTTTACTGCATGCGCGGAAAAGACCATCAGCAGGGCAGCGTATTCAGCTATGTAAGTGCGGA
>Ga0157374_10003520_pt1 | contig 13167 bp, 13 predicted proteins | sample M25metaG_FD_115308 | JGI IMG/M metagenome (GOLD analysis project Ga0157374, IMG submission 115308) | Miscanthus rhizosphere microbial communities from Kellogg Biological Station, Michigan, USA - M2-5 metaG | ecosystem: Host-associated > Plants > Roots > Rhizosphere > Soil | place: USA: Michigan...
CCCGCATCCTTCTCTTTGTTTTGTCGAATCGATAATTCAGACAATAAATGACTGGATGAGTAGGGTGTCTTGAAGCGGAAAATGTGACAACCCTTTCATGATGACCACTGTCATTACCTTCTGTTTCTGGTCTCTCGTTCGAGTGAATTCCAGACATTCAAGTGACCATACGTCCCTCGAAATGAACAAACACGAGGACAGTTCATGACTAATTGTCAGGGAATTCTCTGAATGAATGGGAGACCAAATCCTCTTGAATTGGATTCTTTCATGACTCATTGGGTTTTGAGTTGCGGTTCCTAACCTTCTGTTGCCCTTAATCGGGAGGGCATTTGAGTAAACAAACTTTCTTGGACAACAGCTTGGAAACAACCCTTTCTTACGTTGAGTTGTATACGTCTTGTATATGTCTTGTATATGTCTTGTATAATCATAATGAGTCAGGCAATAACTCAAGTCAGGCAGCTGTTGTCTGCCATAAACAGCCATCATTATCATCAACAAAGACTCCGTCTTTTACTTGTTTCATGAAATGAGTTGAAGGAGAATCAAAGACCTGACTACAAATGTCTTGTTGTTTTTATTCTCATTCTCATTCTGCTCATCTGTAGTCCAATCTTGGTTCCTCCATCTCATTTCAGTGAGAGATTTATCGACAAGTAAAGGCATTATTTCCTTCCCCTTTCTATCATGAGAACAAGAGTGGACACAAGAGAGGAAAAGAAATGCTAAATTACTTTTCGAGGGATAAAGTGCTAGAACACTTGCATTTCTTTGTCTGAAGAGGAGGAGGGAATCCTGGTCAGTTGTATGAAGTCGAGGGAGAACCACCCACTCGTCAGTCCTCCAGACATGAATAAGGATGTCAGAGTAAGTGTCTCTGCATCCCCTTTTTCTCGGGGGAAACAAAGAAAAATCTGTTGCAGTGTTTTTCCTTTCATTTCATTCCAATTGAATTGTATGCCTGGAGTGATAGCATTGACTGAATGGATTCCTTTCAAGTTCGAGTGACCGGAAGTAACGCCGGAACAGAACCAACAGTTTGCAGTGACAGATGAGTAAAGTTTGAGTTGAAGGACAATTAAAAGTGAAAAAAGAATCAGATAAATTGGAAAGTTTGTTCAATTTCCTTTGACTTGCTATCCATTAGATTGAATGCAGGGACCCTGCTGATGTGTCCGTTATTTCTCTGTCGTCAGCCAATACAGTGTTGTCAGCTGCACCAGACAATACAAGCAAAGTATACTTTTCTGTGAATCCTGGACAAACTTTTGAGTGAAAGGTCTCTTCTCGTGTTCACGTGCCGTCCTCTCGATTCCATTGACGATTCACGTGAAGCGTATTCGAGAGGTTGAATGAATCTCGTTGTCATGCCTTCTGTTCGTCTGGTCTTGAAAGAGAAAGGATCTTCAATGTCGATGCCCTTCGCTTCAATCTTTGATCTTCCTTTATGTTGCTCACGATTCACTCGTCTATTCCATGTTTCTTTTCATTTCTCTTGCTTTGAATAGACTCTCTTTCACTTTCTTTTTTAAACTTCTCTCATCTCTTTGATCAGATGATGGAGTCAAGAAATGATGAAGAGATGAGACGGGTATCCTTCTTTGAAGGAAAAATGATTTTGTGAAGAAGGAGGCGAATGAAATTTGAATCACAGTAACATTAGAGAGAATAAAGAAGTTGCCTGAGTCAGTGAAGCAACCAAATTTAATAGGAAATCAGGTTCGCAAACTTTCTTTATCCTTCTTTGAACTCCATCTTGTCCTTGTTGTTCATGAATTTGGGCTCATTTTACATTCACTCTCCTCGTGATCTCTCTTATTTCGATGAAAAGATGCCAAGCATGCGACACACAATACAGAGCGAACAAGGGAGCCTCTCTTTACCGGGGAAATGCATGTAATTCCCTTCACTGCCTGTCTCTGGACAAGTTTCATTCATGCATCTCCTGCATCTCCTAATGCTTTCGTGTCTTTTTAGGATGACAAGTGAGACAAAGGTATTGCGTTCTGTCTGTTTGACATGTGATACTCGTGTTGTCTTGCAATTCTTCATCTCTTGTCTCATTCTTTCCATGTCAGCAGTCATTTCAAGGAATATACATGTCTTGTTGTCCAGAGAGAGCTGTCGAATCCGAGTCAATCTTTGTCGTTTGTTTTGTTCTCTTGTCAGTCTTCCTGACAAAAATTGAACGGTTGTCTCTTCTCAACTCAAGTGCATCTCTTTTTCTCCTCTAAATTCCATCTCCGTCTCTACTTCATTGCCTTGTCGTTCTCTTGAGCTGTTGTTGCATCAAAACTGAAGACTGTTGTCGCACGAAGACGACAGGGAAGGAAAAGAGGGAGAAAAGGAAAGAGAAAACATCCTTTGATCCCTGCATCGCGATCTGCATTCCAAGCAAAAAGAGCTTTAGAAGAAGAAGACCTTCTTCAAAGAAGAGTCCTTTTAAACCCTTGATGTTCACGAATGCAATTTTTTCAATTTGAATTGTAAATGGTTGTTGTCTTGTATTTCTTGCTCCTGCTGTCTCAGTTGTAAATCGTCTCTTCCTAGACAGACTTATGCAACGAATGATTCCACTCCATTTGATCGCAGATTCGTTCTCTGAATATAAACCGTCATTACACTCGTCTTTCACTCTACATTTCGTCAGATGAACTCGTCTTTTTGTGAGTGTTTTCTCTTGTATTCCATGAGAAGGGTTGAGTTACTCAACTTAATGCCCTCAACTGATGGCAAGACAAGTAAAGAAATGTAAATTATTTCTTGATTTGCATTGAATCCTGTTCGTGAGAAGAAACACCTGGAGATGAGTAATTGCATTTGTTTTATCCCTGTCACCTGTGTCTTGTTCTGTTTTCATTCGTTTAAAACGGAAGATTATTCTGGAAAAGCTCTAAATCTTGTCCCCAGAGAAGGTGCCGAGTCTTGCAGTTAAGAGACTGGATTTTGTTACGAAGAATCGGAGGAGAGATTTATCGGAATTGTTTGCGAAAAGAAATGAATTTTCTTCTTTTCCGATGCAAACTTAGCCGGAAGGAATTGTATCCTTCCTTTCTTGGGCCTACATTTCTTTTATCCGCTCTTTTTCATGTTTTTCTTGTCTCCAACTCTTTGTTTGCATTTCGAGCAATTTTCTTGCAGTCGTTGTTCACTCTTCACTTGTTTTTCTTTACTTTTATTTCGTCTTCGAATCAAATGGACGGAGACATTTAAGGGGATCAAAACAAAGAGGAAGTGAGCCCTCTTTTCATTTTATTTCCTTTGAAAAGGAATGCAAGGAAAGAGGATTCCATGAAAAGTTGAGAAAGGATGTTAGAACTTGATCCTGAAGGAGGAGCCCACACAACTCATGACAGGAAATGGATCTCTTCTTCTCTCGACTCGACTTTCATGTGTTATATGTTTTGGGAAGAAAAGGAACCAACAGAGAGATAAGACTGTTCACTTATGACTATGGGTTATGACTATGATCATCACTTTTATGCCATTTTACTCTTCTCTTTGTCCGACTTCCTGCTTGACATTACCATGATTCAAGAGGAGGAAGAGAATATAAAGAGTCCTTTTCAGGATGAAATGTCTTGGTTGTTTCCGTTTCGCTTTTGCATCTCAAATTTCAGTCCTTTTATTACCTCTCAAACAAAATGAATTCAGGACATTATTCTTTATTAAGTCTACACAGATCCTTTCTCTTGACCAGTGTTTTCATCTAATTTGCTTCCATTTCCTTCTCATTTTTATTCCAAACAACAACAGGACCTGTTGTGACTGACGAGTGGGCTTGAATCTCTGGACGTTCTTATCACTGACAACTGGTGAGTAAATTAAATTTTTGTCTTGTCATGACTATGCAAGACAATGACTATCCAAGTAATAGCACAGAACATCTTTTAAATGTGCTTTTGAGCCTCTTGTTGTATCTCACGGTCTATCAAGCCAATGTCTCGGTTATTAAAATGGAAGTCACTGGTTACACGACGTAGTAAATCCCTTGCATTTCCTCGAGAATAACACTATGACGTGGGTATGAATGCAAAGTCATATACGAAGAGTAAACACAACCACGAAAAGTCTCCAAAAAAAGTCTCCAAAAAAAGTCTCCGAAAAGGATTTTCAATATCATTCTTGTCTGCAGAGTTTGTCGTTCTTTATATTCTGTCTTTGAATGAAAGAATCTCGTTCAATCTTCTTCAAGAAATATAACATGTAGACATGCTTCCTTCGATTCTTCATCTGTTTCACTTTCGATTCCGACACGAAAATGGAATGAACAAGACAGGCTGCGGAGAAGAGCATACAAAAATGATAAGGAGGTTTCTTTTTGTGGATGAAAGGGTTCCAAGAAGTGCACGAGACTTAGAAGTAATAACTTGGGATGAGAGTGAGTGCATTATAAAAGAAAATGACTGATTGCATTGAAAGGAGGATCCATCTCCACTCTGTTTGATACATTTTTCATTTTCCTCGGATTAATCTCAGCTCTTGTTTTGTGTTTGAAGTTGTGATCATCTTTGCCTTGATATTTGAGCGTAAAGTTGATGTTTCATCACCAAAATTTGACAACAACTCTCACGGATGGCTTGGTCTTCTCTCTTTTCTCTCCGTAAACAACACATGCTGTTTAAAATGTGAAATGAAAGAGAACAAAGGCAATCCCACCAAGACCTGCAGAGATCGATCACTCACACGTCTTGTCGGTTCATCTGAAGGAGAGAAAGTGATGAATTTCACAGCAGTTTTTGTGTTGGTTGTGTTGTGTTCAACTCAGGTATGATTGCACCTCCACCCTCACCCTCACCATTTGATGGGGTGGAGTAGTAAACACGTCATTCTCTACTGCAGTTTCAATGGTAGTACTGTTTCAACTGAAATACTTTCTCCCAAACAAATGACACAAACAGTTACTACTGTTGTTACCACTGGTTACGGCAGTCGTTTGATGATCATAAAAAGGTATTTTGTTGATGCAGACAAGAGTCAAAGAACTTGGTTTGAGTACAGCCTGCCTGTCGTCTCTAAAAGACTGCAGCCATTGAGCAGTATGTTGATCCAGTGAATGGCAGACAGGTTTGCGTGAGAAATAACGGTTATATAGCATTCATGCTTTTATTTTCATCAGAACACACACAGAGTTACTGATGAAACAGAGTTACCTCTCATCTTGAAATGGTTGTTCTCCTTAAATGCTGCTTCCTTTCTTGACAACCGATGCAACAAAGAGAACAACAAATGAAGAGGCAATAAAACAGAAGCCGTGATTCTTTTTCGTGAGAAAGGTAATCATGTCTTCTTCTCTCGTGTCATTTCACTTACCCGCTTCATGACTACTTACATTTAAGCAGTACCAGATACTGCTTCATTCACTCAACATTCCATTCTTGTTTTACAATAAATTTGATGAAATGAGAGCACGAGTTTATTCTCTAAAAAGACATAAAAGTCAATCTCATTCATTTAAGTGCGAGTTTTTGATGAAATCAAACAAAAAGAGGCAAATTTTCAGACAAAAAAGAAATTGTTTGGTTTCCTCTCTTTATTTTTCGCTTCGACTGCTGCTGCTAAAAACGTGTGTAGTCAGAGATACATGATAAATAGTGATGGCAATCGATTTCACTCCCAATTCTTCGTAAATCAAAACAGGAAGAAAAAGTATAATGAGATTTGTTTCCTCACAAACCTATCGTGCAGTACTTTTATTTTATCCCACGATTCATTCATTCATTCATTCATTCCCTTCAATTTGTGTGTGATTGTTGTTCAATTTCGTTGCTCATTTTTACTTGGATTTGCTAGCTAGTCTTACTCAATCAAGTAAACGAACAGCGATCTGTTTCCTACTTTTCTTTTAGATTCATTTTCCTTTTCTATTGAGTTGACTGAATTGGATCGACTCTGATGATGATTATGCTTACATTACTATGCGAAGGAGGGGATGGAGATGGAGATGAACAGAACATCAGGTTCTTCGTGTTATCTCTCTGCTTGAAAGCGAATCGAAAACTCGTGGGACTGCAAGTGAGTCAAGGATTTTCCTCCGACTTTGATGCTGATCCTAAAACGAGACAAAGCTATACTGTTTTGATCTTTGTATTGAGTAGTGTTTTGCTTCAGGAAACACTGTCGAAGGAGAGAATGAATCTCTTGCCCGTGAAATGCATTTCTCTTTGATTGCATTGCATGCACTGCTTCGATTTAGAACCTGAGGTTGAGAACGAATTTTCATATGGAATTTGCCTTCTCTTTTAGTGTTTTGTTGCCGGGGATTCAAGTCCCCCTGATTTTCATTCTGTGTCTGGTGCTTCTGGTACTGAAGCATGATTTCATCCCCTCTTTGTCTGTTAAAACTTCCTCCCAAAGGATCTCTCAATTCTACTCCACTCCTTGTTCCGTTGCATAAGAGTCGAACATAAGAGTGGAAGGATAGCAAGCCATGAGGGAAATGAATCAAGAGATGACTGGCAAAGTGAGAGATCTCTCTTTCCCTTAAAAGAGAATGAAAGTGACTTTGACTTTGGGCTACGTTTTCTCTGAATTTCATTTTCGGACAAAACTTGGTTTCCCAGAAGTCTTGCATGAAACCACCCCCTGTCCGTGAGATGATAATGAAAAGGCAGGGGCGGAGATGTCTTTCTTTGCTTCGAATCCCTCGGGCATCCTTTGCAGTCGGATTCTTATTGCAATCATGATCAACACACTAGTCGTGTGTGAGTGTGACTTTTCTAGATGCCCTTCGTCATGACACCTCTCATGCCTCCTGTTTTTACGTCGATTCCCTCACGACATGCTTCCCTTCATGACTTTGACTTTTGTTCCCTTGTACTTTGTATTTCTTTCAACTTTTTTTGTGGCGAATGGTTCACACACAAGAGAACCTGTGTGTGAATCAACAGAAAAAGTGCAGTAAAAGATACAGATGACGAGACCAAGGAGTCGTGAAAGGAAAACACCTCGAGAACAATTTATTCTTGTCCTCCCGAGGCTTCTTTTTGTCTTTTTGTTCTGACCAGAACCTGTCCTTCTCCTTCTGCTTCCAAGAGATTACAAGGAGAGAAGAGGAAACTTGTGTCAGGAAAGATAAAAAGGAAGAGGGATCTTTTCGTGGTTTAAAATGACCCCCATGTCAAGTGATATTGTTCGAAAAAAGAAACAAACCATCCTCTCCTTTATTTCTTGGGTTAAAAATTCCATTTGATTGAATGCAAGGAAATGGGCGTGAAAACACGACCACGAATGTCTTTCCGGGAATGAATAAGAGGACTAGAAAAGAGAAGAATAGATGGCAAATTTGAAATTCCCTGGAATGCAATTTATTATCACACCCTTCTTCACGACTACTACTCCACGACTACTCCTTCATGACTACGAGTGGACTATTGTTTCCTTGAGTTTTTCCGAGAAATTTCAATCATATTTCTTACATGAAAAGATCCACCCTGTTTTGTTATGACTCGTTGTGTTGCTACTGCTGTCTTGAACAAGACTTACTCCTCTTGTTATCGAACTCACGGCTGAATGATTTTCTTGCCTGTCCTTGTTGTCCAACAGGGTTTGAGAATGAATTTTCTTACAAGACTTGATGTAAGACTTAGAGAAGAAGATCCTTTCCCTTCACTTCCATCTTATCAGCCTGTCTTTTACTTGCATTGTCAACGAAGATGCTCTGAACCTGTTCATGGCATCATACAATTTTTATGATGTTCCTATCAATTCAATGTGCATTCTTTTCTCAGTCGATTCACTTAACAAGGACTGACAGGACCGGTAACGAAGACAGTCCGTGTAGTCTACTCCATTTGCCTTTTCATCACTCATGTCATGGTTGTTGGGCAACAAGACATGACCATGGCAATCCTTCTTGATCCTTACATTTAGTTTGTTGTCAGTGAATGAAGGTGAACGACCTTCCTTGTCTCGTTGATCAGGTTAGACTGTTGGTTCTTTCATTACTTCCTTTATTGTTTAGTTCTACCGGTCATTTAGTTCAATAAAATCAAACAAGAGTTTACGGACTAAAACACTTCTTGTGCACCACTTCCTGCCGAGACTTAGATGAAGGCCAGACAAATGGCAGTGATTGTCTTGCTGTCTCGTCATTTCCTTTATTTGGTTGAGATCGAATCTGACATGGGATTGAAAAGAATGAGAGCATGACAAGTCGACATCTCTTCATGAGGAGGACATGGGTAAACAAGATCTTGATAAGAATTGCTGCTTCAGGCCCTGATGTGTAACATTTTACTCGCTTTTGTTTGTACACAGTTTTATCTCTGCCTCTGGAAGCATAAGTGTGTCTTATCGTGAGAAAGACAGCAATGAATGAACTCAAGACAGACAGACAGATCGAATCATGTTCATCCTCCTACACTTCTTGGGAGGCATCATCATAAGACCCAGTTCTTGTGATTCCTTCCCTTCGTCTTGTGATTCCTTCCCTCCGGCCATGCAATTGTTTCTGTCCTGTGAGAGCAACTCGAGAGGAAAAAGCGAGTCTGAGAGACATGTTTTTAACCCAAATGGCATGCAAACATTCTTGACTTCGATTCTCTTGACAAAATTCTTTTTCTTTTAGTTATGTCTAGTCTAGTTCTTCGCTTCGTTTACACTGACATGGCATTCATTCATACTACTCTTTCAGTCGAGTCGCTTGTCTTCTTGCCATTCGTGTCAGTTTGTCAATTTTTCAAGAGTTTTTCCTCCTCAAAAGGAATCTTTTCAAGAATGAAACTTGCTTGTGTCACTTTAAGTCCTCGTCTTATTTGATTGGAAAACAAGCAGCTGCCACGGAATGCTCATCCTCAAATGAGGGTTAAGATTACATGAAAATGAGAAGGGGAGTCAAGTTTCTCTTCTTCAGCGACATTTCAAAAGGAAAGTGAGCTTTACATGATTCCTTCGTCTTAAAACCCTGAGATACAAGATCAATGTCTCTACTGACACAGGGATGAAGAGAAGGCTCATTCCCTTCAAGCACTCCAGTCCTCTTGAGTCTGCAGCATTAATCAGTGACAGAATTGAGTCGAAAGAGTGTTTACACGAACAAGAGACAGACCTGAACTGAAAGAGAAAATACTTTTCCTGTCTCATTATATCACCCTCTTACTCGCCCTCATTTGATCAATGAGACTGTAGAACCTCATTCTCCAAACATGTATGTCAAGAACAGAGAGGAAGAGGGTGATCTGACTAGAAAGGAAGGGAAAGAATGAGAAATTAGTGCAATGAATGAGCAGACAGTCCTCTTTTTCATTTCTCTTTGAATGTTTCACTGACACTCTTGTGGTTCTCTTTGCTCGAGTTCGTGATTCCTAGTATGATGGCAAGGATTTTGAAGGTAATTTCGACTTCTTTTACGAAGAATATGCTTCAGGGGAGACAGAATTGGAGACAAGAAACGTACATCACTCTTGGGAATCACTTGTGTCTTTCTCTGTTCGAATGGCATTAATATTTGATCAGATGTGTTCACTCCTTTCTCTTTGAATTGAAGAAGGAATTCTCTGTTTAGTCTGCGGCAGCTTCCTTACTCCTTTGCATCCTGTTGTGTCAGTGTCAACTGCAATTCAAAGACATGTTTGGACGGAAACGAGAGGACTTGTTCACGCCTGTCAGCATGTCAACCGGATTCAGCGGAGAATTAGAGCGTAAAACAGTTCTAGAATCTTAGGATTCGAGATGAGAACCATCAACAAGATTAACTAAAGATATTTCAATGCAATATCTTGAGTTAAGAAGAGCAAGAAATCCATGATCGATTAATGCAAAGGTTTGCGAAACCCATTCATGCACATCCTCTATTCAATAGATTTCTCCCGAGTATTTCACTACTACTTCACATGAAGGAGTAAGATAATACCTGAGAATTTTTTGCTCGAATAGTCTTAGATGAATAGATAGTGTGAAGTGGCATGATCTCAGCTAAAATATATCCATTTCATGATTCTATGACACGAGAGGGGTCGTCACCCTCTGACCGTGTTCTTGACTCGTGTTGTTTCCTGATCTGATATGTCATGCAGGCGAGTTGGTCACAAATATTGACTCGTAGTCTTACATTAGATTAAGGAGGAGGTTTGTTACATTGAATGCTTGAAGAGGAGGGAAACAAACAGAGGCAAACATGGTCTGCTGACATGAGATGTTCGAAGGAGGTCTTGGTCTTGTTTATTCTCTCTTCCTCACCCTCTCATGTCCATGAAGACGATGCTGCAAATGATGCAGGTTCACACACTGCCTTCATAAACATTGACAAGAGGGAGGAAGAAATGACAGGAACCGAATTAGTTGAGATATTGGTTGAGAAGATTGAAAGAAGGGTTTAGGCAGAGAAATATCAACAAAATTCCGCCAAAATAATCATGACCTCTGTATCTAATCCTTATGACTTGGAAGCGAATCAGAGGACTTCATCCCTGTCTCCTCGTGATCTTCTCAAGTCAATGTAAGATGCAAGACATGGTACGATATATCTTTTCATGATTGAGATAGAAATCGAAGAAAGATGTTCAATCAGAAGCCCATTTGAAAGGAGTAGTGACTGAGAATACAAGGACTGCATTTGCTTTTCCATTTCCTTGCACTGTATATCCCTTTCGTCTTCGTCTTCGTCTTCGTCACGATGTCACAGACACAGCAGGAGAAGATACTGAATCATTCCATCTTACTTTCTTTCCTTGATTCTTTCCGTGGATCTTTCCTTGATTCTTTGGGTACATTTCAAGATGAGGTCAGAAGGGAGGAAACAAGTAAGAAAGTCTAACAAGAAACCCCATACTGTTCTCACATGACACTCCCGGTCTCAGTTGAAGGTAAATGAATGAATGAAGCGACAGAGGAAAGAAACATTATGGGTTCGATAACAAGAAGGCGAGAGAGATTCAAGACAAGAGAGAAATGATTTAAGAAGCCCACCCAAGATTCCTTGATCTCCCTCTGATCTCAGGTTAACAGGAGAGAAAAGAAAGTAACTAACGATCAGGAGAGATCAAGTTGAAGTTGTAGATACGAAATGAATTTCAAATCAACATTTTTAAACGTGTTCTTGAGACATGGCTGTTGGGAAGTAAGAGATGGATTCCCTTGATCTTTTCAAGTTACTCTTCTTTTCAAGTTACTCTTCATTCAAGTTACTCTTCATCATCGCCTCCGGGAACTTAATTACACAGGACTCCCCTCTTGTATCCTCCGAAATGATGTGATTTTATCATTCCAGTAGAGTTTCTTTTCTCTCATTATCATCTTGATTCCTTCGGAAAAGAATTCATTGCAAGACAGACAGCGAAGAAGACAACGGGAGCAGCACTCAAGACGTGTTTGTATTGCAATGCCAGAGTCAAGTCCATCGATTCCTATCACTTGTCTCATTTGATTCACAAGAAAAAAGCAGTTTCATCATCAGTTGAAGATAAAAGAAAGCGATTGAATAAGTATGAGTCACCCTTGGTCTTGGTCTCTTGGTCTTGATCTCAGTCTCATGAAATATTCTCGAGATTCTTTTTGTTGTGATCTCTTTCGATCCCACTCGACATCAATTTTATTCCATCAGAGAGTGATACAATGAAAGTGACCGCCACCACTACTTCTGTATACAATTGTGTACTGACGTCAGTTTCCTTCCTTTAAGCATCACGGAGTGAATGCCAATGGAATCACAAGAAAAGAATGGAAACGGAAACAGAACAAGGGAGTGAAGCAGAGAATCAAGAGAACGATAAGACCTTGTGTTTTCTCTGTCATGACTCACGTCATTCAAGATAGAGCTCTTGAGGTTCAATCACGAACAATTTAACTCTCTTGGCATCACCAGATGATTTGGACTGATTTCCTTGTTTTATGTTTCGTGATTGAGTTGGTTCGCTTTCTTCTTCACTGCATCCCTTGGTCACTAAGTAAGATGTAATTAGCGGTCTCCATTCGCCTGCCCATTATCTGACACAGTAATACCTTTGTTCTCAATCAGTAATTCCTTGTCTGACACAGGCATTCCATGTGTGTCCATGGAATGAGTACTTCTTGTGTGACCATTAAGTTAACGGGAAGGAAACACCGATTCTCTCTTTTGTTTTGTTGATGCAGATCTACCAGATAATGTCGTGTTGTTTTAGTTCTTGATTACTTGTCTGTCGTTTATTCTGACTGAGCTTCTCGGTTGTTCTTTTATTCATTCATTCCTTCCTGTTTCGAGGGATCAATGTTTTTCTCAAGAAATCACAGGAAAGAAAACTCATTCGTAATTGATTTGAGAATGCATTCGGTTCGAGAATGTCATTCCTTCTTTCAATTGAACTTGTACTGTATACACCTAATACTGCTTCCAGTCTGTTGGCCATTAAAACGATCGTGAATCACGATCATGGCCTGACAGCGACACAAGAGAGTAAAAGTCACAGAAGACACAGATGGCAAGCGAACATCATAAGCCTCACGTGAATTGGAAATTGAATGTCTGTCTCTGACATGTTAGTGTGTTTTACTTTCATTCATTCATTCGAATGAGATGTCCTTGTTGTCTAAGGAAGGCTGTCTCACATTTTACTCCTAATTTTGTTCTCTGCCTTCGTTTACAAGGCTTTTACTGGAGTGTTCATGTCCTCCGTTGAAATTTATGGCTGTTTGTCAGACACAAAAACAATTGAACCTGTCGTGTCGTGCAAACTGCACGACCAAAGAAAGTGGATGAAAAGAGGATGAGAAGACGAAAATATCTCCACATGTTCTCATGAAGTAAAGAAGAGCAAAATGACACGAAATGATAATTACTTTTTTGCATTTCCTCGTGAAGAACCGAGAGAATCTTGTTTGAAACTAATAATGTAATTCCACGGCAAAAATACCCCTACAATAATGGCCAAGTCAACCGAAGCACAAGTTTTGCAAAAATTTAGATCAAGATTCAATCTAATTTCCTTTCTCCTTCGATTCTAATGTCTCTAACATGATTCTTTTCTTTTCTAACCCATTTTGTACAGGAAATTACAGGCATTTCGTGGACACAAAGAACAAGGACAACATCAAACGGAAAATCGAACGACAGCTGCACCTAAAACGGGAGGAAAATAAATCGAGTCAGGGAAGCATCTAAAGGACAAGTCAAGTAAGGAAGGAAGGAAAGAGACCTGTCCAGTCGTTTTGTCAACCAAGAAGTGACTTTCTTGACTCTCGATCAAC
>Ga0157374_10003521_pt1 | contig 13167 bp, 10 predicted proteins | sample M25metaG_FD_115308 | JGI IMG/M metagenome (GOLD analysis project Ga0157374, IMG submission 115308) | Miscanthus rhizosphere microbial communities from Kellogg Biological Station, Michigan, USA - M2-5 metaG | ecosystem: Host-associated > Plants > Roots > Rhizosphere > Soil | place: USA: Michigan...
GGTACCAATAGCCGATGCCGTACGCTTCGATGCGGTCGAGCGGCGGAGTGATATCGATTTTGGAAAAGCCAGCTCTCATGACCGGCGCACCTTTCGGAATCCGGCGATGGCTTCCTGCATGCGGCGGATGGTGTCTTGATTGCGAGGTGTTCCGAAGTGGGCGAACTGGTTGGTGAACTGCTCGATCGGAGCGAGGAAGTCTTCGGTCGCTTTTGCCGGAGTGTGGCACATCTCCTGCAGGGCGAGATAGTGAACGATGGCTTCTGGCGGCATGTCGGCATCGAAGAGGCGCCGCGCGAGGCGGGAAGCGAATTGCTCACGCGTGGCATGAACATCCCAAACTCGCTCGCGGAACCAATATTCATGGGCGAAGTACGGAAGGGTATACGGATCGAATTCGCGCGGACCGGGGATTCCGGTGCCGACGCCATAACCGCGCCCATTCCAGGTGTTGCCGAAACCCATTCCCGGGTCGTAGCTGGTATAGAAGCCGGGCAGCGCGGTTTCGTCCGGGCGCGGAGCGTCCGTCGAGCCGTGCCAATCACTCATTTTGACTACGGTGTGCCAGCGGAGCACGAGCGGATGTTCGGCGAGCGCATGGTCGCGAGAGGGATCGCCCCAACCCCAGGTCCAATAGATTCTTTTGCGATCGATAGCGTCGAGCGCATCCAGGTAAGGCTTGGGATTGAATTTTCCGGCAGCGATGGCGAATTCGAAATCGGGGCGTTCGCGCCAGATGGTTTCGGCGAGCTTGCGAATGGCGGCGACGGATTTCAGGCTTTCGGCGGGATCGGTACGCTCGGAGCCTTCGCCGACGGGTTCGAGATAGATGCCCTCAGCGCCGGGGAGTAGATGAAACAGATCGAGGTAATAGCTGATCGAGCGCGTGACATCGCCGTGAAATAGCTTGCGCTGGTGCCAGGTGTCCCATCCACCGCCAATCAGGAATTTCATTCCCAGTTGCTTGCATAGGGCGATTAAGGAACGTACGTTCGCGGGCTGAGCGAGATCGGTGCCAACATATTCGCCGCCGTATTGCGGCAAGAGGGGAAATCCATCGAGCCAGAAATAGTTTCGATTGCAGGTCAGCTCGGAGTTGAATTCGAGAATGCGGCGCCAGTGCGCGACGGAATCGTGCTGCGCCCAGCAAGGCAGCATGTAAATGCCGCGATAGGCAAATTGCGGTTTTTTTTGGATGTTGATGGGCCAATCGACGGACGCCGTGTCTTTCGTTGCCGGCATCCGGAAAAAGACAAGCTCCTGAGTAGCGTACTTTAACGCCACAGGCGTGCGGGCTAGAAGCAAGACGTAGCGGCGGGATTTATCTTGGTGTGTGACGATACGAAACCCTTCCTCACCTAGCTGGTCCGTTTGCACGTCGACGCCTTCGCGGGCGAGCTTGGCAATGATGGGATTGTTCGTCGTGTTGCCCGCTACGATCGCTAGCGATGTGGAGCCGGGAGAGCGAGAGACAGACAGCCTCCAACCGTATTTATCGGCGGTGTAGCTATTGATTGTCTGCTCGACGATTGGCGGGGCGATCAGCTCCGCTTCCTCGCGGTCGCGGCTCTTTATCAACTGAGTGGAAGCCTCAGCCAAACAACCGGAGAGCAGAGCAAGTGAGAGAAGAAGGCGCATCAGATTTATTGCAATAGCCCGGATTTTTGTCTTTTCGTTCGGGTGGATTGGACGATAGCGACGTACAGATCGCCGCGATACGCGTCGGTGGCCAATTCGAAGAGCTTGCCATCGACGGTATAGGTTTTGCGCTTCACCAGCAGCACGGCCACACTGGGAGGCAACTGCAGCATTTTGTGATGATTCCGATTGGGTGCGATGGCCGAGACTTCCTCTTCGCTGCGGGCCAGCTCGATGCCGTAATTTTCTTCGAAGATTTGATAAAGGGAGTGATCGACGATGTTGAAGCGCTCCAGGTTCGGGCAGCGGGAGACAGGAATCTGGACGGATTCGAGCGCCATAGGAATGCCGTCGGCAAGGCGAACGCGATCGATGAGATACATCGGCGCACCGGGAGCGATATCGAAATCGGCGGCAATGGCGGCCGGGGCTTCGATAGTCTTGAACGAAACCAGGCGGGAAGAGGGAACGCCGCCGCGACGCCGGATTTCTTCGCTGAAACTACGCGTTTCCTGCTCCTGTTTCACCAGGCGATTCTGGACGGCGAAGGTGCCGCGGCCGCGCTGGCGCTCAATTAAGCCTTCCCGCTCTAGGACATCGTTGGCCTGGCGCATGGTCATGCGGCTGACACCGAACTGTTTGGCCAGAACCTGTTCCGGCGGTAGTGCGGCGCCTGGCGCAATGCGCCCGGAGCGCAGAAGCTCGCGAACGGCGGCGGCGATTTGCAGATATACGGGCTCGGGCGCGGCCTTATCGAGGCGGACTTTCCAGACGCCGGAATTTTCTTTCGACAGGCTTGTCATTGTTGTCTAGAGATCTGATATCTTGAATAGACTTTTCAAATAAGTCTAGACATGTTTACCATTCAGTAACGGAAGCTGTCAAGTCCTCGATGTTGGAATGGGGAGAATTTTGAAATTGTCAGGACTTCTTCAATCGCTGGCGGGAGGTCTCATTGTTTCCTGCCAGGCACCGGATGCCGATCCGTTCCGGGATGCGGTGTCGATGGCGCGCTTCGCGCAGGCCGCGGTGCGCGGAGGAGCGGTCGGCATCCGCGCCAATAGCGCCCGAGATGTGGCCGCGGTGCGCCGGGCGGTGAACGTGCCGATAATCGGCATTCAAAAACGCGGGCAGGTGGACGGGAAAGTGCTGATTACGCCGTCTTTTGAAGACGCGCGCGATTTGGCGGACGCTGGTGCCTCAATCGTGGCGGTGGAATGCACGGTGCGGGCACAGAGATCCGGCGCGCTGGGGCTGGTGCGGAGGATTCGGGCGGAATTGGCAGTGCCGGTGATGGCAGACATCGCGACCGTAGAGGAAGCGATTGCCGCCGAAGAAGCCGGAGTGGAATTGGTTGCCAGTACGATGCGCGGCTATACGGAAGAAACAGAACACCTCCGGGTTTTCGATCCGGGCTTCATCGCAGCACTGGTAGCTCGCTTGCAAATACCCGTTTTAGCGGAGGGGCGCGTGGATACGCCGCAGCAGGCCGCAGAGGCGCTGCGGGCGGGCGCGTACGCGGTGATTGTTGGAACCGCAATCACGCGGCCGGAGGTCATCACGAAACGATTCGCCGCCGCGCTCGAAGGAACCAACAGAGTGGCGGAGGCAACCGTCATCGGCATCGATTTGGGCGGTACCAACACGAAAACGGGAATTCTGACCGGAAGAACTCTTGTGTCACAATCGGCTGTGCCAACGCCGGCAATAGGACGCGATGCGCTGCTCAAACATCTGATCGATATCGCGTCACGCAAAGTGGAAGAAGCGCGCCAGGCCGGAAATCCGGCGAAAGCAATCGGCATTGCGACGGCGGGCTGGGTGGATCCCGTGAGTGGCCGGATAGTGTATGCGACGGACAATCTTCCAGGGTGGACGGGAACGCCGCTGGTCCGGGAGTTTGAAGCCGCGCTAGAGCTTCCGGTGGCAATCGAGAACGACGTGTATTCACTCGCGATTGCCGAGCGCCATTTCGGGGCTGGACGCGGCGTGGCCGATTTCGTCTGCCTGGCGCTGGGGACGGGTGTGGGCGGAGGATGCTATAGCGGCGGACGGCTGGTTCGCGGTGCCCATTCGCTGGCGAGCGCTATCGGGCATATTGCGATCGGGCACATTGATATGAATCAGATGGCGGAACCCTGCAATTGCGGATTGCGAGGGTGCCTGGAGAGCTACACGAGCGCGGCGGCCTTGGTGCGGTATGCGCAAGGCGAGTATTCATCGGCGGAAGAGGTGATTCGAGCGGCGCGCGCAGGCGAGGGCACGGCGCAGCATGCGCTACGAAAATATGCGGAATATCTGGCGATTGGAATGGCTTCCATCGTCCAGTTGCTCGATCCCGAGGTTTTTATTCTGGCCGGAGGAATCGCGCAGGGCAATGACATTCTTTTAGACAATTTGAATGAATTGCTGCCGCGGTTTATTATGGCGGCGAAGATGCGGCGTTTGCGGGTGTGCGCTTCGCAGTTGGAGTATTACGGCGGCGTGTATGGGGCCGGGATTGTGGCCCGGGAGAAATTGCGGCAGTGCCATCATTAGGAATACGTTACGACGATGACTGGTAGTGTTGCTGTTCCAGAGCGGATTCACCGCCTCCATGACTTGATTTATGACTTGTGGTGGAGTTGGCACCCGCGGCCGCGGGAAGTGTTCCGCCGTCTCGATTACACTCTCTGGCGGTTAACAGCGCACAATCCTGTCTTGATGCTGCGAATGATCGGCGCCGAACGGCTGAAGGAAGCCGCGCAGGATCGTGAATTCCTGGTTGTATACGACGCCGCGATCCGACATCTTGATGATGCTCGTGATACCAGAAGCACCTGGTGGTCACAACATTTTCCCGATTTAGCCCATACTTCCATTTCCTATTTTTCTGCCGAATTCGCATTGCATCAATCGCTGCCGATCTATGCGGGGGGTCTCGGGGTCCTTGCCGGTGATGTTTGTAAAGAGGCAAGCGACTTGGGGGTACCGCTTACTGGCGTCGGATTTATGTACCCTCAGGGTTATTTTCACCAACATGTAACGTCGGATGGTTGGCAGACGGAGATCTATGAGCGGCTGGATTGGGTTAACGCGCCGATTCAACGTGCTCTTCGACCGGATGGCCAACCTTGCGTCGTAACAGTGCAAGTAGGCGGGCGGACCGTCCAGGTTGGAGTATGGTGCGTTGTTCTTGGCCGCGTCAGGCTGTTTCTGCTGGACACGGATGTGGAGGAGAATGCTCCCTGGGATCGCGAATTGTCGGCCCGGCTTTACGGTGGAGACCAGGAGCCTCGTCTGAAGCAGGAAATGATCCTCGGCATCGGAGGCGTGAGGGCCTTGGGCGCGCTGGGCATCGAGCCAGGCTTGTGGCATTTGAACGAGGGGCATGCAGCGTTCGTAACACTCGAACGGCTGCGGGCGCTTGTGGAGGGCGGCAGGAGTTTCGCAGACGCGTTGCGAGAGGTGCGCGCCACCACTATCTTCACAACGCATACCCCGGTTCCGGCCGGCCATGATGCCTTTCCGTTCCATCTAGTCGAAAATCAGTTCGGCGCCTCTTGGGGAGCCCTCGCGCCATATCGCGATGATTGCCTGGCTCTCGGGGCTTACGATAACGGGGGCGGATCACTTTTCAACATGACTGCCCTCGCCCTCAGGAGCGCCGGCGGAGTCAACGCCGTCAGCCGGCGACATCGTGAAGTGACGAACTCGATGTGGTCCCCGATCTGGGCGAACGATGCCGATCACCAGATAGCCGGTCATGACCCAGTGAAAGCGGTGACAAATGGCATCCACATCTCGACATGGATTGCGCCAACCATTTCGAAACTTCTTGATGAGTACCTCGACTATGACTGGCGGGAGCATGGAGATGAGCCTAGCCTCTGGGACGGAATTTTCTCGATTCCGGACGAGAAATTGTGGGCCGCGCGACAGGCATTGAAAGAGTATCTAATTGCGTTTGTCCGCGAACGAGCACGCGCAAGATGGGTGGAGCAGAGTGTAAGTCCGGCTCAAGTGGTCGCGGGGGGGACACTGCTCGATCCGGCAGCGCTCACTATCGGCTTCGCTCGTCGATTTACCGGTTACAAGCGTCCGGAGTTAATCTTCACTGACGCGGCGCGGTTGGCGGAAATCCTCAATTCCTCGCGGTATCCAGTGCAAATCATTTTCGCCGGCAAAGCGCATCCTGCGGACGACATCGGCAAGCATCATCTCCAGCATGTCTACAAGCGCGCGATGGATCCTGCTTTTGGCGGACGCATTGCCTTTGTGGACGACTACGATCTTCATGTGGCGCACTTCTTTATCCAAGGGTGCGACGTGTGGCTGAACACGCCTCGTAAACCACTTGAAGCAAGTGGGACAAGCGGCATGAAAGCGTCGATCAACGGTGTGATTCATCTCAGTGTAGGTGACGGGTGGTGGCAAGAAGGCTTCGCCGGAACAAATGGCTGGCTCATCGATGGACAAGGCGCCGCCCAGGAGGCGGATGCAGATGCGGCTGATGCAGATGCGCTTTATCGGGTGATAGAGCAGGAAGTTGTACCGAGTTTCTACGAACTCGATGGTAATGGAGTGCCCAAACGCTGGCTGAGTATGGTGAAGGAGGCAATTCGAACTGTGGCTCCCAATTTTGGCGCGCGCCGAATGGTAAAGCAGTACATCGAGGAGTTCTATGCGCCAATGGCAAACGGCAAGGCTCGGAATAGATGATGGAGCGTAGGTCCGAATAGCAAAACTGGATCTATTCCATCGCCGCGTAGGCAAGTGTCCAAAAATCGGTGAAGATTCTTGGCGCATCCGGAGAATCCATCATGCGTTGCGTAAAAAGGATGCCGATTTTGTTTTCGGCGGGATCGGTGTAGGCGGTTGTGCCGAAGCCGCCTGTCCAACCGAAACGGCCGGGTGTGTGATAGATCTCCTCGCGGCGGATGTCGACCGCCATTCCCAATCCCCAACTGGAATGTGTTCCAAAGAAGATTTCGGCTCCCACGCGCTGCTCCGGGGTGAGGTGATCGGACGTCATCAATTCTACGCTGGCGCGCGAAAGAATCTGCTCGCGGCCGTGCCGGCCTTTTTCCAGCATCATGCGGCTGAAGGCCAAGTAGTCATCGATGGTCGAGACCAGGCCGCCTCCACCCGATTCACCGGGCGGCGCCACTCGCCAGGCGCTGTTCACCGGATCGTCAAAGAAATCCAGCTTGTTGGTTTCTCGATTGAAGAAGTAGCACGCAGGTAAGCGGCCGATCTTTTCGGGAGGCACATGGAAGGCGGTGTCTTTCATACCGAGCGGATCGAAAATGCGCTCGCGCATAAACGTGCCGAGGGATTTTCCCGAAACACGCGTAATCAAGGCGCCGAGCACATCGCCGCTCACGTGATACATCCATCGCTCACCGGGTTGCGCCAATAACGGCAGAGAGCCGAGTCTTCGCAGCCATTCGTCCATGCCAGGCGCGTCGGAAGGCAGCATGGGACCATCTCCACCGATGCGGTATTCGCGAATCCATTTCTGGATCGGATACGTACCGGCTTTGGCCATCACACTGCCGAAACCCATGCGATAAGTCAACAGATCGCGAAAAGTGATCGCGCGGTTGGCGGGAACGGTGTCGTCCAACTCGGAGGATAGAGATTTGAGCACGCGGCGACTGGCAAGCTCAGGCAGCCATGGCTCAATTGAATCGTCGAGCCGCAACTTACAGTCTTCGACTAGCATCATGGCGGCCACCGCCGTGATGGGCTTGGTGATCGACGCGATGCGAAAGATCGTATCGCGCTTCATGGGCTCCGGACTGTCAAACGATAGCGTGCCGAGCGTCTCGACATGAACACCGCCGCGATGGCTGACGAGGGAAACAAGACCAGGCAACTCTTTCCGGTCGATATGGTCAGAGAGCACCCGATGCATGCGGTCGAAAGGCGATTTCATGCGCCCACCATAACAAGCGCGCTTGACAACCGGCTCCCCGAATAATAGATTACCTATTAGTTATGCAACCCCAGAGTTATGGACTAGACGCGACGTTCGCGGCGCTGGCAGACCCGACGCGGCGAGCGATTCTGGCGCGGCTGGCGTCGGGCGAGGCGTCGGTAACGGAACTGGCGGAACCATTTGCGATGACACAACCGGCCATTTCGAAACACTTGAAGGTGCTCGAGCGCGCCGGGCTGATCTCACATGGCCGGGACGCGCAGCGGCGGCCTCGCCGATTAGAGGCGAAGCCGCTGCGGGAAGCAACCGAGTGGCTGGAAAACTACCGTCGGTTTTGGGAGTCCTCCTTCGCCAGACTCGACGGCTTGCTCGAAGAGATTCAGAGCAAGGAGAAGAAACGCCGGCGGAAACGAGCGAGCTATGGCCGCGCTTCGTAGACGATGTTGAAAGGCGTCTCGGTAGCACGGCGGAAGCGAGTGAAGCTGGCGGCGGTTACCACTTCGCGAATGCGCGCTTCGCCGGCCTGGGCGCCCAGACATAGAGCGACTTCCTGCGAACGCGAGCAAGGCGTACACAGCAGCGTCGAGAAACTATAATAGACGCGCCCCACCGGATTCAGATTATCCTTCAAACGATCGTTGGCAAAAGGCTCCACGATCATCAACGTACCGTCTTTGGCCAGGGACTGCCGAATGTGCGCCGCGGCGCCGATGGGGTCACCCATGTCGTGCAGGCAATCGAAGATAGCCACGAAATCGTAGTCTTTGCCGGGAAAATTCTTGGCGGAGGAGACGTCGAAGCTGACGCGTCCGGCGAGGCCGTTCTTCGAGGCGGACTCGCGCGCCGCTTCAATGGACTTGTCGTGATAATCGAATCCGACGAATCGGGAGTTAGGAAAGGCGTTGGCCATGAGGATTGTGGACGCACCTTTCCCGCAACCCACGTCGGCGACGCGCGCGCCGCGCTCGAGTTTTTCCTTGACGCCGCTCAAAGCGGGGATCCAGGAGCTTACGAGATTGGCGGCGTAGCCCGGGCGGAAAAATTTTTCGCATCCGTGAAAGACGCCGTCCACATGCTCATGCCAACCCATGCCGGCGCCGGTGCGAAACGATTCGGTAATGCGTGGAACCGCTGAGAGCGAGCCCAATGCCAATTCGAACGCGCCGGGCAGATATGCCGGACTCTCTTCATTCGCCAGCGTGAACGCCTGTTCCGCGTTCAGGCTGAATGTATCGGTCTTGTCATCGTACGTGACGTAACCTCCGGCGGCCTGCGAAGCCAGCCATTCCCGCACATAGCGCTCATCGGTTTTGGTTTTGGCGGCAAGCTGCGCGGCCGTCATCGGCTCGCCGGCAAGGGCTTTGTAGAGACCTAACTTTTCCCCGATCACGACCATTCCGGCGTGAACCGCGGCGCCGAGATCGGTTACGAATTGACCGACGAAAGCGTTGAGTTTGTCCATGTCCAGAGCGGGAGCCGTTGCTGTACTCATAATTTCCTCCTTGATTTTTTATGCCCCTTCCTTACGGTCGGGGCTCTGCATTGTATTCCAAAATGCCACGAATTAGCGTGATCAGGGGTTTTGGCCGGCGAACGACTCACATGCGACGTTCGGGTGCCAGTTTACAAACGCGCCGTTCGGGTTGTCCTTCCACGCCCAGACGTGCAGAGTATAAAAGGCCGGAAGACCAAAGCGGTTGGGGGCTTCGAAATAATGGAAAAGCTGTCCCATGAGCTCCGGTGGCCCCTGATTCTTCTTGTCCCAGGCTTCGGCGAAAACCAAGAAGTCCGCGCCAATCAGCTTCCGGCCGCCGTTAGGCGTGGGCTCGTAGATCACGATTTGGGGATGATAGGCATCCAACTCGCCGCGGTTTAAGATATCCCCGTTTACATAGTGGAGTCCCATCGCTCCCGAATCCGGGCCACTGACGCAGCCGAATTGCAGGGCGTAACCTTCGGCCTCCGCTACGGACACATCTTTAAATCGCGCCGTTGCTTCGCGCACAATCCGGAGAAGCGCACCGGCCTTCTTCTGCTGCTCCTGGGTCATTTCGTGCTGAGAATGCGAGTCTTCATCGCGCGCCGAAGCGGACGAGGAACAAATGCCTAAGAGAGCGAGAGCCATCACGCAATACGGCACTCGCGCTGCAAATCGTCTTACTTTCATATTCTTGGAAACCTCCGATATATTCACTTGAGCTATCTTTTCCTACTCATCTTCACTTGCGTATTCTTTACAAGCTTTTTGCAAGTTGCCTTCTGCTAGATTGCAAAGTAACAAGCATCAGCACAGCAAGTAACGAAACAAAACCAAAGAAAAGCCAAAATTTAAGGCACACGTTGGCTGCTTAACCTTGCTGAAGCATGGAGGGCACTTGCAGGCGAGGCCGTTCACTTATCGATTCGGGGAATTTACGCTGGATCCCCTAAGAGGCTCTGTCCACAAGGCAGGAGAGGAGATAAAGCTTCGCCCGAAGGTATATGAAACGCTCCTCTACCTCGTAAAGCACGCCGGGCAACTGATCGGCAAGCAGGAATTGATGCAAGTGGTCTGGCCCGATTCCGCGGTTACGGACGATTCGCTGGTGCAATGTGCACTCGAACTGCGCCGCGCTCTCGACGATCACGAACAACGGCTGTTCAAAACCGTCCCTCGCCGAGGCTATGTATTCACCGCGCAAGTAACCCCATGCGCAGCCGAGTCAGACAACTTGCCTTCAGGAAAGATTGGAAGAAAGAACCGCGATCTGCCGGTATCACGGACTTCGCTCATTGGACGAGAGCGGCAGTTGGCGGAAATCACGGAGCTCTTACTGCGGCCCGATGTGCGGCTTTTGACGCTCACGGGGCCGGGCGGAGCCGGCAAAACACGGCTGGCGCTGGCCGCGGCGGCTGCCATCGCGGAGCGGTTTGCGGCAGGCGTCCAATTTGTGGGGCTGGCTTCGATCAGACATCCGGATCTGTTAGCGACTGCTCTTGCGGACGCGCTGGAAATCCGGCAAGCCGGCAATCGGACCATTCCGCAGCTGATCGGCGATCAGCTGGAGAACTCGGGACCGTTTCTGCTTCTGCTGGATAACTTCGAGCAGGTGCTGCCGGCAGCGAGGGTGATAGCTGAAACTCTCGAAGCATGCCCTTCTCTCAAAATTCTGGTTACGAGCCGTTCCTGCCTGCGTGTCTATGGCGAACAGGAATTCCCGGTGACCCCACTTGCGCAGAAATCCGCCATGGAACTGTTTGTGCAGCGCGCGGCCGCCCTTTGGCCCGATTTTGCGATCACCGGGGAAAATGCGCCCGCGGTTCGGGACATCTGTTTGCGGCTGGACGGATTACCGCTGGCGATCGAACTGGCGGCAGCCCGCATCAAAGTGTTACCGCCCGCAGCCATCCTGGAGCGGCTCCAAAACCGGCTGCAGCTACTCACCGGCGGTCCGCTCGACTCGCCGGAGCGGCAACAAACGCTGCGTAAGACCATCGATTGGAGCCACGATCTTTTGAACGAAGGCGAGCGGAAGCTGTTTCGCCGCTTATCGGTCTTTGCCGGCGGATGCACGTTGGAAGCGGCGGAAGCGGTATGCAATACGAAGCTCGATCTGGGAGTCGATTTATTGGAAGGACTCGCCTCCCTGGTGGATAAAAATCTGATTCAGTCAGTGGATCGGACCGAGGCCGAGCCGCGCTTTGCGATGTTGGAAACGATTCGAGAACACGCGCTCGAGCGGCTGGTCGAAAGCGGGGAGCAGGCCGCAACACGGCGGACGCATGCAGCGTTCTGCCTCGTAGTAGCGGAGGAAGGAAACCCGGAACTGAGTCCTCCCGATCGGGCGCGCTGGCTGGCGCAGTGCGATGTCGAGATCGATAATTTCCGTTTTGCGCTCGACTGGCTATTTGAATCGCAAGACATAGAGTGGGCGCTGCGTCTTTGCGTGGCTCTGTTTCGATTTTGGGATGCCCGGGAGCATTTGCTGGAGGGGCGCACCCGGCTGGAAACGGTTCTGCGGCTTGCGGGCGCGGAGTGGCCAAAGGAGCGGGCGCGGGTGTCGCAGTTTATCGGCGCGTTGGCAACCACTCAGGGCGACTATCCGGTAGCGGAGCAGTTTCTGCAGCTCAGCCTTTCTCTTTATGAAGCGTTGGGCGACGAGTTGGGCGTAGCGGCATCATTGAACGCTTTGGCGGTATCGGCGCGGGATCGAGGCGACTACGCGGCGGCGCAAAGCAATTTCGAGCGAAGCCTGGCCTGCTGGCGCCTGCTGCCGGACCGTCTGGCGATGGCGCGTTGTCTTCACAACCTGGCGAACGTGGTAAAGGCTCTCGGCGATTATCCACGCGCGTTATGGGCGCTACGCGAGGCGGCGAATATTTTCGACGAGCTGGGCGACCGTACCGGTGGCGCATGGTGTATCAACCAGCAGGGGGACATTGCTCGCGCGCAAGGCGAAGTGACTTCCGCTCGAGAACTGTACCAACGCGCGCTTTCTATTTTTCGAGAAGCCGGCGATCCATGGGGTTGCGCACGCTCTCTCACAGATTTGGCTTACATCGATTGCACGCAGGGCGAGCATATGGCCGCTCATGCGTCCTGCAGCGAAGCGCTGAAGATATTTGCCGGCCTCGGGCATCGGCGCGGTATTGCGCGGGCGCTGGAGGCTTCCGCCTGCCTGGCGCAGACACAAGGGCGCGCCGAACGCGCTTTGAAGCTGGCGGCAGCCGGCGCGCATTTACGGCAAGCGATCGGCGCACCTTTACATCAAGCGGAACAATCGAAGCTCGATCAGATGCTACTACCGGCGTGGCAATCACTCGATGAGGCGGAGGGCAAGAACGCCTGGGCAGAAGGCGCAGCCATGAGCCTGGAAAGCGCGATCCAATTTTCTTTAAGCTAGTTCTCTTCGGCGAAGGTCTGGCCGGCTACTTCACATTAACCGGATCGATCAGGCGGCGCACCGCGGCGACTCGATCGGCTGGAATACCTACTCTGCGAGCGTGCTCGCGAATGAAATCCTCGTCGGGAGCGAGATAGAGACAGTAGACCTTGTCTTCGGTGACGTAACTGTGGAGCCACTGAATCTGCGGGCCCATTTCTTTCAAGGTCTCTAACGATTGCAGAGAGACCTCGCGGATTTGCGCTTCCGAAAGTGCGCCGGCGCCAGGGATTTCGCGTTCGATCAAGAATTGGGGCACGTGTTACGACTGTAACACCAATTTTCGAAATCACGCCGCGCTCAGAACAGGCTCGGGACAAAGTTTAACTGAGACGCTGCGGAGATTGTTCTGACCGGCGCGATAGAAATCGAAATGAACTAATGCGGCGGGCGCGCGGTCGATGGCGATTTCGAGATCCTCCAGGTTTGCAAATCGGAAGCCATTGGCTCCGACGAGCATGTCGCCTGGAAGAAGCGAGGCATTTTCGGCGGCGCCGGCAGCTTCGAGTTCGAGAATCAACATGCCGACGCTGCCAGAGCGGAGGCGGACAGGCCGCACGGTAGCTCCAAGAGCGCGGCCGGAGGCGACGCGATTCAGGAGGGACTGCACGACACGGCTGGGAATCGCGAGTGCAAGGCCGCCAGACGCGACCATGGTATTGACACCTAAGACTTCGCCGTGAA
>Ga0157374_10003523_pt1 | contig 13165 bp, 8 predicted proteins | sample M25metaG_FD_115308 | JGI IMG/M metagenome (GOLD analysis project Ga0157374, IMG submission 115308) | Miscanthus rhizosphere microbial communities from Kellogg Biological Station, Michigan, USA - M2-5 metaG | ecosystem: Host-associated > Plants > Roots > Rhizosphere > Soil | place: USA: Michigan...
ACCGGTGCCCTCCTCCCACCTAGGTACTTCGAGCTCAGAGTCGGGCCGCCCACCACCAAATTGATTGCTGTCGATGAGGTGCGGACCCGGTCTGCTCCTAATTCGCTGATTGCAAAGCAGCAACATCAGGGTCCAGTGTCAACAGACTTTGCCCCGCCCTGCCGCGCATTAGGGAGAGCAGGCACGGAGAAAGGCACTGGGTCGCCAAATGACGGAAGTTTTCGCGCTACCGGCTCTTAGAGATTCACCGAGACTCCGCCCCAGTTCTCCGGCTCCACATCGGCCAGAGTCTCTGTGAAATCCCAGTAGTGGCCATTGAAGTCCTGCGCATTGTACTGGCGCTCCCCGTACATGTGATCCTTGGGCTCAGTCAGAATGGTGGCTCCGCTTCGGCGGGCTCGTTCACAATGAGCCAGTGCATCTTCGATGCGCACCTGAATAATGCACGAGCGATTCGGTGCTACATCCCCCTCGGCAATGGTGAAACAGCCATCACCGGCGCGCATCTGGATCCGGTGGTTGGCGATGCGGAGCCGCACCGTGAATCCGAATGCCTTCGAAAGCCACTCGGCAGCAACACTGGGGTCTGGATAGATAAGGACGGGAATAACCGGGCAGGGCGGGACAGAGCGATTCTTGCGCATCTACATAGACCTCCGCATGCGGGGAACTGAGAAAGGTGAAGGTTAGCTCACGCCGCTAGTGGAGTCAAAATGTGAAGAACTCGAGAGGATCAGTGCGACTCTGCTCCGCGGCCAGGCGCCTGGTTCGAGGCCACCTGGTTGCTCTCCTCAGGCTTGGCGAGCATCGCAATCACTCGATAGGTTTCGAACTCAGTCTTCCTGACATCGGAATTTAACGTCCAGCTCAACTTCGCGCTCTGCCCGACAAACTCTGCGTTAGCGCGCTCCGTTAACGGCATCGCGCAGCTGTGGCGATTGATGTAGTTTCCATTGGCCGAGTGGCGGCTCACGCAGTTCACCAGCGCGATGCGTCCGTCCGGCAGTCCGAGCGAAAGTGTCGTTCCAGAGAGGAGGTAGGACGGAGTGCCCTTTACATCATTAATCTGCTTGGGATCAGGGCAGTTCGCCGGATCGGGATCGAGCGTGCAGGCTCCCGTAACGTCCGCATTTGGTCCCGAATACCCTGGGATCACGGCGTGGTACACAATGTCGCTGTCCTGCCGGTAGAGAACGTTAACGGGCATCTTCTGTGCTGTAGCGAATGCACCTGAAAATGCGAGGGATAAGGCAGCCAGCCCAAGGGCCAGCCAAGGATATTTGCGCATAGTTGAACCTCTATAGGTAGCTTTAATTTAAGACTCTACAAACAATTAGATACCTTTCCCCGTTAAAAGTTGCGGGAGGTTTATCTCGGGTAACGTGACAGAAGGGAATTGCGACCATGAAGAGTCTCAATTTGTGTGCCTTACGAAATCCTTGGCAACTATTTCGACCTCTTTTTCAACCGATCACGAGTCTTTTCACCGGCTCGTAGAATGGACACAGCCCATGGCTGAATTCACTCATCTCCATCTCCACACCGAATATTCCCTCCTCGACGGCGCCTGCGACGTCCACAAACTCATTGATCGCGTATCCGCACTGGGCCAGAAGTCCGTCGCCATGACCGATCACGGCAACATCTATGGAGCCGTGCACTTCTTCAATGCGGCCAAGGCCAAGGGCATCAAGCCGATCCTCGGGTGCGAACTCTACATCTGCAAGGCCGAGGATCATCGCGCCGAAACTCCACACGATCAGTACAATCACCTCCTCGTTCTCGCTGAGAGTGAAGAGGGCTACCGCAATCTAATCCGTCTCACAAGCGAAGCCAGCCTTCACGGGTTCTACCGCAAGCCCCGCGTCAGTAAAAAATTCCTCGCCGAAAACTCCAAAGGACTCGTCGGCTTCTCCGGCTGCCTCAGCGGTGAACTGTGCGAAGAACTCATGGCAGGGAAATACGACAAAGCTAAAGCCGTCGCGTCGCAGTATCAGGAAATCTTCGGCCGCGGCAATTTCTATCTCGAGATCCAGGACCAGGGCCTTGAAGACGAAAAGAAGATTCAGTCCGCCCTTTTCCAACTCGAGAAGGACCTCAATATTCCCCTCGTCCTCACCAACGACTCGCACTATCTCTGCGGTGAAGACTCGCATGCTCATGATGTGATGCTCTGCGTGCAGACCGGCGCGAAGATCCACGATGCCGACCGATTCCGCTTCGACTCCGATCAGTTCTTTGTCAAGTCCGCCGATGAGATGGCGCGCATCTTTCCGGATTCGCCGGGCGTAGTGGAACGGACGATGGAGATCGCCGAGCGCTGCAACTTCAAATTGCAGCCGGTCGATAATCCATTTCCTGAGTTTGCCGTTCCTGCCGGCCATACCATCGACAGCTACTTCGAGCAGGTCTGCCGCGAGGGCTTCAAGAAAAGGCTCGAGACCTCTGTAAGGCAATTGGAACTGCGTGGAGTGCGACGCTCGACTACGGAGGAATACGAAGCGAGGCTCGCATACGAGATCGACATCATCACGCAGATGAAGTATTCCGGCTACTTCCTCATCGTCTGGGACTTCATCAAGTACGCCCGCGACAATGGCATCCCAGTAGGGCCCGGCCGCGGTTCGGCAACCGGTTCGCTCGTCGCATACGTCATGGAGATAACCAACATCGATCCGCTACAGAATGTGCTTCTCTTCGAGCGCTTTCTGAATCCCGAACGCGTGACGATGCCTGACGTCGACGTGGACTTCTGCATGAACCGCCGCGGCGAAGTTATCGATTACGTCACCCGCAAGTACGGTCGAGAACAAGTGGCGCAGATCATCACCTTCAACACTATGGCCGCCAAGGCGTCGATCAAGGATTGCGGCCGCGCCATGGACATGCCTTACGGAGATGTTGACCGCATCGCCAAGCTCGTCCCGGCTACAGTGGGAATGACTCTCGAAAGAGCGCTCGAGGAGTCCCCAGACCTGCGCAAGGCATACGACGCCGACAAGCAGGTGCGGGAATTAATCGACACCGCAAAGAAACTAGAGGGGCTCGTGCGTGGCGCGGGCGTGCACGCTTCGGCGGTTGTCATTGCGCCTCGTCCGCTTACTGAACTTGTGCCGCTCAATCGCACGAAGAACGACGAAGTCGTCACCGCCTACGACATGAAGGCGGTCGAGAAGATGGGTCTTCTCAAGATGGATTTTCTGGGGCTGGCTACCCTAACGGTCATCACGGACACAGTGAAGTTGATCGAGCAGACGCGTGGCGACAAGCTCGACATCGAGATGATTCCGATTGACGACCCCGAAACATTCCGGAGGGTGTTTCATACCGCGCTCACTTCAGGAGTATTCCAGTTTGAATCCTCTGGGATGCGTGATATTTTGCGTCGCTACAAACCGGACACAGTTGAGGAACTGACGCAACTCAACGCGCTCTACCGTCCCGGACCGATGGACATGATCGATGACTTCATTGAGCGCAAATGGGGTCGCAAGAACGTGGAATATCTGCTGCCACCACTTGAGGGAATCCTCAAGGATTCTCTGGGCGTGATCGTTTATCAGGAACAGGTGATGCGGATTGCAAACGTCCTTGCCAGCTATTCGCTCGGAGAAGCCGACCTGCTGCGCCGCGCCATGGGAAAAAAGAATGCGCAGGCCATGGCAGAACAGCGAGAGCGCTTCATGAGCGGAGCGGCGGCTCTCGGACACGCTAGAGGGCCTGTCGAAGAAATCTTCGAACAAATGGCTAAGTTCTCCGGATATGGTTTCAACAAGTCCCATTCGGCGGCATATGCGTGGGTGGCCTATCAGACTGCGTACTTGAAGACTCATTATCCGGTTGAGTTTATGGCCGCCTTGTTGACCTCTGAAACCTCGAAGCCCGATAACGTGGTCAAGTATATCGGCGAATGCAAGGAGTTGGGCATTGCCGTCGAGCCTCCGGATGTGCAAGTCTCAGGAGCGCAATTTACTCCCCATGGCGAAGCCATCCGCTTCGGCCTCGCAGCAGTAAAGAACGTTGGCGGCAACGCAATCGAGTCCATTATCAAAGGCCGCTCTGAAGTTGGAGGACGCTTCAAGGACCTCTGGGAGTTCTGCGAGAAGGTCGACCTTCGTGTAATGAACAAGCGCGTGATCGAATCCCTGATCAAGGCAGGCGCGCTCGATTCGATGGGGCACCGTGGTCCGCTCTTCGCGGGGATCGACAAAGCAATGGAGAGCGCACAAAAAGCGCAGAAAGATGCTGCACAAGGCCAGGCCGGCCTCTTCGGCCTCTTCAATGAAGCCCCTGCACACGCAAAAAACGGCCACGACCTTCCCAAGGTCCCTGATTGGGAGGAAGGGGAGCGTCTCGCCAATGAAAAGGAAGTGCTCGGGTTCTTCGTTTCCGGTCACCCGCTCGACAAATATGCCGACAAGATCAAAAACCTGGCAGGAATCATCTCAACTGCCGAGGCACTGGAGCGTAAGCCGCCCGAGCGGCGCTGGGGCAAGGACTCGGATCCCGCCGACGAGATTCAGGTGGCAGGGATCATTCACGGCTTCCGCGTGCAGAAGAGCAAGCGCGATGGAAAGCTCTATGCTGTCGGCTCGCTCGAAGACGCCACGGGCAAGATTGAACTGATCAGTTTCGCTCGCGACTACGAACGTCTGACGGAGCAGTGGAAGATCCAGGCACCAGTAATCGTTCGTGGAATGCTGATGGGTGAAGAGGACTCCGCGCCGAAAATTTCAGTCAGCGGCATTCAGACGCTCGAAGACGTCAAGGTAAAACTTCCCAACGCTGTCCGCATCCGCATCAGCCTCGATCGGGCAACCGAGGAGATGTTTGCCAATCTCAAAAATGCTGCAGAGGCCGCACCTGGCCCCGGCAAGGTGATGATCTTCCTTGAGAAAAAGGGCGAATTCCAGGTGATTCTTGAGCCGGAGCAGATGAGCGTTGCCGCGGATCGCTGCTGGGTCGAGCGCATCGAGGAGCTAACCGGGAAGGGAACTGTCCAGCCGATTTCCTAAAAAGAAATGGCAGCCACACCGGGGAGGCGGAGGCTTCCCCGAATCTGGCTGCCTGATTTTCAAGAAAGGTAAGTAGGCAAAGAGTAGGCTGATTTCACACAGTTTGCCATACCACCAAAGTTACTGCACCGGCCGCGGGTTATAACCTACATTGCAGCAATAACATGTGCAAGATTGCTGATGCTTAACGTTACAGCTGTGATTCTGACGCCTAGCGAAGAAATGCCTCAGTTAATCCTCCGTCAACCGGGAAAATGTGCCCGGAAGTACACCTCGTCTTTGGACTTGCCAGGAAGAGGATCGCTTCCGCGCAATCCACCGGATCGATCGGTTGATGCGTCAACGTCCGTTTCGCGTAGAAAGCAGCGAGGACTCCGCGCAGTTCTTCATCGGACTTCGAGTCGTCGAACGGAATCTTGTACTTCGTCAATGAAGCGCGCACGCGATCGCGTGGAAACATTGTGCTTCCCTTCACGACGGTGGCTGGACTCACGGCGTTCACGCGAACCTTCGGTGATAGCGACACTGCAAGTTCGCGAACTAGATGCGAAAGAGCCGCCTTGCTAACGTCGTAGGCTTCGCTGCCGCGCTTCGCAACCACAGCATTTGCAGAACTGGTCAGCACGATGCTGCCATCCAGATTCTGATCGTCGAAGACCTTCGCAGCTTCGTCAGCCAGAATGTAGTTCGCCGTCACATTGATGTCGAGCGTCGTCGACCAAAGCTCGTCTGAGATGTGCCCATCCGGTGAAGCAGGAAATAGCGCTGCGGTATTGATGAGAATGTCAATCCCGCCGAATGCAGCTACCGTGGCGCGAATTGCCTCCCGCACCGCATCGCGTTTCCGGATGTCCACCGTCGTTGAGGCTACGAGTTCCTTGTGCGATATCTTGGCGAGTTCGGCCGCAACAGATTGCGCAGCTGCGTGATCGCGATCTGCCACCATCACGTGCGCGCCCCGGGCTGCCGCAATATGTGCAACCTCGCGTCCGATCCCGCTTCCGCCGCCAACTACGAGCGCAATACGGCGGCTTAACTCCTTTTCCGGCGGCTGGCGTCGCAACTTCGCCTCTTCCATCGTCCAGTATTCGATCCGAAACGCCTCGATTGGCGGCAGAGCGACATAGTTGCTGAAGCTCTTGAACGTATCAGGATCCATACCCTCGCCGCACTGCGGCAGCGAGCCCTTCACATCTTCTGTGCCTGCAAGCAGGCTCGCGCCTTCCATGACGTGGATTGCATTCGTATAAAACTCGCCGGTAATGCGAGCTTCTGTCTTGCTTTTGCCGAAGCTGAACATTCCCAGTCCTTGAATCAGAACGATCGCAGGGCTAGGATCGCGGAGTGCTGGGGAATCGGGCTTTGCGAAGTAGTGGTAGTAGGTGAAGTACTGCTCGCGATACTCCGTCAGAGAGCGGTCAATCTGTGCCTTCAGATCGTCGACGCTACCGCCTTTTTCCCACGGCACAAACATCGGACGGATCTTCGTGCGAATAAAGTGATCGGGACAACTGGTGCCGAGATAGGCCAGCTGTTCCGCGTGTTCGGAGTTCACAAACTGCAATACGTCCGGTGCATCGCTGAAGCTCGCAACGAAGCGGTTCTGCATGCTCACACGCCCCCGCAGATAAGGCGCGATCTCAATGGCGAGTGATATGCGGTCTTTGCGCGAGGGCACCGTCTCCCCACCAAACCGCTTCGGACCCGTGTCCTCGCCGTGTCTAGCGATGAACTGCCCGATCTGGTCGATCACCGTGATGGTGTTCAGATAGCACTCACGCTGCGTCTCTCCCCACGTGAAAATGCCGTGCCCGCCCAGCACGATTCCATCGCACCCCGGATTCTTTTCGACCGCGGTGCGCATCATCAGGCCCAACTCGAAGCCGGGTCGTTGCCATGGAACCCATATCAGAGAATGATTGAATTCGCGATTGAACTCTTCCATCTTCTGCTTTCCGTTCGCGGATGCAGCCATGGCGATGCCCCAGTCCGGATGCAGGTGATCGACATGCCGGAAAGGCAGGAACCCATGAAGCGGCGTATCGATGGACGCGGCGACGGGGTTGTCCCCGAACGTGCAAACGCGGTACATCGCCACCATGTCGTCTTCGAAATCGACGCCCTTATAGATCTTTTCCAGCGCCAGTAGCTTATCCAGGTACAGGGTCGCGAATCCGGTGCGCTTGATGCTGCCGAGGTCGCCCCCAGAACCCTTCACCCAGAGCACCTCAACCTGCTCTCCGGTGAGTGGATCGACCTCTCTGACCTTGGAACTGGTGTTCCCGCCAGCGAAGTTGGTGATGCGCAAGTCCGATCCAAGCAAGTTAGAGCGATATCGAAGGGCCTCCGGATCGTCAAGACCCGCAGCAACGTTGGAGTTCCACCGATCCTCGAGGAATCGAAGTGTTGTTTTTGCGAGAGTAGTTTGCGTCACGAGGCACCGCCGATCCGGGATAAAATCTCAGACTTCGATTGTAATGCCGGACAGGCCCCAATCCTCTGCGGGCCGGGCCGATCGGAGTGTCCTCAGGCGTCGTCCCGAAGGATGATTACGCTTAGGAACCGCGGGCCGTGGACACCCTTGATTCGCGTCATTTCGATATCCGCTGTCGCGGAGGGGCCTGAGATGTAGGTTGCGAGCCGCGGTGCCTGCGGAAAGCGCGAGAAGTACTCCGGAAGCGTCTCCACGATCTGCGAAACACGAAGAATGCAGAGGTGAAAGTCGGGCAGCAACGAGATGACGCGCCGGCCCTCCATCGGTCCATGGTGCAGCACAATCGTTCCAGAATCCGCAACGCCGGAAGAGGATGCTGTGGCCACACCACCGCATTGCTCGATCTCTTCGTGGGTCAGATTCTGATCGATCAACCACTCCACACCGCTGAGCATCCAGTCGGTTGGGAATCCTGAAGGAACCACGAAGTGATGCCTGCCGCTTTGTTTCAGCTGCCTCAAAACAATGTGCGGTAGATCCACCGGTGCGCACTGTACAACGTCCGCTCCATACTCATGCAGGCGCTCGGTCATCAGCTGAATGCAGCCCTGCAAATCGAGCGATCCAGCGCGAATATATCCGCGAGGAACATCTTCGTAGCGATTTACATCGGCGTGTGTCGCGGCACGAACGCTGTCAAGAATGCGCTGGCGAGAGCCCATTGTCATCTGGCCCCCTTTTCACGCTCAGCTTCGCGTTTCGCCCACCACTCCCGGAACGTCTGGTCCGCCATTCCCGGCAGATCGCGCGATAGAGTCCATCGTGACCCCAGACTCGGCAATCTGCGAATCCAGCCGTCCTTGCCGGTAAAGAAGCGAAGTCCCAACTTGCCAAATGACTGAGCCATCCGGAATCGGCCCGCATCGCCGAAGGCAAAGTTTGCGACCTTCATGCCCAGATACATCGGATCGAACCAGCGTCTGCTCTCTTCCCGCTCCTGGTCCACAACCTGTGCCCGAAGGTCGATCAGCACCTCAGGAATGTTGATCTTCACCGGGCATACTTCGTAGCAGGCCGCGCACAGCGACGATGCATAGGGAAGCGACTGTGCATGGCGCATGTGTTCGAGCTGCGGCGTGAGAATCGCACCGATCGGCCCACCGTATGGCGAACCATACGCATGTCCGCCAGTCTGCCGGTACACGGGGCAGGTATTCAGACAGGCCGCGCATCGGATGCATTGCAGTGTCTGCCGTTCCACCTTGCGACCCAGGATCTCCGATCTCCCGTTATCCAGCAGGACTACATGAAAACGCTGTGGTCCATCGTCCGGTACAACCCCGGACCAGAGCGAGTTGTAGGGATTCAGCCGCTCGCCTGTCGCCGAGCGCGCCAGCACCTGCAGCAGGACCTCAAGATCGCTGAATCGGGGAAGTACCTTTTCGATGCCGGCCAGAGCGATCAACGTACGGGGCAGTGTCAAGCACATGCGACCATTGCCCTCTGACTCCACAATCGCAACGGATCCACTCTCCGCGATGAGAAAATTCGCTCCGCTGATGGCGGTCGAAACGCTGAGGAACTTCTTTCTCAAATATGTCCGGGCAGCTGCGGTAAGTGCTTCCGGATCGTCGGGCAGCTGGGGGAGGCCCATTTTTCGCGCAAAAATCTCGCGCACTTGATGCCGGTTTACGTGCAATGCGGGCACCACGATGTGCGACCCTTCGTCCTCTCCAAGCTGCAGGATCAGCTCCGCCAAGTCTGTCTCGACTGCCGCAATCCCGGCCGCTTCGAGAGCAGGGTTCAGCTGAATTTCAGCCGAAGTCATCGTTTTGATCTTGATGACCTCGCTTGCATTCTCCTCGCGCAGAATTTCGACGATAATCTGTCCGGCTTCAGCTGCGTCCTTCGCCCAGTGCACCACACCGCCGGCTGCGGTGCAGTTCGTTTCAAATTCTTCAAGATATTTGCCAAGATTTGCGAGAACATGCGCTCGGATCGCCGCGGCTGAGGTGCGCAACTCCTGCCAGTCTTGTTTTTCCGCTACGAGGCGATTGCGTTTCGCTTGAATGACATCCGTTGCGTGAGCAACGTTTTTGCGCAACTGCGTGTTCTGCAGGATCGGCAGCGCCGCATCTGGGAAGGGAGGCGCAATCCGCGGGTCCATTACCGGGCCGCTCATGTGGCAATCCCTTCCGTGCTGGCAAGGATCTCTGCCAGATGGATGGGCCGCATCTTCAGGTTGCGCCGATGCAGGGCTCCGCCAACATGCATCAGGCAGCTGTTATCCAGCGCCGTGCAGAACTCAGCCTCGGTTGCCAGCAAATCAACGAGCTTGGCATCGAGCATCGCCGTCGACACTTCAGCGTTTTTGATCGAGAAGGTTCCGCCGAACCCACAGCAGCGATCCAAATTTTCGATCGGCACCAGCTTCAGCTCTCGAACCTTGGCGAGAAGTTTGAAGGGCCGCTCACCGATCTGCAGTCCGCGCAATCCATGACAACTGGCGTGGTATGCCACGCGGTGCGGAAAGTATGCTCCGACATCCTCAACTCCCAGCTTGTCCGTCAGAAATTCGCTGAGCTCAAGGACCCTCGGAAGCAATGCAGCCAGCTGCCTGCGCAACTCCTCGTTGCCCAGCTCTTCAAACAAGCCGGCGTACTGGTCACGAATCATCGCCACACACGACGAAGAGGGTATTACCACGCATTCAGTGTCACGATACAACTGCACGAAGCGTTTCGCCTGCGAATAAGCTTCCCCGCGGAAGCCGGTATTGGCGTGCATCTGGCCGCAGCATGTCTGGGCTGGCTGAAAATCAATCTGCACCCCAAGGCGCTCGAGCAGCTGCACCACCGCGCGTCCCGTCTGCGGGAAAAGCGTGTCGTTATAACAGGTGATAAAGAGCGAAGCGCGCATGGTTTAAGCCGCCCACGTTGCACCGGGCATGAAAGGGAAGAATATGCGATTGCGCCGCAACGCGTCTATGATCCCACTCACATCAAGGCTGGATGTGGCAAAGCAACTTAATCGAAAGGCCGGAAAAAGGCGAGGGAGGATGGACTGACGACCCTCCTCCCCAATTGAAGGACTTGACCTGGGCTACTTCGGAGCCGAATCCAATGCAAGATTCAACTCCAGAACATTGACGCGAGGCTCGCCCAGGAGGCCGAAAGTACGCCCTTGTGTGTGCTGCCGGATGAGTTCATTCAACTGCTTCTCAGCAAGCCCGCGTGCCTTGGCAACACGAGCTGCCTGAAAATAGGCGTTATCGGGAGTGATTTCAGGGTCCAGCCCAGACCCGGAGGTCGTTATGGCATCGATCGGCACCGGATGGCCCGGCTTTTCTGCTGAGAGCTTATCTATGTCACTCTGCATGCGCCGCACAAGCTTGATGTTCGACTGCGCGAGGTTGGATCCTCCCGAAGACGTCGCGTCGTAGCCATTTCCGGCTGCCGATGGGCGCGGATGAAAGTAACGATCCGAGGCGAAGGCCTGCGCCAGCAACTCTGACCCTATGACCTGGCCATTCTGCTCAATCAGGCTGCCTGCGGCTTTGCGCGGAAAGAGGGCTCCGGAAGCCGCGGTGAGCGCGAGCGGATAAGCAAATCCAAATACAACCGTCATCAGCAATGTGAAAAGGATCGATGTGCGCAGCACAGAATGCTCTACTTTAGTTTCCTGGCCCTGCTCCGGAGTTGAGATCGTTGCCGCAGTGTTCATAGTCTTGTTCCTCACTGTTTTGTTTGCACACGTCATGCCAGGTGCATCGCCACCAGCAAAAGATCGATTGCCTTGATGCCAATGAATGGAATGATGACTCCACCCACTCCGTAAATCAGCAGGTTCCGCCGCAGAAGCGCTTCCGCCGCTTTTGGTTCATACTTCACGCCCCGAAGAGCCAGCGGGATCAGCGCAATGATGATGAGCGCGTTAAAGACTACCGCCGATAGAATTGCCGACTGCGGCGTTGCCAGGTGCATGATGTTCAGCGCATTCAGCACCGGAAACACACCAGCAAACATCGCGGGAATAATCGCGAAGTATTTTGCCACGTCATTCGCGATAGAAAACGTGGTCAGCGCGCCGCGAGTCATCAGCAGTTGCTTGCCGATCTCAACGATCTCGATCAGCTTCGTAGGGTTCGAATCGAGGTCGACCATATTGCCGGCTTCCTTGGCCGCCTGGGTCCCCGAGTTCATCGCCACGCCCACGTCAGCCTGTGCGAGCGCCGGTGCGTCGTTAGTGCCGTCTCCCGTCATCGCGACGAGTTTTCCCTTCGACTGCTCGCGCTTGATTAGATCCATCTTGTCCTTGGGCTTGGCCTCGGCGAGAAAATCGTCGACGCCTGCCTCACGCGCAATCACGGCGGCCGTCAAAGGGTTGTCGCCCGTGATCATTACAGTTCGAATTCCCATCGCTCGCAGGCGGGCTAGCCGTTCCTTCAAGCCTCCCTTCACGATGTCCTTGAGATAGATGACGCCGAGCGCGGTCGAATTCTCAGCCACAACCAGCGGCGTTCCACCGGCCCTCGAAATCTCATCGACAGAATCGCGGACCTTCTTTGGCAGGGACGAGCCCTGGTCTTCCAGGAACCGCGCAATCGCTGCAGCCGACCCTTTGCGAATCCGCATACCCGGAAGATTCACCCCACTCATCCGCGTTTGCGCAGAAAATGGAACAAACTCCGCTTGAATGCCGCTGAGGTCGCGCCCACGCAGGTTGTACTTTTCCTTCGCGAGCACCACAATCGATCGGCCCTCTGGTGTCTCGTCTGACAAAGATGCAAGCTGCGCCGCATCTGCCAGGCGCTCCGCGGTTGCGTCGGGAGCCGGGATAAACTCCGTGGCTTGCCGGTTCCCCAGAGTAATCGTGCCCGTTTTGTCGAGCAGCAGCGTGTTCACGTCCCCGGCTGCTTCAACGGCGCGACCGCTCATCGCCAGCACGTTGTACTGGACCAGCCTATCCATTCCTGCGATTCCGATCGCCGAAAGCAAACCACCGATCGTTGTTGGAATGAGGCAAACCAGCAGGGACACAAGCACAAAGACCGTCTGCGGAGCATTCGAGTAGATCGCGAAAGGCTGCAGCGTAACAACCGCCAGCAGAAACACGATCGTCAGGCCCGACAGCAGAATCGAGAGTGCAATCTCGGTCGGCGTCTTCTGCCGGGTCGCTCCTTCGACCAGGGCTATCATGCGATCGAGGAACGTCTCACCCGGATTCGACGTGATCCGCACCTTGATCCAATCTGACAGCACCTTCGTACCACCCGTTACAGCCGACCGGTCCCCACCGGCTTCGCGAATCACCGGGGCCGACTCGCCCGTGATAGCAGACTCATCCACCGACGCGACACCTTCGATTACCTCGCCGTCGCCGGCGATGTAATGACCAGCGGGAACGTAGATGGTGTCGCCGGCTCGCAGTTGACCGCTGGCAACCTGCTCCAACGCCCCGGATGCGACGTAGCGCTGAGCGATCGTCTCTCCCTTAGCTTTGCGCAGCGTGTCGGCCTGCGCTTTGCCCCTCCCCTCTGCCATCGCCTCGGCAAAATTCGCAAACAGCACGGTGAACCAGAGCCAGAGCGTGATCTGCAAATTGAACCCAAAGCCGGCGCTTTGATGAATCGTGTTGTCGACCAGCAGCAGCGTTGTCAACACGCTTCCTGCTTCGACCACAAACATCACCGGGTTCTTAATCATCCAGCGTGGAT
>Ga0157374_10003524_pt1 | contig 13164 bp, 11 predicted proteins | sample M25metaG_FD_115308 | JGI IMG/M metagenome (GOLD analysis project Ga0157374, IMG submission 115308) | Miscanthus rhizosphere microbial communities from Kellogg Biological Station, Michigan, USA - M2-5 metaG | ecosystem: Host-associated > Plants > Roots > Rhizosphere > Soil | place: USA: Michigan...
GACCATCTCCTCAAAGATCTCCGTATCGAGTGGCGCTCCCGCGACTCCATCAACGGTATGCTCTTCTTCGTGCTGCTCGTGGTGGTCGTCTTCTCTATCGCCTTCGACCCGGCTGGCTACCCCACCGTCACCCGCCAGATCTCCGGAGGCATCCTCTGGGTCGGCCTCCTCTTCGCCTCCATGACTGCCCTCAACCAGTCCTGGACACGCGAGCAGCGCAATCAGGTCCTCGAGGCTCAGCGCATGGCCCCCTCGCCCGCCTCCGCGCTCTTCATCGGTAAAGTCCTTGCAAACATGATCTTTGTTCTTGCCGTTGAGGCAGTTCTGGCCCCAATCTTCGTGGTCTTCTTTAATCTTCACGTCCTCGGCAATGCGTGGCTACTCGCCATCATCCTCCCACTCGGAACATGGGCCCTCGTCGTCAACGGAACCTTCTTCGCCGCCTTCGGCCTCCGCGCCCGCAACCGCGAACTCCTTTTACCCCTTATCTTTCTTCCGCTTTCTATTCCTGCCATCCTCATGATGGTTCAGGCCACCACCGGCGTCCTCACTGCCGAGCTTGACCCCATCCAGATTCGCACCTGGATCACCCAACTCGCAGGCTTTGACATCATCTACACCACCGCCGGAATCCTCCTCTTCGAAACCATCCTCAACGCCGAATGAAATAACCCACCTCTGACCGTCATTTTGAGTGGATCGCAGCGAACCGACGAGCCCGGGCTTTTGCCCGATTCACGGTAAATCTCCGCTCTGCCACAACCTCACCCCACCCTTTCGTTTTCGCGATAAAATAAATCCGTGGCCCGTTCCTCCACCCTTCGTACGATCGCATGGTTCTGGTTAGCCGCCTCTATCGCGGTGCTGGTCGTCGGCTTCCGCGAGGCTATTTTCCTCGCGCCTACCGAAGCTACGATGGGCAATCTGCAGCGTATCTTCTACTACCATCTAGCGCACGCTATCCTCTCGCTCGTATTCCCTTACGTAAACCTCGCGGCATCGCTTGCCTATCTTTACTGGCGACACCGCGACCCACTCAGGGCCCTCTCCGCCGACGCGCTCGCCGTAGCCTCCGCCGAGGTCACCGTACTCTATGCCGGAATCTGCCTCGCTACCGGTATGCTCTGGGGCAAGCCCGCATGGGGAATCTGGTGGGCCTGGGACGCTCGCCTCACCACCGAGCTCATTCTCTTCCTTCTCTACGTCAGCTACCTCATGCTCCGACGCTTCTCCCCCACTGGACAGGTCGGAGTCCTCTCCGCAGTCCTTGCGGTCTTCGCAGGAATCGACGTCCCCATCGTCTTCATGTCCATTCGCTGGTGGCGCACGCAGCATCCCGCCCCCGTCTTCGGCGGCGATGGAAGCATCGATCACGCCATGCTCCCGGCAGTCTTCTGGAACCTCGCCGGATGGGCCATGTTCGGAATCTTCCTTATCGGCTTCCGCTTTGCGCTTGAACGCCGCCGTCAGCTAGCCGAGCAGGATGCCGCACTCCTCGCCCTCGAAGCCTCCCTCGAAACCCCTCAATAACGGAGCACGCCCACGCGATGACCTGGCAGACCTTCTTCGACTTCTCCACCATGGCCCACCGCCACTTGGTCTTCGTCTACGCCGGGGTCATCGCCATCCACCTCGGCTACCTAGGTTGGATCGCCCGCAATTGGACCCGCACCACCAAGCCCCACAAATAGCTTTCCTAGAAGTAATTTCATTCCTGAGCCAAAGCCAAACGGGATTGCGATTTTCATTGAACCGCATCACTTCAAAAAAAAAATCAACGAAGCTACAGAGGCAGTAGCTTCGTTGTCCGAGAAGGAATTACAGACGATGCAAGAGCTCCCCATCTGGCAACTCTCGTCATCACTTCACTAAAACCCGAGGTGACGTCAAAGGTTTCGCCAACCAAATACATCTTTTTCCACAACTGTCGTCCTCCGCTTGCGACCCACAAGCCCCACCGATAGACTCGCTCCTAGTGCCCACCGCCAGACATCCCCTGCGAGCCTTTGCGCTCACCCTGCTGGTCTCTGCCTTTCTGACCCTGGTCGGGTGCCGCCGCCGCGGCTTCCCCGACGTTCCGGCCGGCTACCGCGAGTTCGCCTACGTCACCAACGGCAACTCCAACACCGTCAGCGTCCTCGATCTCGTTAATCTTAGACAGGACCGCACGCTCCGTGTCGGCGACAATCCCACGGGAATCGCGGTCAACCCGCAGCGCAACGAGGTCTACGCGGTCAACTCCCAGTCCGGCACGGTCACCGTCATCGACGCCGCCACTAACACCCTCGCCGCCACCATCGGCATCCATCGTCAGCCTTATTTCATTAGCGTTGACTCGCGAGGCGGCCGCGCCTACGTCGCCAACTCCGGCTCCAACTCCATTAGCGTCATCGACCTCGATCGCCGTCGCGAGATCGCCGTTGTCGGCGCCGGCGAACAGCCCGGCGTCGCCGCCATATCTCCTGATATGCGCTCCCTCGTCGTCTCCAACCGAGGCTCCGGAAGTGTCTCCATCTACAGTGCCTCGCCCTACATCAGTTCAGCGGCTGGCTCCCAAGGCGCAGTCGAAAATGGCACCGCCGCGGCTCCGACGCATCCGCCTATACCTCCCGGCCCGCCCCTTCGCCTCCGTGCCGCCTTCCCCGGCTGCCCCGGCGCCACCGACGTCGCCATTCTGCCCGACTCCTCCAAGGCCTTCATCGCCTGCTCCGGCGGCCATCAGGTCATGGTCATCAGCCTCGCTGTCGACCCCGGATCCTGGCCCGCCCGTCAGGATCCCACCGCCACCTCCGACCATATGCTCACCATGCTCGACGTCGGCCAAACCCCGGTCCACCTCGCCATGAAGCCCGACGGAGGAGAAATCTTCGTCTCCAACTTCGGCTCTGACTCCATCTCTGAGATCTACACCTGGACCAACGAGGTCGGCGGCACCTACCTCATCGGCTCTAAACCCACCCACGGTATCGTCAGCCGCGACAACTCTACCCTCTGGGTCTCCAACTTCGGCTCTGACCTTATCAGCATCTACAGCATTGACGACGGACAGCTCATCACCACCGTCCATACGGGTTCCGGTCCTGACGCGCTAGCCTTTTCTGCCGACGAGCACATTCTGCTCGCCGCGGACGCTCACTCTGGCGACGTAGCAGTCATTCGCACCCAAGGCAACAAGGGCGCTGCGCTCTTTACTATCCTTCCGGCCGGTTCCTCCCCCAACGCTATCGCCGTCAAAGCCATTCGCGCTACGCCCTAAAACCTAATTCGAGTGCTAGTTGCGGCAAGCCCGGCAGCAGCGATCCCGTTTCTCAATGGCGCAGCCGTCGGCTACGGAGCGTCTGAAATGTTCAAACGTCGGGCGCAACACAGCCAAGATCATTGGAGCAGATGCGACTATATAAACCATGAGTGAACTAGTCAGTGTGCGATGCAAGGCCGTCCTGTTTGATATGGATGGAACACTCGTGGACTCGACTCAGGTCGTGGAACGCATATGGGCGTCATGGGCAGCACGCCACCAAATACCTCTTGAAGAGGTCTTACTCTACTCACACGGGCGTCCTACCATCGCGACCCTTGAGCATTTCCTTCCCGGACGAGATCATTCGAAGGAACTCGAAGAGTTAGGCGATCTGGAAGAGACGCAGACCGAAGGCATCCTAGCGGTACCGGGAGCAGCGGATGTTGTGCATGCTCTTCAGACAGAGAATCGCCCTTGGGCTGTGGTGACCTCAGCGTGGAGAAAACTTGCAGAGACTCGCGTCGTCGGTGCCGGATTGCCTCTGCCCACAGTAATAGTGCCCGTCGATGAAATCCGAAACGGTAAGCCGGACCCGGAAGGCTTTCTTCATGCTGCTGCACAGTTGGGTGTAGCACGGGAAGAGTGCATCGTCTTCGAAGACACCCGTCCGGGTATCGACGCTGGGCTGAGTGCAGGCATGCAGGTTGTGGGCCTGCTGACGACGTGCTTGCCTGAGCAGTTACGACACCGGCCTTTGATCCGTGATTTCCGAGACGTGACGATCCGAACCGAAGGCGACTTTCTAAGAATCGACCTCAGAGATCAGTCGCAAAAGCCTGTGGATGCCGTTTCGCAACCAAATCGGTAGATCGTCATCAACTGGCAGGATGCGGGACCAATGGGGATCATCGCGTCGTACTGGCTAGAGGAGCCTCGAGGTGGCGTCGGTGATGACCTCTTTCCTGGAAGACCTCGTGCCAGGGCGAATGGACCACAGTCATAAAAAGTTATGCCGGTACCCGTTAGCGCCATGTGGTCTCCCAATCACCCAAATGATGATGTACCCCCATCCAATGAGACCGATACCACCAAATCTACCCCCATTAGAATTCGGCTTTGACTGTACCCTAGCAGATGAAATCGGACAACCAAAATAAGAAAACCCAGCATTCGCCGGGTTTACACGTTCACCATTGAACCTTGTCGGATGTTATCGGAAGTCTCGATGGCGGAGAGGGAGGGATTCGAACCCCCGATAGCCTTGCGACTATGTCTGATTTCGAGTCAGGTGCATTCAACCGGGCTCTGCCACCTCTCCGCGTACATCCAGTTTACCCTGAATGTGGCGTCGGAATAAAGTGGTGCAGAGGGGTGGTACGTGGCGGCCGAGTGGACCACGGAGTTGCAGGCGTGGTTGAGGAAGCACGCACTCAACGCGGGCTTTGATGAGGCCGGAGTGGCCGCCATAGCAGAGGCCGGAAGCCCGTCGGCAAAGGTCGATTCTCAACGCTTCTCTGCGTGGATTGAGGCAGGTCGCGCCGGCGAGATGGAGTATCTGAAGCGTCGTGGTGACGATGGCGTTCTACTCAGAAGCGGCGTTCAGGTAGCGATGCCCTGGGCGCGTTCCGTCGTCGTCTGCGCGATGAACTACAACGCAGCGGCTCCCCTTTCAATCGCAGCAGCACCTCCGCGCACCGGCTGGATTGCGCGCTATGCGTGGAGTGGACGCACTCGCGAAAACGCAGAGGCCGGGACGATGCTTCCAACCGACTATCATAATGAGTTGCTTGAACGATTGCGGCGAATCGAAGCCGCGATCAAAGCGCGTGTAACAAGTGAGACTCTCTGTTATGTAGATACCGGCCCCATCGTCGAACGGTCGGTGGCTGTACAGGCGGGAGTGGGTTGGATCGGCAAGAATACCTGCCTGATCAACCAGGAGCTTGGGTCGTGGCTTCTGCTGGGCATCATCGTTACTTCATTGCCAGTTGCTAACGGCGCTGTGGCAGAGATAGCCGCTGACCGTTGTGGAAGCTGCACCCGGTGCATCGACGCCTGTCCCACGGACGCGCTTGTGGCTCCACGTGAGATGGACGCGTCGCGCTGCATTGCGTATCTGACAATCGAGAAGAAGGGCCTGATCGCCGAGGAACTGCGCTATCCGATGGGGCGGCAGGTTTTTGGCTGCGATATCTGCCAGGATGTGTGCCCGTGGAACCGGCGCGCTCCGATTGCCGTAAAGGAGGGTATGGAGCCGCGGCAAGAGTTGGTGAACCCAGCGCTTGAATGGCTGGCCAGCTTGGACGCGGCCGGATTTCGCCGGCACTTCGCAGGCTCGCCGGTCGAACGCACGCGGCGCAAACGTCTGCACCGCAATGTGGCGATTGCCATGGGAAACAGCGGTAACAGCAGCTTTCTGCCTCAGCTTGAGGCATGGAGTGCAGGTGATGATGAGGTGCTTGCCGAGAGCTCGCGCTGGGCGATCGGGAAGATTCGCCATGGCCAGGACGCTGGAAATCCTTGAAATGCTGCCTTAGCTGAAGCTGTTATCTCGTGTGCTTTGGGCGCTCTGCGCCGGCTTGCGTCACTCTGCTAGCATCGGAGTTGGATTGCGGAGGGATGCTGGCTCTTCCACTAACATCGCCGGCCCTCGGTCCTTCCTATATCTCTATGGTCTCGATCGTTCCACCCAGAACAAACGCAGAGACAGACGCCGCGACTGCATCGGCTGCCGGTGTCGCGGGGGCTCGCGCGGAGGTTCCGATTGAGCAAGTCCAGCCTGTTGTTCGGCAGCCAGGTGTAGGGCCGCAGATGACGGCACTGCTGCGTTATATGGCAGGGACAGAGGTCCACACCTACGCGTTCAGCGTCGCCGCCAATGCCATCCTGTCGCTGTTTCCATTTATTGTGCTCTTGCTCACGATCTGCCGCCGCGTATTTCACTCACAGGCGATGGAACTGGTGGTCGGGGACCTGATGCGCAGCTTTCTGCCTGTGGGGCAGGACTTCGTAATGCGCAATATGGAGTTGCTGGCCCATCCGCGTAAGGGCGTCCAGGTATTCTCGCTGGTAATGCTGCTGGTTAGCTCGACCGGCGTCTTTCTTCCGCTTGAGGTGGCTCTCAATAACGTCTGGGGTGTGAGCAAAAATCGAAGCTATCTGCGTAACCAGGTTGTTTCGCTGGGGTTGGCGTTTGCCGTGGGCCTGCTGGCACTTGCGTCGGCGGCATCGACGTCGAGTTCGAAGACCGTGCTGGCGTGGGCCTTCTTAGGGCACACAGAGAACGCTGCGTATGACTTTGCAGCATCATGGTTCCTGAAGCTCTGTGCCGTGGGCGCGAGCATTCTTCTTTTCTTTCTGATTTATTGGATACTACCGAATCGAAAGATTCCCGCGCGTGCAGTGATCCCGACGGCTCTGATCGTCGGGGTGCTCTGGGAACTGGCGAAGCATCTCTATGTGCTGGCATTGCCTTGGCTTGATTTCCAGGCAGTTTACGGACCGTTTTATATTTCGGTCGGTTTGATGACGTGGGCGTTTCTCTCCGGTCTGCTGGTGCTGGCCGGGGCACATGTGTCGGCAACGCGGTACACACTTCGGCTGGCGCGGCAGGTTGAAAAGGAAGAGGTGGCGAGGAACAATGCAGAGGGGTAGCGAATCACGGCGTCCGGAATGGCTGAAGAAGGTCCCTACTGGACTTCCTGGAGCCGTCTTCTGGCTGTCAGTATGGTTTTGCCTTCTGTTGGCACTGCGCCTTATACCCGGCGCAATCGGCACATTCTTTAGCCTCATTCAGGTGTTGGTAGGAATTGCCCTGGCTGCGACAGCAATTCCGTTGTTAGTGCGGTTGATCCGCCGAAAGATGCTGTGGAGCCTGCGCAACAAGCTGGTGCTGACGTATCTGCTGATTGGACTGGCTCCCGTGGTGCTGTTCGTTACGCTCGTTCTGGTCTCGGCCTATATCGCTGCTGGCCAGTTCGCGATCCATCTTGCAGACTCGCGCCTGCAGGAGGAATTGTCGCAGATGAGTAGCGACAACGGGCATCGAATCCAACCAATCGAGCGGTTGATGGAGGGCGAACAGATTCCTCCGATCGCTACCCAGCCAGAGCAGGCAGCAGGATTGGACTTCGCGCGCGCCAGGCTTACCCGGGTGAGTTCGGCCTATGTGAACGGAACTCCGATGGCTCTGGGCACGGTTCACGGCAAAACTCCTTTGGGGCTTCCGCCGTGGGCAGCCGATCTAAAAGGCGGAAGATTCTCCGGTCTGGTACTAGACGGCGGCGAACTCTATCTGGCGGTAGTCGATCAGCGGCGGCTGAAGGACGGCCGGTTGTTGAGTCTGGTGACAAGCCTGATGGTGGATAGCCAGGTCATGGACATGATCGCCAGTGGACTGGGGCGCGCTCAGTTGTTTGCCGAAAGGCTTGGAGGCAACGAGCCGGACCCGGGTTCAGCAACGGCTAATTCTGGAACTGGAGTGTCCCAGCCAAACGTGAAGGCTCGAGCGCATGAGCGTTCGCGCACCTCAATCTCTGGCGGAACGCAACCCGCGAAGGTGAACCTCGCGGACATTCAGGTAACGTTCATTTCCACGGTTGGGGTCACCGACTGGGACAACGGCGACCACGACAACATTCCTATCAAGGTCGACTCGCGGCCCTCTCTGCTATATCAGCAGCTGTTTGGGTCGTCGCTCGGAGGCATTGTTACAAGCGCCTATCGGATCGGGCTGATCGCGCTCTGCGTTCTCTTTGGGTTGATCGAATTGCTCGCGCTCATCATGGCGATCCGATTAAGCCGAACGATGACAGCTTCAGTCTCCGATTTGTATGAGGCGACCCAGAAGATAGACCGCGGCGAGTTCAGCCACCGTATTGGCGTGACGCGCGAGGATCAGCTGGCGGAGTTAAGCCGTTCATTCAACAAGATGACCGGCTCCTTGCAGCGTCTGCTGGTCGAGCAGCAGGAAAAGGAGCGGCTGCAGAATGAGCTGTCGATTGCGCAGGAAGTACAGGCGAACCTGTTCCCGCGGCAGATTACGAGCCTTCCGACGCTTGAGCTCCACGGTGTCTGCCGTCCCGCACGCTCCGTATCGGGTGACTACTATGACTTCCTCGTATTCCATGAATCATCCAACAACGGGCACCCGAGCCGCAAGGAAACCGGCGTCGGCATCGCGATCGGCGACATCAGCGGAAAAGGAATCTCCGCTGCGCTGCTGATGGCCACGTTGCACTCGGCGGTTCGGGCATATCGGTTCGCCAGCGAGGAGCTCGTCTTCAGTGAGTCGGCAATCGAGGGGCTGCTCGCGAGCCGTGACGAGCGCGGGGGAGACTGCGACGAGCTGTTCCAGTCGCCAGGCAGAATTCTTTCTTTACTGAATCGGCACCTCTATCGCAGCACCCAGCCGGAGAAGTATGCGACTTTGTTTCTTGCGCACTATGATGCGCGGTCGGCGATGTTGACTTACTCGAACGCCGGCCAGCTTCCACCGCTGGTGCTGGGTCGCGATGGCGTTATACGGCGGCTCGACCGCGGAGGCACCGTGGTGGGATTGATGGACGGGATGCGGTATGAAGAGGACCGCTTCCAGATGCGCTCGGGCGACATTGTCGTCGCTTACTCCGACGGCGTGACGGAGCCGGAGAATGACTTCGGCGAGTTCGGCGAAGAGCGGCTGATGGAAGTAGTAAACCGCTATCGCGATCAACCGCTGCACGTGATCTCGAACCAGGTAATGCAAGCTCTGGATGCATGGATCGGAGCAGAAGAGCAGCCGGACGATATCACGCTGGTGTTGGCACGGCAGGTTTGATTTTCCGGCTCATGATTGTGCCCTATGATCCGATAAAACAGCAGCGCTTCATTGCACCACGATGGTCCAGCTGGGATCAGGATCGAAATCGGTCATTGCAATCGCAGTCTCGGCTGTAGCCTTTCCCAAATCCTTTTGTAGCAGTACACCATCCTGGTTAATGATGAAGGTCATTACACCCGAGTTTCCATATTCCGCCGGATAGGCGACGAAGGCGAATCCTCCTGTCATCTTGCCATTAACGACGTAATCCTTCGCACCGCCCGGCGCCTTATCGGTTTGCCCCTTCAGCATGTGGAAGTAATAGCCGTGGAATGCCGTGTGCCCCTCAGGCTTTGCGCTATATCCTTCCGCGGTTGCAAATGCAGCCAGCGGCCCGAGCGGACTTGCAGGCTGACCATCGAGCGCCTTCCAGTACAAACCGTTCTGTTTGCCTGGATCGCTGATGAACTTTGCAGCATATTGTTTTGCCTTTTCACCATCGTGCGGTTGGACGAAATACGCGGCCTGCGCATCCGCCACCGCTGCACAAGCCCCGATGATTGCCAGTTCATTCCTGCCAATACGACGGTTCAGAATCTCATCCTTACCCGCAGCCGTGTCGAAGAACCACTCTCCCTGAGGATTCTTCTTGAGCGGAATCGGGAATGCGAAGTTGTCAGCGCCTACTAGCAAGGTCTGATCACCACCCGGCATCTTGCGCCAGCGATGCATCACTTCGTAGGCGGCAACAAACGCGGCGCCGACATTCTTGTCCTGCACGGCATCGCCAGAGAAGAGCACCTCTTTCGAATCGGGACCGAAGATATCCAGGAGCGCCTTTTGATCTCCTGACTTTGCCGCAGCTAGCAACGCATTACCGGCGTCCTCAGAGGAAGCGAACACCCTGATCGAAGGCTTTTGGGGAGTGTCGGATTTCTTGCAAGCGGCTAATGGAAGGATGACTGCCAAAAGCAGGATCTGGATCGTGAACGCAATTCCGCCATGTTTGTGTGACATTCCATCCTCCAAGTTCATCCGAAAACTCTTTATCAACCCGGACCACTCCGAGTTGATTTTCTGCGGGAGCCGGTGTGCTTACCTGCGTCGTCCGCCCCCACCCCAACCACCGCCCCCGCCGCGGCTTGCCGAACCACGTGCACTTTCCTGCCGCGATTCCCAACCGCCTCCCCCACCGCCACCAAAAGCAGAGGACCCACTGCTCCTCTCCTGCCCTCCATAACCATGAGCAGCAGCGGAGTTGGCTGCTGAATAATTTGAGGTGTTATGAGGAGTACCCTGGGTTTGACTCCAACCGCTTCCGGTATTTTTGTAGACGTTGCCGTTTGCTGCGGCATACTTGTTGCCACTGGCGGTTTGCGCCACGGCACCGCTATTGCCGTACGCTCCTGACGCGGCAACGCCTTTGCCACCCGCCGAAGTTTGTACCGTTCCAACAGATCCTGCTGCCGTAGTCTCATGCTGGGTGTACGCAGTGTTGCCGTTCTTGGAGACAACCGAGCTGCCATAGCTTCCATAGGCGTTGGAGGCTTGATGCGTGGCGGCATACGCTCCGGTGTTTGGGTTATATGCTTGGCCAACTGCTTGGGAGCCATAGGCGTTTGAGGCTGACGCCCCGCGCGCATAAGTCCCGGTCGAGGGGTTATAGCCGGCGGACGCGTGGGCGCTGCCGTATGGTCCATAAGCAGATACGCTCGAACCATAGTAACCCCCATGCCATGCAGCGTTTCCGTAGTAACCGCTGCTGTGGTAGACCACCGTACCGCCGTGCCAATTACAGTTCCAGTAGCTATACCCCCAGCTGTTATTCATCGCAGCGCCCACTGCGATACCGACTCCAAATGCAACAACGGCCGTTGTCACCACAGCAGCAGTACTGTAGCCCGGCGTCGTAACCGGAGCGCCATAGACAACTGTGGGGTTGTAGGTTGGTACATACACCACTTGGGGATTGGTAGGTTGAATCACGATTACCTGCGGCGACTGCTCTACGACGGTAATCTGTGAACCAGATTTTAGATTTCCGGCAGCCTTTGCTTTGGCCCGCAACACCTGCACTGCCGACATCACATCGGTTGGCTGCGTGTGGTACGCCTCCCCGAGTGATGAGGTCCAACTCAGGTTCTTCGTCAGGTTCTCTAATACAGAAGGAAACTGTGTCAACGCTTTCACGCTGGGATCCCACTGTTGCCCATCCACTGCCTTCGTCAGAGCAGAACCAGTCAGGCTTTTGTTCTGCTGAAGCCAAACATCAGCGGCAGCAACCTGATCCGGAAACGTCGCAGCGCCCAGAATCTGAGCAACCAGGGCATCCGGGTACAGTGCAATTGGTGCCACCAGCTGTTGCAACTCCTCAGCAGATAGGGGCGCACCTTGTCCCGAATACTCCGGTGCTGCGGTCGGCGCTGGCTGTTGGCCAACAGCTTGATTTGGTAGACCGGAAAATACCAGGAGAAAATTTAATGTTGTCGCCAAGAGCTGCTTAATGAATTTTCTGAGCATATATTCTCTCCGTTCGAGAAAGCATCGAGTCTCACATCATTGCGGAAATGAATTAATGGCTACAACTCCTGGAAATGGCCTTAGCTGCCGACTTCATAATGTTTGGCCCTTAAACTTTTTTCCTCTACTAGACCAGCGAGCGCCTGCCACCGATTCACTTCCGCGAATCCCACGTAACGCAGTTGTTCGATGGATTGCCGGAGTTGAGACTCTGGCACGTCGCAACGCTATGCTGTTGCACATTCTTTCCGCCAAACGGAGTCAACGGAGGAGGTCCCAGCAAGCCCATCGCCTTCGAATCCCACGCAGTTGGCGTAAGAGTGCCATGCTTCATCTCGCAGAGCAACGGGTCGATGGCCGGTTGATCCTTGACTGGATCGAAGGTAATCCGCACCTGCTTGCCATCCTTAACCCAGCGCGCATGCCATATCTGTGGGTCTTTTCCCGTCCAGGTCTGCTGCAGAATGGCGGTACCATCCTCGCCGAACTCCACCATCAACACTCGGTGCGCCTCCGACGTAAACCCGCCGCTGCCCGAGTAGACTCCCTTGAGCTTCTCAGCTGCGTTAAGCGTGGAGACGGAAACGAGCATCACGGCCACAAGCATAAGTCGGTAGCGCATAGTGCTGCCATCCTACACAAAACCACGACGCGCTGCGACGCCGCCGCTGCGCTACAATCGACCCATGCGCCGCCTCCTGGCCATCTTTCTGCTGTACGCTCTGGGTCTTCCCATTGCCACGCCGCTCTTTGCGGCCGCAGTCGATCAGGACGCGAGCCTGCCAGCTTGCTGTCGTCGTAGCGGAGCCCATCACTGCTCATCGATGACGGCGGGCACATCTGCCCTTCCAAGGGGTACGCGTGTCGCAGCATTGCGCGAAAAGTGTCCCGCCTACCCCGCTGCCACAACATCCATTCGGACAATGGATGCCTCTCTCGTGGCGGCGTCGCCGCTCTTTGCCGATCTTCCACGGCGGTCAGCTGAAACAACCGCAGTTGCGGCCTGGACAGCTTCGGCTCTTTCCCGCTCACAGCACGAACGCGGCCCCCCTCCCCAGCAACTCTAGTTTTCGATACAGCCTGAATTATTAAATCTGAGCAACTCACTTTCGCGATCTGAGCTGTCGCGCGGCGTCGAGTTGATTCCGGTTGTGCAACCTCGCTTCAACCTGATCCGGGACCATTCGTAGGCATAGAAGGCGTGTCTACGATGCAGCAGATCGCACAAGGTGCTTCATGAAACACTTTCGACATTCCTGCATGGCGGCAGGCGCGACTTTCGTTCTGCTCGCCGCACTTCATGCGCAGCAGACAATCAATAGCGCTTCTCTCAGTGGCCGCGTTACCGATCCCGCAGGCCGCGTCGTGCAGAACGCCACCATCACGGCCACTCAACTTGCGACCCATAGCATTCACACCACGGCCACCGACGCCGAAGGCCGCTTCCGGTTTCCCTACCTCGCAATCGGTTCCTACCAGGTCACGGCGACTCAATCCGGATTCGCTCCTGCGACTCGCGCGCTCTCTCTAACCATTGGCGCCGACTTTCATCTGCCCATCGCGCTGTCAGTCGCGGGTACAGAAACGTCGATCAGCGTAAACA